>JGI20151J14362_10000111_pt1 | contig 56210 bp, 58 predicted proteins | sample COG_01_FD_14362 | JGI IMG/M metagenome (IMG submission 14362)
ACCACNTTGATAGGCTGGATGTGGAAGCGCAGTAATGCGTGTAGCTGACCAGTACTAATAGCTCAATTGGCTTGATTTATGCACTGAAAAAAATTTTTGGATAAAGTTAATAAGTTATTTTATAAACCCTCAGTTCATTGAACTGAGGGTTTTTTTTAACTTATATTTTAGAATAACGTTGAAAAAAAATATAATTATTTATCTAAACTCCTATACAGATAGAAAGCTTCAGCATTTTTTACACCAACATGAGTTCCTCTGTATTCTGATAAGGATCTAATAGATTTGAGAGATCTTGAATGTGGGTAGGGTTTAATTTCATCTTTATAATACTTCATAAGTGAAATTTTTTCTTTAATATAACTCGATATATCTATGTAATAATTTGGTTGAAATTTTTTATCTTTTAATAATGACCATTCAGTGCTTGATGGCACTTCAAAAGATAATATTTGTTTTACCGTATTATTTTTTACTGGTCTGCATGCTGTGATTGTAGCTTTAAATGTAATTTGATGATCTATATTTAAACATCCATCAAAATGTGTAAATATAATATCTGGCTTAAATTTTGAAATATTTTCTTCAATTTTTTTAACAATCTTAAGAAGAGGAACAGTGTCTAATTTGTTGTCTGGAAAGTTAAAAATTATAGGTTTTTTTAATTTTAGTTTTTTAAAAAGATTATAACAACCACTAATCCTTTTTTGGGATGCTTTTTTATTTTTTCCTCTAGCATCTGTACCATTTGTCATGAAAATAACATTTATTAAATTATTTTTTTTTAGTTTTAAAATTGTTCCTCCGCATCCTAATATCTCATCATCTGGATGTGCAGCTACAATAAGTATTTTTTTATTTTTCATTATTTTTTTCAAATTCTATAGTTGCTTTTAATTTCTTATTTATCAATTTAGCATTACTTAGTTTGGCTATAAAAGGATATAATTTCATAAAGGCTTTTGGATAATCATCAGCATCAAGCATTCTAATATAATCATATAGTTTTTCTATATTATTAATTTTGTTTAATTTAATTTGACTTTGATTTTTTCTTCTTCTCTTAAAGGTAGTTACTTTACCTATTTGTTTTTTAAATAATAATTTTTCCATCTTTGATATTTTCACAATCATTTGTAAAGAGATTTTTTCCATATTTATATAAATTTCTTGTGCAGAACCTTGTAATTTTAAAAATCTTTTTAATAAAAATGGTCCACAATCTATTTTTTTACTCATTTTAAATGCCGTAATTTTTGTATTTTTGATACCCATAAGAATTTGGTTTTGGATCGGACTTCCTCCTCTACCAAAAGGAAGATCTGTTGAGTGAAATTGTATACATTCAAAGTTTTCAAATATCTTTTTTTCTATAAATTTGGACCAGTGAATAAAAAAAATTATTTTAGGATTTATTTTTTTAATTGTTTTATAATTTAGTTTGTTCAAGATTAAAAAATTCTTTTTTGGGACAATTTTAAAATTTTCTTTATTCCAAATTTTTTTAGTGATTATCAATATCTTATTTTTTTTGTTCAAAAAAATCTCCTTAAGTTAATTTAAGTTTTTTAGCAAAGTTATTTGGTATTTTTTGAAATTTTCCGATACTAAATGGCGATCTTTTATTAAGAATTTTTTTAAAATATTTTGGTTGTAAGCCAAATCCTGGCCTGACTATTGTGATGTTATCTTTTTTAAATTTTTCCCCTTTTTTAATTGATTTTGAAGTATAAATTGATCTTCTATACTTTCTATAATTTCTTTCGGAAAAATTTCTATGAAAAGTATTTTTTCCAAGTAAAAGTTGAGTTTCTTTAAGATCTTTAGCGTATTTAAAAATTTCATAACCTTTAAGTGAAAATTTATAGTCTGCTCCCTTAATATTTTTAAGTGCTATGTGTTTTTCAAATATCTCTGCTCCAGCTGCTAAAGCTGCTTTTGCTATCGAATTATTTACTGAATGGTCTGAAAACCCAACTCTACAATTATATCTCTTTTTCAATATGTTAATATTATTTAAGTTATAATCCTCATTTCTAGCTGGATAATTACTTACACAGTAAAATAAAATTATCTCTTTAGCACCGTACCTTAATGCAGTTTCGTATGCTAAATCAATCTCTTCGATATTTGCCATCCCTGTAGAAATAATCATTGGTTTTCTTGTTTTTGCAACTTTTTCAATGAGGGGTATATGATTCATTTCAAAAGAGGCAATTTTGTAAATTGGACAATTTAATTTTTCAAGAAGATTTACCGCAGTCTCGTCAAATGGAGTGCTAAAACATTTAATTTTTATTTTAGCAGCATAATCAAATAATTTTTTTTGCCACTCAAAAGGTGTTTGAGCTTTTTCATACAAATCCCAAAGGCTTGTTTTTTTCCAAAGACCTTTCCTTATTACAAAATCTTTTTTCTTTGAATTTAATGTCATAGTGTTAGGTGTATAAGTTTGAAGTTTTACGTAATCGGCACCATATTTTTTGGCATCTTTAATTAATTTTTTTGCATTGATTAATGAGCCATTATGGTTAGCTGATATTTCAGCAATAAAAGTAGGTGATTTAAATAATTTTTTCACAATTTAATCTCTTAAATTTTTTTAAATTCATAAATTTTTGTTTGAGAAAAATCGGGTTTTAAAGATTGATCAAGATTCCATGCTAGCAAAGATATTAAATCTGAGTTTTTTGGTTTAACCTTTTTTTTCTCACATACTAAAGCATTTACTACCCTACTAACAAAATAATAAGTTGAAGTAAAATTATGTATTTTTATAAGTTTTAAGTTTTTAAAATTTTTTTTGATTAATAAATGATCATTAATATATAAATTATGCCATGGTGATTTAATTTTTTTGAGCCCAGCTTTTTTTCTAAATAAGTTAATATTTTTTAATGCTACAGAGCTAGATTCACATGCAAAATATGATCCACCTTTTTTTAAAAAATTTGCAATCTTGTTAATCACAAGAAATTGTTTTTTTGAAGAAAGTAAGTTTATAAGACATCTTTTGCTAGTCACGTAATCAAATTTACCTAAATTTTCAAAATCGGATATTTGTTCAATATCGCTAACAAAAAATTTTGAGTTTTTTAAATTCTGCTTCTTGCTCTCTGAAATCATATTATGAGATATATCTAATCCAACTATTCTTTTAAATTTTTTAGATTTGTTTAAATCTTTTAGAAAAGATCCATTTCCACAACCTAAGTCAAAAATACTTTTATTTTTATTTTTAATTAGATCATTCATAAACTTTGTTTCAAATTTATGAAGCAGTTCATCGTTAGATCCAGATAATTTCTTATTAACGTTTACAGCCCTAGAGTTCCAGTATTCAATGATTTTTTTTTTCTTATTTTTCAAGATATTTTGTGATAGTTTAAAATATTAATAGATTAATTAAATAATAAATATCATGAAAAACACAAAATATACAAGAATAATTGGCCACATAGAAAAAATAAGATCAAAAAATAACGTCAATTGGATGAATATACTCAGGTTAGCATTTAAATTAGATCCAAAAAATGCTTCAAAAATAATGAAAAAAATTAATTATGATGATAAAAAAATTTCTAACTTATTGAATAGGCTATCAGGAAAATAAAATTAATTATATTTAATGAAGATTATTCCATACGGCAGACAGTTTATAGATAAACAAGACATATTAGCAGTAACTAAAACTCTTAAAAAAGACAAAATCACAACTGGAAATGAAGTTGATAAATTTGAAAAAAAAATTAACGACTTTTTAAAGTGTAAATTTTCAATTACTTGTAATAGTGGCACTTCTGCTATTTTTTTAGCAATGCAAGCAATCAACATTAAAAAAAATGATGTAATAGTTATGCCGGCCATTAATTTTGTTTCTTCACACAATGTTGCTAAATTATTTGGTGCTAGAATTTATTTAGCAGATGTTGATGTGCAATCAGGACAGATGAGTCCAGAAGACTTTATTAATTGTTGCAAAAAATTTAAATTAAAAAAAGTAAAAGCTCTGATTACTATGTATAATGGAGGCTATCCTGAAAATGCAGAAAAATTTATAAAATTAAAAAAAAAATATGGTTTTTTTTTAATTGAGGATGCTTGCCATGCGCTTGGAGCCTCTTATATTGTTGGCAAAAAGAACATAATGATTGGAAGCTGTAAACATTCAGATTTATGTACTTTTTCATTTCATCCCCTTAAATCAATCACAACAGGTGAGGGGGGATTGGTTACAACTAATAATCGATCCCTATATGATAAAGTTAAAAAGTTATCTTCATTAGGGATTCAAAAAACAAAAAATCATTGGAAGTATGAAGTTTTGTATACAGGATTTAATTTTAGATTAAATGATTTTCAAAGCGCTTTAGGCATTAGTCAGTTAAAAAAATTAAAAAAATTTTTAAATTTTAGGAAAAAAATATCGAAAGAATATATAAAGTCTTTACAAAATTTTAAACAAATCCAACTTCCAACTTTTAAAAAAAGTTATAAATCATCAAATCATTTATTTATTATCCGGTTAAAAAATTTTTCTTTAAATAAAAAAAATATTTTTATTAAGTATATGTTAAAAAAAAAAATATTTTTACAATATCATTACATTCCAATTTACAAGTTTAAGATTTTTAAGGGAAAATATTTATCAAAAAATTCTGAGGTATATTTTAATACCGCAATTAGTCTTCCAATTTATTTTGGACTTAAAAAACAACAACAAAAATATATTATTAAAAATATAAAGAATTATTTTTATAAAAAATAATTAAGAGATCAAATAATATGAAAAATAAATTAATCCTAGGGACAGCTCAATTTGGAATGGATTATGGAATCAATAATAGAATTGGTGAAATTAAAAAGGGAGAAATAATAAAAATATTAGACTTTTCAAAAAAAAATAATATTAATATATTTGATACTGCTAATTCATATGGAGACAGCGAAAACAAATTAGGAAATTATATAAAAAAAAAAAATAATAATTTTAAAATAATTACTAAATATTCGTCAAATAGCAGTAGTTTTATTAAACAATTTATTAAAACAAGAAAACTTACTGGACTAATTCCTGATGTAGTTTTGGCTCACTCCTATAAAGATTATTTGTCAAAAGATTTTCAAGAAAGTTTAGATTTTCTTATTAAAAAATTTAGGTTAAAAAAATATGGTGTTTCACTTTATGATCCTAAAGAATATTTTAAGATCTTAAAAGTAAGAATTCCAAAAGTAATTCAAGTACCAATTAATATATTTGATAAACGTTTTTTAAAAAAAAAAATAATCTCATCAATTAAAAGAAATAAGATTGAGCTTCATGCAAGATCTGTTTTTCTTCAAGGTTTATTATTTGCTGAAAATAATGAAATATATAAGAGTTTTAGAAATATAAAAAAAAATTTTGAAATAGCAAATAAACTTAGTATTAATGAAAATTTAACTCTTGCTGAATTATCTTTGTTATGGGCATATAAAAATAAACATATAAAAAAAATTGTGATAGGTGTAGATTCATTAAATCAATTAAAAGAAAATTTTAAACTTTTAAATACCAAACTAAGCAAAAAAACTATTTTAAAAATTGATAAAATTAATTTACATAAAAATAATATAATCAAACCTAATTTATGGAAAATAAAACAATTATAATTGTTCAAGCGAGATTAACTTCAACCAGGTTTCCTAATAAAATATTAAAAAAGATAGGAAATGATACTTTAATTGAAATTCTCTTGAAACGATTAAGTCTATGTAAAGCTGTTGATCAAATTGTTCTTGCAATTCCAGGAAATAAAAAAAATAAAATTTTATCAAAAATTCTAAAATCTAATATTCCAGTATTTTATGGTAGTGAAAACGATGTTTTAGACAGGTATTATAAAGCAGCAAAAAAGTTTAAAGCTACATATATCGTTAGGATATCTGGGGATTGTCCTTTAATTGATCCAAAAGTTATAGATAAAGCTGTTGATTTTTTTAAAACAAATAAATTTGACTATGTATCAAATACAATAAAACCAACATATCCTGATGGATTAGATGTTGAAGTATTTAATTTTGAATCATTAAAAAAAGCCTGGAAAAAAGCAAAAATACCATCTGATAGAGAACATGTCACAAAATATATACTTAACAATAAAAATTTAAAAAAAAAGAATTTTAAGTATATTAATAACTTATCTTTTTTAAGATTGACTGTGGATGAAAAAATAGATTTAGAACAAGTTAAACAAATATATTATAAATTAAAAAAGAACAAAAACTTTGGCATAGAAGAGATTAATAAATTGTATAAAAAAAATCCTAAAATCTTTAAAATAAATAGTGCAATTAAAAGAAATGAAGGCTCAGTATTAAGCACAGGTCAAAAGTTATGGAAAAGAGCAAAAAATATTATACCTGGTGGAAATATGCTTTTATCAAAAAGACCTGAAATGTACTTACCAAACAAATGGCCAACTTATTATTCTAAAGCTAAAGGTTGTTACATTTGGGATATGGACAATGTTAAGTATACTGATTTATCATTAATGAATGTTGGAGCAAACATATTGGGTTATGCTAATTCAAAAATTGATAATTCTGTAATTAAATCAATTAAAAAAAGCAACATGTCGACTTTTAATTGTCCAGAAGAGATTTATTTAACAGAAAAATTATTAGATATGCACCCCCATTTTCATATGGCAAAATTTGCAAGGACTGGTGGTGAAGCTAATTCTATTGCGATAAGAATAGCTAGAGCATCATCGGGAAAAGATAAAGTGGCTATTTGTGGATACCATGGCTGGCATGATTGGTATTTATCAGCCAATCATAATTCAAAAGAAAAAAAAGGTGTTTTAAAAGATCATCTATTACCTGGGCTTTCAACAAATGGGGTTCCAAAAAACCTAAAAAATACCACATACCCCTTCATGTTTAACGACTACAAAACATTAGAAGCTATATGTAATAAAAATAAAATAGGTGTGATTAAAATGGAAATATTTAGAAATTTCCCTCCGAAAAATAATTTTTTAAAAAAAGTAAGAAATCTGGCAAATAGAAAAAATATAGTTTTAATTTTTGACGAATGCACAAGTGGGTTTAGAGAAACATTTGGAGGATTGCACCTTAAATATAAAGTTAACCCAGATATATGTATATTAGGTAAAGCATTAGGTAATGGCTTTCCAATCACAACAATTCTAGGAAATAAAAAAGTTATGGAGGCAGCACAAAATACCTTTATAAGTAGCACGTTTTGGACAGAAAGAAGTGGCTATGTAGCTGGCTTAAAAACCCTAGAGGAGATGAAGAAAATCAAATCCTGGCATATTATTAGCAAACAAGGAAAAAATTTAAAATTTAAACTAATAAAACTTGGTCAAAAACATAAGTTGAAATTAAAAATAAGTGGCCTTTCATCATGCCCAACTTTTATAATTAGTTCAGACAAGTGGATAAAATATAAAACCTACATTACACAAGAACTGTTAATCAAAAAAATATTAGGTGCAAATACTACGTATTTAACCATAAGCCATAATGATAAAATAATTCAGAAATATATTAATTGTCTAGATAAAATTTTTTATAAAATAAGAAAGTGTGAAAGTAATGATTTAGATATTGATGAAATTTTAAATAGTGAAGTATGTCATACTGGATTTAAAAGACTTAATTAACAACAAATAAATGGAACATAAAAGCACTCTAAAATAATGGAAAGCATTACAGTTATAGGATCAGGACTTACGGGATGTCTGACAGCATATAAAATTGCAAAAAAATATCCAAAAAAGAAAGTATATTTGATAGATGCTTCAAAAAAGATACTTGGAGGATTTGACTCTGTTAATATTTCAGGTCATAGAGTTAATAACGGATATCATGGAATAGATGTTGATAGAAACTTAGATTTTTTTAATTTTTTAAATAAAAAAATTAAAATCTCATTTAAACTTTTAAAAGATAATAGAAAAATAATTTTTAATAAATTATTTTTAAACGATGGAACTTCGCTTGCTGAATATCCATTAAAAATTAAAAAATTATTTAAAACAAAAAAAATAAAAAATAAAAATCCATTAAAAATTTTAAATAAATTACCAAATTTATACAAAAATACATTCTCAGTAGTCTCAAAGAGATATTCTGGAGATATTAAAAATGATATAAGGTTTTTTGTTCCATGGTTTCTCCCAAAAGAATTTGAATTAATATCAAAAGATGAGGGAGATATTTTTAGAAAAAATGTCAGAAATGAAAAAATTAGAAGTAATATAGCATATCCAAAAAATGATTTATTTGAAATATTTACAAAATATTTTCAAAAAAAATTTAAGAAAATTAATAATCTAAAAATTATTTTAAATACAAAAATATTAATAAGTGAGGGTGAAATTTTTTTTATCAAAAAAAATAAAAAAACTATTTTAGAGAGTGAGAATATAATTTTTTGCTCAAATATACCCTTTTTTTTAAAAAAAGTAATGGATATGATAAATGATAAACAAATGAATAAGAAATTTTTAACTTTGTCATTAATAAAAACAAAAAAATTCAAACATGATTTTACGGAATCAATTATTGCCGATAAAAGAAATATAAATTTTTTAAGAATTAGTAAAAAAAGGCAAAAATCGAGTAACTATTTTGTATTAGAAAGTATTATAAAAAATCCAAAAGATATTAATAGAATAATTAATGAAAAAACAATTAGATCTTTATTTAAATCTTTCAACAGTGAAAAAAACATAAATTTAAAATTACTGGGAACAAAAATTACACGGTCTATTTTTTTTCCAAATAAATTATTTCTTAAAAAAATATCTCAGAAAGCAAAAAAAGAATTTAAAAATTTTAAAAATAAAAACAAAAATATAAATTTTTTTACATCTTTTACATTCTCTCCTATCAATATGTCAAAATCATGGAACGAGTCAGAAAATTTTTTAAACAAAATAAACGAAAGTATAAAAAATGAGTCATCAAGATAATTTTTACCTTAGAATAGAAGCAAATAAGTTTTTCGAAAGAAATTTTTTGAAAGAAAAAACAAATTTTATTAATATCAATAATTACAAATTAAGAAAAAGTAAAAACGAAATTTTACAAATTATAAAAAAAAATGTTTCATTAAGAAATAAAAATATTTTAGAGATTGGATGTTTTATTTCTGATTTGCTAAACATATTAAAAAAACAATATAATTGTAATGTAAGTGGAGTAGAGCCATCTAGTTACGCATGCAAATTTGCCAAAAAAGAGTTTGGACTTAACATTGATAATAAAACCTTTTTAACAAGCAAATATATGATTTCTAAAAAGAAATATAAACAAAAATTCGACATTATAATTTGTGATGATGTATTGTCATGGTTTGATAGGGAGATTATTATAGAATCTCTTGCATCAATTAATTATTTATTAAAGTATAATGGATATATTTTCTTTAAAGATTTTTCACCACCTCATAACATTGCAGTAAAAAATCATCACCACAAAAATAAAAAAATTTATAATTACAAAGTTGCCGGCGGACATAAGAGCTTTTTTTTAATGACAGGTCAATATAAGGTAATATTTTCTAAAAAGTTCCAAACAAATAAATATCAAGTTAAAAAATCAAAATCAAAAACCACAAATATATGGACTCATGATCTCATAAAAAAAACTAAAAAAACTAGCTTTATTATTAAAGATCTGTAATTTAGTTATTGTTTATTAATTTTCTTAAATCGATTAGATTCAAAAATTTTTTATTATTTTTTGAGTTGTATGAAAAAGATTTTATTTCTTTTTTAAATTTATAATTTCTTTTTATTTTTGAAATATTTTCTTTTAAAACTCTATCAATTAAAATGTAATAATCTCCACTTTCATATATAAAGCAATTTCCTGTGTCAGGTATTAGCTCTTCATGTTTTTTTTCACCTGCTCTAATTCCAATTACATTTATTTTATTTTTATTTGATATTGCTTTTGCCACATCTATTAGTTTGTATGATGGACTTTTTCTAATTATTATTTCACCTCCTATAGATTTTTTTAAAGCCCAAATTACTGTTTCCACACAGTCATTAAGTGTGAGATTAAATCTTGTCATACTTGGATCAGTAATAAGAAATGATTTTTTTTCTTTTAGTTGTTTTTTAAAAAGAGGAACAATAGACCCTCTGCTGCCCATAACATTTCCATATCTAACTAAAGAAAAAGAAGTATTTTTGTTGCCGAATATATTATTTGCAGCAATTATAAGTTTATCTGCACACAATTTAGTTGCTCCATAAAGGTTTATAGGTGAAACGGCTTTATCTGTTGATAGTGCGATTAACTTTTTTACTGAGTTTGCAGCAGCAGCTTGAATTACATTTTCTGTTCCTTGAATGTTAGTTTTGACAAACTCAAATGGATTGTATTCTGCGGTATCTACCTGTTTTAACGCAGCTGCATGTATAACGTAATCAACTTTATTAAATGCATTCATTAGTCTCTCTTTATCTCTTATATCTCCTACAAAAAATCTTATTCTTTTATGATGTTTTTTAAAAAGATCATCATTTTTCATTTCAAATTGTTTTAGTTCGTCTCTACTAAAAATTATAATTTTTTTGAAATAATTTTTTTTTAACAAATATCTAATAAATGCCCTACCAAAGGAACCTGTTCCACCTGTAATTAAAATAGATTTATTTTTTAGCATAAGGGTTACAATTTAAAATATTTAGTAATTGATAAATTTAGATAATACTTATAGAAAATTTACATGTATTAAAAGAATAATTTTATGAAGAATATAATATGTATTTTAGATTATGGGTGTGGAAATACACGGTCAATACAAAATTCAATTAATTTTCTAGGTTACAAAAGTGTAATATCCAACGATAATAAGATAATAAAAAAATGTTCACATCTTATATTACCTGGAGTTGGGTCTTATTTTAATGCTTTAGATAAGATTGGCTTAAATTTGGATTTAAATTTTTTAAGAAAAGAAATTTTTAAAAAAAAAAAACCAATTTTAGGAATTTGTGTTGGAATGCAAGTCTTAAGCACTTATGGTTATGAATTTAAAAAAACAACTGGTTTAAATTGGATAGATGGAAATGTTGTAAAAATGAAAAATAAACCAAATATCATTCCACAGGTAGGTTGGAATAATTTAAAAATTCACTCAAAAAATAACAAATTGCTTGAAAATATTGACACTAATGATTATTTTTATTTTCTCCATAGTTTTAAGTTCAATGTTAAAAATAAGAAAAATATTATTGCCTCTACAGATTACAATGAAAAATTTTCTAGTATAATTAATAAAGAAAACGTTATTGGTGTACAATTTCACCCAGAAAAGAGCCAAACTTCTGGACTCAAAATATTAAAAAATTTTATTGAAAATTTTAAATGAAAAAAAAAAGAATTATTCCAATTTTTTTATTAAACGAAATGCAATTAGTACAAAGTAGAAATTTTAATGATTTTGAAGTAATTGGAAATCCATTTTTATCAATCAAGAGATTTAGTGAATGGATGATTGATGAATTAATTTATCTTAACATCACAAGGATAAAAAACTCGGAACATGAAAAAAATGAAATAAAAAAATTTACTAAATTAATACAAGAAATCTCAAAACATAATTTTATGCCAATAACAATTGGTGGAAAGATAAAAAATCTTAATCAAATATACGCTTATCTTAAAAATGGTGCTGATAAAATATCAATAAACTCTCGTGCATTTAAAGATCCAAAATTTATTAATGAAGCAGCAAGAGAATTTGGATCACAATGTATTGTTGTCTCTATTGATGTTAAAAAAATAAACAATAAGTACAAAGTATTTATTGATAATGGATCAACTAATACGAATATAGATTTAGTTGATTGGGTAGATATAATACAATCTGAAGGTGCAGGAGAAATTTTGATAAATTCTATTGATAGAGATGGCTCTAAAACGGGTTATGATTTTAAAATTTTAGATAAATTAAAAAATAAAATTAAGATCCCTCTTATTTTTTGTGGAGGAGTAGGACATTGGAAAGACTTTAAAATGGCGTTAAAAAAAAAAGAAATCGATGCTGTAGCAGCAGCAAATATTTTTCATCATTTTGATCAAAGTGATTACTTAGCTAAAGATTACTTGATAAAAAATAAGATTAAAAATATAAGACCACCTAACTTTTTTAAAGATAAATAAAATGATCAACTACAAACCAATGACATATTGTAAGGCCTGCACCTATCCAAAAGTTGCTGTAAATGTAAGGTTTGATAAAAATGGTTTGTCATCAATTTATCATACCCATAAAGCTTGGCAAGATATTAAAAAAAATGAATGGAAAAAAAGAAAAAAAATTTTTGAAAAAATTGTTTTAGATATAAAAAAAAATAATAAATCAAATTATGATTGTATAATTGCTGTAAGCGGAGGAAAAGACAGTTACTATCAAACACATGTAATAAAGGAGTATGGTTTAAAACCATTATTGATAACTTATAATGGTAATAATTATTCACCTGAGGGTGAATACAATAGAGATAGAATGAAAAAAGTGTTTGATGTTGATCACTTAATGATTTCTCCCAGTCAAGAAAGTTTAATTAAATTAAACAGACTTGGATTTAATAAAGTTGGCGACATGAATTGGCACAATCATACTGGGATACTAACAGTTCCAATGCAATATGCTGTGAGATTTAAAATACCATACGTAATTTATGGTGAAACAAATGATATTTTAGGAATCTATAAACCAAGTGATTATGCGGAGTATACAAATAGATTAAGGGTAGAGTTTTCTATGAGAGGGTTTGAATGGGATGAGTTTATTAAAAATAACAAAGAAGGTTTAATTTCAAAAGATATGAATTGGGCAAAATTTCCATCAGATAGGGAGATAGTTGAAAATAAAATTAGAGGCTTATATCTTGGAAATTATTTTAAATGGGATCCATATAAAAATACAAAAATGATAATCAAAAAATATGGCTGGAAACCTGCAAAAAAAAGTTATGAGAGAACCTATAGAAAAATTTCAAATTTGGACGATATTTATGAAAATGGCATTCACGATTATTTAAAGTTTGTAAAATATGGTTATGGAAGAGCAACAGACCACACAACAAAAGACATATTAACTGGTTATATGAATAGAAACAAAGGAGTCAATTATATAAAAAATTTAGACCATATAGTTCCTAGTGATTTAAAAACATGGTTAAACTATACTGGAATTAAAGAAACTGATTTTTGGAAAAAAGCTGATACATTTAGATCAACAAAAGTGTGGTGGATAAAAAATAATAAGTGGTACAAAGATAATATTTGGGGATCACCATCATCATATGGTTCTGTGCACCTACCTAAAAAAGATAGAAAAAAATACGAATTATAACATTATTAATGATTATAGACTGAAAAATTAGTAAATTACATAAAGAGTTATGAATTTGAAATATAGAAAAAAAATAAATCTTGCTTTTTTTTTAAATAATTTAAGAGGCTATCAAACAATAAAATTTTTTTCAAAAAAAAAAGAATTTAAAATAAAACAAGTATTCCTTGCTAAAAAAAATTTAAATAAAAAGATAATATATAAATTAAAAAAATATTCCCCAATAATACTAACCAATCCAAATAAAAAAATTTATTTAGATTTGATAAAAAAAGACAAGATAGATTTTAATCTAGTGTGTGGTTTTCCTTATATATTTAAAGAAAGTTTAATCAAATCACCTAAATTTAAAACTCTAAACATGCATGCAGGTAAATTACCTGAATATAGGGGTGGTTCCCCACTAAATTGGCAAATAATAAATGGTGAAAAATTTATATTTATTTCAATCATTATTTTAAACAAAGGTATTGATACAGGGGATATTATTGCAGAGGAAAAGTTTCGTTTAAAAGAAAGTTTTGATATAAAAGATGTTCACAACTTAGCTAATAAAAAATTCCCTAAAATTTTAATAAAATCAATATTTAATATTTTAGAAAATCCAAATCAAAAATATGTAAATCAAAATGAAAAAAAAGCCAAGTATTATAAACAAAGGAAAGAAAAAGATGGAAAAATCAATTTTAATAAAAAAGCAAAAGATGTATTAAATTTTGTAAGAGCACTCACACAACCATATCCTTGTGCTTATGCGTATAGTAAATCCAAAAAAAAAATAAAAATTATTAAAGTAAAAAAAACAAATATCAGCTTGAAAAAAAAAGAAATTATAGGAAAAACTAATATCTTAAACAATAAAGTATATATTAACTGCAAAGACAAAAAAATTGAACTATTACTATCAGTACCCAAGGTAATACATGAAGATATTTTAAATCAATAAATAATATGATTGTAATAATTCAGGCTAGGATGAACTCAAGTCGATTTAAACAAAAAGTAATGTATGAGGTAAAAGAAAAACCATTAATCTGGTATGTGATAAATTCTATTAAAAAATCCCGTAAAATAAAAAAAATAATTATCGCAACATCAAAGAATAAAACAGATGATAAGCTTTGTTATTATCTTAAAAAAAATAAAATAAGTGTATTCAGAGGAAATTTAAATAACGTTGCAGAAAGACTTTATAGTTTAGCTAGTAAATTAAAACTAAAAAATTTTATTAGGATAAGTGGCGATAGTCCTTTTATGGATTATAAAATCATAGATAGAGCTATAAATATTCATAGGAAAAAACCAAGTAAATATGATTTAATCACAAACATATTCCCAAGAACTTTTCCAAGAGGAAGATCCGTAGAAATAATTAAAACAAATTCACTTAAAAAAATTTTACCATTTATTAATAAAGATGAAAAAGAACACGTTACAAAATTTTTTTATAAAAATAAAGAACAGTTTTGTATTAAAAATTTTAAGACAAATAAAAAAAATTTAAGTAATTTGGCAATTGATACAAAAAAAGATTTGGAAAAGTTAAGAAATAGATTTAAATAAAAGAATGAAAAATATTAAAGCAGCAATTATTGGAATGGGTATAGGTGAAAAACATTTTGAAGCTATAAATGGATATAAAAAAGCCAAAGTAGAAATAATTTGTGAAATAGATAAAAAAAAAAATAAATCTTTAAAAAAGAAATATCCAAAAATAATAATTACATCAAAAGTTGAAAAAATTTTTAAAGATAAATCAATTAATTTAGTTTCAATTTCATCTTATGATGAAACACATTATGATTATATAATTAGAGCAATTAAATCTAATAAAAATATTATAGTAGAAAAACCGATGTGCTTAAGTGAACAACAACTTAAGATAATTTATAAAAAGTTAAAACAAAATAAAAAAATAAAGATAACATCAAATCTAGTTTTACGAGTAAATGATTTTTTCAAAAATGTAAGAAACAACATTAATACAAATAAAATATTTTATATTGAGGCAGATTATATTTGGGGAAGAAAACATAAATTGTCTGGGTGGAGATCAAGAACGCCTGGTTATTCAATCACATCTGGAGCTGGTATCCACATGTTTGATTTAATTATGTGGATGCTAAATTCAAAGCCAAAATATATTCAAGCATTTGGTTCAAAAAAAGATAATGAAGGCACAGGTTTTAAAAATAATACACTGGGATTATATATTTTAACATTCCCCAAGAATATACTAGTTAAAGTTGCAGTAAATACGACTGGAGCATTCAAACATTTCCATGAGATTAAAATTTTTCAAAAAAATAAAACATTTATTAACAACATCAGTGAAAAATTTATATTTGAGTATAAGAATAAAATTGTTAAGAAAAAAAAAATTATATCTAGGTATCCTGACAAACAAAATAGAAAAAAACTAATTAGAAATTTTTTAGATCACTTGCATAACATAAAAATTAAACCTATAGTTACATTAAAAGAACAAATTGATTTGATGAGTGTCTGTTTCGCAGCTGATAGGTCAATTATCTCAGGAAAAAAAATTACAATCAATTATTTAAAATAAATCTTAAAAAAATGAAAATAAAATTCTCAAAGACAGAAATAACTTCTGGTGATATTAAAGATGTATCAAAAGTATTAAAAAGTGGATGGTTAACTCATGGAGCTTACTCTTATAAATTTGAGGATGCATTAAAAAAATTTACTGGCTCAAAATATTGCACATTAGTTTCAAGTTGTACAGCTGGACTACATGTTTCATGTATAGCCAGTGGTTTTAAAAAAGGTGATGAGGTAATAGTTCCATCTGTAACCCACACAGCAACCGCTCATGCTGTTGAGTTTACTGGTGCTAAAGCAATAATTTGCGATGTTGATAAAGATTCAGGAAACTTAACATTAGAAACAATATCAAAAAAAATTACAAAAAAAACAAAAGGTATCATTTTAGTTCATATGTCTGGTGTGTCTTGTGAATTAACGCCAATCCTTTCATTTTGCAAAAATAAAAACATTACCATTTTAGAAGATTGTGCACATGGACTTGGAACATATTATAAATCAAAACATGTTGGTAATTACGGTGCAACAGGGTCATTTTCATTTTATCCAACCAAACAAGTTACCACAGGCGAGGGTGGTGCGGTAATTACAAATGATAAAAAAATTTTTAAAAAGATTAAAGCTTTAAAAGCGTTTGGTATTGACAAGGATATAAATGAAAGAAAAAAACAGGGCCATTATGATGTTAAATTATTAGGACTAAATTATAGATTAACAGATTTTCAAGCAAGTTTAGGATTTAATCAAATAAAAAGATATAAGATAAATTTAAAAAAAAGAAAACTAATTGCAAAAAGATATATAAAAAATCTTTCTAATGTTAAAAACTTAAAAATCACACCATACAACAAGGATAATTCATATTTTATTTATCAAGTTTTCTGTAAATCAAGAGATAAAATTTTAAAAAATTTTAAAAAACTTAACATTGGAGTGAGTGTACATTATTCTACACCACTTCATAGAATGAGTTATTATAGAAATAAATATAAACTAAATCCAAAAAATTATTTAAATTCAGAAAACTATAGTTCAAAAAATATCTCTTTGCCAGTTTATCCAAAGTTAAATTATAAAGAAATAGATTACATATGCGATACACTAAAAAAAATGCTAAATCATGAAAAATAAAAAAATATTGTTAGTAGGAGGGTGTGGATTTATTGGTCACAATCTAGCAATTCATCTAAAAAAAAATGATTTTGAGCCAATTATAATTGATAGCCTATCAATCAATAATTTAAATTCTATTAATGATGATGAAATCAAAAATAAACATTTATATAAATCAATTTTAGAAACTAGAATTGATTTACTAAAAAAGAATAATATTAAATTAATTATTCAAGATGTTAGAGAGCATAAAAAAGTTTTAGAATTATTTGGCTCTATTAATCCTGACATAATTATTCATTTAGCAGCAGTATCGCATGCTAATAAGTCAAATAAAGATCCACATACAACTTTTGATAATAGTTTAAGAACTTTAGAAAATACTCTGGATTATTCTAGAAAAAATAAAACACATGTAATATATTTATCGTCGAGTATGGTTTATGGTAATTTTAATAATAAAACTGTTGACGAAAGTACGATATGTGACCCTATTGGTATTTATGGCAATCTAAAACTATCTAGTGAAAGAATGATAAAGTCATATAGTGGTGTTTTTGATATGCCGTATACAATTATAAGGCCATCAGCTCTTTATGGTGAGAGATGTGTGAGTAGAAGAGTGGGGCAGATATTTATAGAAAACGCCATCCAAGATTTAGATATTGAAATCAACGGTGATGGAGAGGAAAAATTAGATTTTACCTATATTGAAGATTTAATAAATGGAATAAAATTGTGTTGTAATAATAAAAATTCTATAAATGAGACATTTAATATTACCTATGGTAATGCAAAAAAAATTAATGAACTTTTAAGGATACTTAAGTCTGAATTTAAAGATTTAAAGGTAATATATAAAAATAGAGAAAAATTTATGCCTAAAAGAGGAACCTTGAGTATTGAAAATGCAAAAAAAAAATTAAATTTCAAACCTATATTTTCAATTGAAGATGGCTATATAAGATATATTAAATGGTATAAATCTTTTTGGGATTCCCTTAATAAATAATTTATATACTATCTTTTTCCAATTTCTTTAGCAGGTGCTCCAGCAACAATAGAATATTGTTCAACATTTTTATTTACCACTGAATTGGCACCTACTATAGCACCTGTTGCAATCTTAACACCAGGTAAAATTGAAGAATGTGCACCAATCCAAACATCATTTTCTAACACAATATCTTTGTAGGAATATCCTTGTTCTTGGATTAACTTTGATCTAACTGAGAAGTGAGCAGAACTCTGAAGGTAAACAAAACCAGAAATCAAACAATTTTCACCAATTATTATATTGCCTCCACCATTAATTATTGAATAACAACCAATGACAGAATATCTACTAATTTTTATTATAGAATTTTTTGCTGAAATAATTCTCACACCTTCATCTATCTTGGAATGACTTTCAATATAAATCTTAGAATCATCGTAGATTCTAATTTCAGGACATCCAACAAAAGTTACATTATCACCTATAATTAGATATTTTGCATTAGAAAGCATGAGAGTAGGAAAACTAAAAGCTTTAAATTTTTTTCCGATTTTAGCACCATAAATTTTTAAAATAGTTTTTACTAAAAAACCAAAAAATAAAGAGTATCTATTTCCAAATATAAAAAAAAAAAGTTTAGACATCAAATTTTTAAAAGTAATTTTTTTTCTATTTCTCTTCCAATATCAACCATTGTTTTAAATTCATCTGGAGTTGCTGAAAGAGCATGATCTCTTATTGTGGTGTCAGACTTATCAAGTGTAAAATGTTTTTCTATAATTTTTGCACCTCTACATATGGCTAATATGCATACATCTATACCAATTGTGTGATCACTATAGCCATAATAACTTTTATTATTGAAAGTTTTTGGAAAATTTTTGATATTCCAAGGGTATAATGGATATTCCGATTTGCACCATAAATACTTTATATTTTTTTTGAAACCAAAAGGAAATACCTTTTTGTTCCACATACCTAAAGAAATTATTGTAGTTTTGTTTAGATCAATAATTTGTTTTATCATTTTAAAATTTTCGATTAAAGATCTTGAGGCAATTTTAAAAGCAGAAAAATTAAATTTTTTTATCATTTTTAAAGCATCTGGTGATATAATAGAAAAAAAAATATCAATTTCTAGATACTGTGAAATTTTTATAAGTTTTTTTATAATATTTTCATCTATAGGATTTATTTCTCCTTTTTTATCACGCCATCCAAGCTGAAATTTAACGCAATCAGCCCCACTTTCTTTCGCTTTTCTCATTAACTCATAACATAAATCAAAGTTACCATTATGATTCATTCCAATTTCAGCAATAAATAAAAGTCTTTTTTTTGTGATAGATTGATTAATCTTTTTTTGCATGTTTTAAAATTTAATTAACGGAATATATAACACCACCTCATATGCCGTTCAATCTTAGAAGTAGAATTAACAAAAACTATTAGCATTTTTCATCTAAAATGGCTAATAATCTGAATTATTAAAACTTATATATGAAAATTTTAGTAACAGGATGTGCTGGTTTTATTGGATATCATTTAATTGTTAAGTTAAATAATTTGGGTCACAACGTGTATGGAGTTGATAATCTTAATAGTTACTATGATGTTAATTTAAAAAAAGATAGAATTAAACATCTTAAAAAAAATAAACTATTTCATTTTGAAAAATTAGATATTCTTAAAGAAAAAAAGTTAGAAAAAATTTTTAAAAAAAAAATTGATATTGTTGTTAATTTAGCAGCACAAGCCGGTGTGCAATATTCTTTTAAAAAACCTTCTGCTTATATTAAATCAAATATAATTGGTTTTTATAATATATTAGAATTATCAAAGAAATATAATATAAAAAAGATACTTTTTGCATCATCTTCTTCTGTATATGGATCTATAAAAAATAAAAAATTCTCAGAAAATTTAAAAGCTGACTCACAAATTTCTTTGTATGCAGCAACTAAAAAATCAAACGAAACAATAGCAAATTATTATGCAAATAACTTTGGAATTACAATTTTAGGTATGCGTTTTTTTACAGTTTATGGACCACTAGGTAGACCAGATATGTCATATTTTAAATTTTCTGACCTACATAGAAAAAAAAAAAAAATTGCACTTTACAATAATGGCAATCATTCACGTGACTTTACATATATTGCAGACTCTGTGGATATTATCGAAAAATTAATTGGAATTGTTAAGAAAAAAAAGAAACTTTTGAGTGGTAATTTCTTTGATGTAGTTAATGTGGCTTGTGGAAAAAAAATACATATAAGCCATTTAGTTGAATTATTGGAAAAAAATTTTAATTCGAAAATAAGGGTAAAATATTTAAAACTTCAAAAAGGTGATGTAAAAAATACGTTTTCAGACACAAAAAAACTAAAAAAATATTTAGGTAAAATTAATCACACTAAGTTTTCAGATGGTATAAAAAATTTCTGTGATTGGTATAAAAACTATTATTAAATTTATATGAAAAAAATTAATGTAGGTATTATAGGATTAGGATATGTAGGTCTAAAAATGTTACACACCATGTCTCTTCAAAAAAATCTTTCATGTTTTGGATTTGAAAAAGACAAAAAGAAAATAGATTTAATAAAAAAAAATAAATCATACATAGAAGATATTTCTAACCAAGATATAAAAAAAATTAATAAAAAAAATATTTTTATAAATACAGATTATGATCAAATATCAAATTTAGATTATATAATGATATGTTTGCCCACACCTTTAAAAAGTAAAAATTATACACCAGATAATAGCTTTATACTGTCTACTTTTAATAATATTTATAAATATTTAAAAAGAAATCAAACAATAATTTTAGAAAGTACAGTTTATCCTGGCGCAACTAGAGATATTTTTTTTAAAAGATTAAATAACAAGTTTGATGTAGGAAAAAATTTTTTTTTAGGTTTTTCTTCTGAAAGAATAAATCCTGGAGACAGTGGTGTTAATGCACCAAAAGATCATGAATATTCTTATGTAGAAATACCAAAATTAATATCTGGAGTGAGTAAAGAGTGTCTAAAAAAAATCAAGTTACTTTATAGCATCGTATTTAAAGATTGTATTGAGTGTGAAAGTATTGAGATAGCTGAATTTTCTAAGCTATATGAAAATTCATTTAGGTTTGTCAATATAGGTTTGGTAAATGAATTAAAGATGATTGCAGACAAGATGGGTATCGATTTTTACAAAGTACAGCAAGCAGCAAAAACAAAACCTTTTGGTTTTAAACCATTTTTCACAAGCTCAGGTATAGGAGGGCATTGTATTCCAGTAGACCCAAATTTTATTAACTGGAAAGCTAAAAAATTTAAAACAAACTCAAAATTTATTATAGCAGCAAATTATATAAATGAGTCTGTATATAAGTGGACATTAAAAAAGATAGTTGAAGAAAGTAAAAAAAATAAAAAGAAAAAAATTAGAATATTGTTAATAGGTCTTTCTTACAAAAAAAATGTTGGAGATACAAGAAATTCAGTTCCAGTAAAAATTTTTAAAAGATTATCAATGAATAAAAAATTTGTTGTGAGTTTTCATGACAAATTTATAAAAAGTATGATAATGCCTAATGAAATTAAAAAATCAATAAAACTAAATAAAATTAATATATCTAAAAATGATTTAATCGTCATCACAACAAACCATGATTATATAAATTATAAAAAAATATTTGTATCAGCAAAAATTATTATAGACACAATTGGTGCCTATAAACTAAGTAATCATAAAAAAATAATACATGCCTAGAAAGCTACGTAAAGGCCAGACCGTTTATAGTAGAACGGATTATTTAATTAAAAAAATCAGAAATTTAAAAAAAAATTTTGTTTGTGATAAAAATGAACTTTATTTTTTAAAAAATTTTAGAACACAAAAAAATATAACTAAAAAAAATATAACTGTGATACAGATGCAAGCTAGCCATTACTATTTAGCTCATTTTTCGCAAATTATAAAAAATGAAAAGTTCTCAGAAAGTGAATTTATTGGATTATGGACAAATATAGTTTTTTATAAAAAAGGTAGGTTTGCTTTTTTAAAATTTTGTTATGATTATTTAAACGATCATTTATTAAAAAGAAAGTGGGTAAAATTATATAGGAAAATAGGAATTGATTTACATTACAATTTAAATAGTAATTTGGTTTCGAATTTATTTCCTATGAAGAATAGGTTTGTACAAAGAGCATTAAAAAATTTAACAAGTGAAAAAATAAACAAAATTAAATATAAAAATAAAATAGTAGGATGTCATATATATGATACTTTTTTGAGATATTATAACAAAGTTAGTTTTAATCAGTCTGATAAATCAAATATAAAAGTAATTTTATCCCATACAGTATTTTCTTTTGATAATTTAGAAAAATTTTATCAAAAATATAAAAAAAATATAAAATATTATATAACATCAGATCACACTTATATTCAAAATGGAATACCATTAACTTTTTTTAATAAAAAAAAGATTAAAATTATAGGAGGATCTAAAACAAATAGTTATATAAAACACTATAATAAGATTTCGAATGGAATGAATTTTGAAAATTATTTTAAAATTTTTAAATCCTTAAGTAATAAGAATAAAAAAATTAACGAAGCAAAAAAATTTATTTATAATAGCAACAGTAAACTATTATCTAAAAAATTAGACCGCTCAATTAATAAAAAATTTAGAAAATTCAAATTAGATGTTTTAATTTTTTTACCAGATTTTGTTGACGCTCCACATGGTAAAGGATGGATGTTATTTGATGACTCTGCGGAATGGATTAAAAAAACATTAGATTTTTTAATTGGAAAAAATATTAAAATAGGAATTAAACCTCATCCTATGTCTAGACATGGAAGCATACTTTTTGAAACAGAAATTAAGAATAAGTATAAAGATAAAATAATATGGCTTGAGAAAGAAAAAAATAACCTAAATCTTTTTAAACAAAATATATTATTTGGTCTTAGCCCGTCAGGGTCAGTTACATATGGAATGGCGCTTAATAATAAGATTGTCATTAATTGTGGCCGCAATCCATATATGTCATTTAAATATGCCTTTACCCCTAGAACAAAAAAAGAATATTTTAAACTATTAGAATTAGGTTTACAAAAAAAACTAAGTATGACTAAGAATTATAAGTATAAAGTTTTTGCAAGTATTTACATGTTTTTTATTCATAATTTTGATGTTTTTGAAAATATATCTAGAAAAATAAAGCTGTATGAACATTGGAATTTTCAGAACCAAAGCAAAATTTTAAAGTATGTAACCATAAAAAATAATGATGGTAATTAAATATATTTTATGAATAAAAAAATTTTTATTTTTGAATTTAATAAGTACTTTGACAAACTTTGGAGAATAAAAAGTAAATTATTATTAAGTAATTATATTAATAAAAATAATTTTATAATATCCTAATAAAAGATAATTATGAATAAAAAAAAAAACATAGATGAGAATGAAATTAGACCCCACAATCTTGTGAAAAAACTGCAGCCTTTCTTAAGAAAAGATATTAAATTTTTACAATCTAAATTACCTTTATTTAAAAAAGTAAAATGTCCAGCTTGCGACAGTGATTATTCAAAAAAATATATGGTAAAAGAAAAATTTAATTATCAGATATGTAAAAATTGTGACACTTTTTACCTTAGTCCAAGAGCACCATTAAAAGTTTTAAACGCTTTTTATAAAAATTCTTCAACATATAATTTCTTTAATAAATACATATATCCTAAATCAGAAAAAGCAAGACGATCTAAAATTTTTCTTCCAAGAATAAAAAAAATCATAGCTTTGTGCAAAAAATATAAAATTAAAAAAAAACCAACCATATTGGAAATAGGAGCTGGAATAGGGTCATTTTGTTATTTAGCAAAAAAAAGTAAATTTTTTAGTGAAATAAAAGCAATAGAGCCCAGCGTAGAAAATGTAAAACATGCTCGCAAAAAAGGTTTAGATGTTTTTGAAGGAACAGTAGAAAAATTTAGAACTAAAAAAAAATATGATCTTATAGTAAATTTTGAAGTTCTAGAACATTTACATTCACCAAAATTTTTTCTAAAATTAATAAAAAAATATCTAAAAAATAATGGAATAATATTTCTTACATGTCCAAATGGAATGGGTTTTGATATTCAGCGGTTAAAAGAAAAATCAGATTCCGTAGACCATGAACATTTGAATTATTTTAATCCAAAATCTATTAAAATACTTTTTGAAAAAAATGGTTATACAATAATTAATGTATCTACTCCAGGACAACTTGATGCAAACATTGTAAAAAATAAGATTGTTCAAAAAAAATATAAAATTAAAAAAAATGATTTTTTTAAAAAAATTTACAATGATGATGAATTAGTTGCTAATTTTCAAGAATTTTTAGTACAAAATGGATTATCATCTAACATGTTGGTCGTTGCAAAATTAAATCAGAATAATGTATAATAGTCTATTCATTTATGGTTTTAGCGATAAAGAGTTTTTGCAAGAACTCTATAATAATTTCAATATATCATATTCAATTCATACGCTTGATGATGTAAAAAAAGATCAAGATCACAGGGATCTTATAATTGACAATTTTCGTGAATTACCAAAATTAAATAAAGATGCACAGAAAATATTTATAAAATTTTATAACGATCATTTTATAACTTTTTCAAGAATGTTTGTAAGAAAAAATCGTAATAAGATGGATTTTCACGAAGACTCAAATCATTTTGCTCTCTATTTTTATGCATTTTATGAAATTATTATTAATAAAAAAATAGATTTAATACATTTTCAAAGTTTTCCACATCTTGGACCAGATTACATTTTATATCATATTGCTAAAATTCTTAAAATTAGAACTGTATTAATTTATCAAACTATATTCCCCCAAAAATATATAATGTTAAATGATATTGAAGATTTAGGAAAGATCAAAAATAATACAGACAACAACTCTAAAGTTGATCATTTAAAAATTTTAAACGAAAAAGATTTTTATACAAATATACAAAATCGATATTATGAAATTGAAAAAAATAATAGACGCAAATTTATAAAAAAAATATCTAATTTTTTATCGACTGAAAAGTTTTTTAGAAAATTTTTTAGAAAATTTTTGATAAAATCTTTAATTAAAATTCATCTAATTAAAAGGAAAGACGATGAAAAAGAATATAAGAAAAATCTAGAAATTTATTCATCAAAAAAAGAAACAATCGATAATTTATTTAATAGTAATAAAAAAATTATATATTTTCCATTACAAAGTCAGCCTGAATTAGGCGCATTACTAGGAAAAGACTATGATGACCAATTAAGAGTGATTGAAAAATTGATTACACTTTTAGGTAACGAGTGGATAATTATAGTAAAAGATCATTATATCCAAACATCTTACCAAAGAAAACACTTTTTTTTTAAGAGATTGAGCAATCTAAAGAATACATATATTGCCAACCCAAACTATTCCGGAATAGAATTAATACAAAAATCAGATATAGTAGCAACATGTTTTGGTACATCGGGATGGGAGGCTTTAACAAATAAAAAAAAATGTTTATTATTTGGTAACTCGTGGTACTCAGGATTATCTGGTGTATTAAAAATAGATAATCACACAGATGACGAAAAAATTTTCAAATTTATTAAAGAAAAATTCAATGAAGAAAAATTTAATTTAGACTTATCAAATTTATATAGTTCATTCTATGAAGGGTATACAGTTGCCCAGTGGTTTACAAAAACAAATAAAAAAGATGAGGAATTTGATTGGTTTGATCTAATAGATGAAAAATATCATAAAAAATTTGATAAAAAAGAAAATACAAAAAAAATGATTAATAATTTTAAATCTTTTTTAAAACAAAATAATAATATTTAATTTTTTTTTATCACACTTATTGATAAGAGATTATTAGATGTTTTTTTATCATTCATATAAAATTTTTTTGTTTTGATTAAAGTAAAATCAGGGTGCCAAGTAAAAATTTTTGAAAAATCGTATTTATGAACTTTAATTTTTAAATTATGTTTGTATTTAAATATTTTTGAATCCTTAGAAAAGAAATCATAAATAAATATTAATGAATTTTTTTTCATGATTCTTTGTGTTTCAGAAAATACTTTATGTAGTTCATTAGTATCTACCAAGTATAAACAAAATCCAAATGCAGCTACGTCAAAATAATTTGACTTAAAATTAATCTTATCAGCTGTACCCTTTTTAATTATAATATTGCTATTTATATTACTTTTTATAGCTTTACTTGATGGATCAATTCCATAACAATTTATTTTTAACTCTTTATTTAAAAGATTTAACCGATGCCCCTGACCACAACCTATTTCAATCAACTTTTTAATTTTTTTTTTACTGTGATACTTTTTTATTTCAAAAAAAAGATTATCTTTGATAAATGGTTTATTTTTATTTCTATTAAAATAATTATTACCTTCTTTTGTCAAAAATATTTTGCTTTGTTTTCTCAAGTTAAATAATTTGTTTTTTATATAAGTTTTTCTTTAAAAATAATCTAAGTAAATCATAACGAGAATACTGGTTAGCATAACCAACTGTACAATTGTTTCTTATACCCTCTATTTCAAGTTCTTTGGTTTGTGATCTTCTGTGTAAACCATGAACAGCTATAATTAAAAGTGAATTTTCATCACAGTAAAATTTTTTTTTTTCAAAATTATCAAAATTTATTTTATAATTTAGTATATTTTCTATTTCGTTTAATTTTTGTATATCTGGAAATTTTTCATTGTTTATTTCACTAATTTTATTGATATTTTTTTCATTATTTAAATAACTCTGATTATCAATAATTTGCCTAATGTTTTGAAAAAACTGCTTATCAATTATATGTGATTTTAGAGCATATTCAAATGGATCAATCATAACTTTTGTAGGACAATACATTAATTTTATACAAGGTATAAACCGGTCCATATGCCATGAAGAACTTGTAGTTACTGGAGAAATTTCATTTTTAATTTTTTTTATACTTTCAAAAGTATAATCTTGTACTTTTTGGAATTTTCCAAATATAATTTCCTCAATACTTTTTATTTGATGGTGAATAGTATTATTTACCAAATCATTTTGACATAAAAAAGTTGATCTTTTTTTTAAGTCTAAATCTTTAACAGTTGTACTGTCAAAATGTGATTTTATTAATTTGTGATCAGCTTCATTAAAAAAATTTTTAACTTCTGCTATGCCATTTTTGTAAAATTCTTTTAAGACATTGAAATAGATATTGTTTTTTTTTAAATCGGTATATTTAAGAAAATGATCTTCAGGGTTCTTTTCATAAAAGTGTGAAAAAGCCCTATTTTTTTTAGCTAAATAATTCCAAAACTCAAATCTTTGTGAAGTGGTTAAAATTGAATATTTAGGTTTGGTAAATTGAGGGTAATGATCATTTTCTCCTAATTTAAATAACTTATTTTTTATTGTGCCTTTCTTAGCAAAATAAAATTTTTTAATAGTTGTTATATTTAATTTCATTATTATTAATATTTGAAAAAGTAATAATTATACTATATTACTAATTTTTTATAGAATTTAATGGTATAAATCTTTTTGGGACTCTCTAAATAAATGATCAATATTATTGGTAGAATTTTCTTTTCAATTGATAAATCAATGAAAAGAAAGTTGATAAAAATTCAAATATTAAGCATAGCTTCTTCAATATTTGCTGCAATTTCTGCGATATTGATAGCTCCATTTATAGCAATTTTAATAAATAAAGATGCCGTATTAGAAAGCAGATGGGCAAAACCTTTTTTAAAAAGATTTCCAGAGGATGATATAATAATTTATTTAGTATTAATTTTAGTTATTTTTTATTGTTTTTCTATTATAGCAAATTTAACAGTTACATATTTTAACCTCAAATGGTCAAATCACCTAGAAATTCATTTTAAAACAATAATGTTTAAATATTTTCTTTCACAGGATCTTTTGTTTCATATTAACAGTTCCTCAAAATTATTACTGAGTAAAATTCACCATGATACTGATAGGCTAAAAGGATCTGTAGTTGACCAAATGTTAGATTTAATTACAAATCTTTTCTTAATACTTTTTATATTAGTAACAATTGTAGTGGTAAATTTTAAAATCGCTTTTTTTGTAGCAATGATTTTTTTTGTTTTTTATGTATTTTTCTATTTTTTTTTTAAAAAAAGAATGAGAGAGATTGGGGACTCGATAACAAGAAGCTATCCAGTGTATCATAAAACAATTAGTGAAAGTTTTTTTTCAATCAGAGACACAATCTTATATAAAAAAAAAAGATATTTCTTTGATCGATTTAAAAAAACAACCACTGAAAGGTGCAATTCTCTCACAGAACAATTGTTTTTATTAAAACTACCAAGAAGTATTGCGGAAATAATTGTATTTACAATAATAGTTTTATCAATGACTTATTTGATAGAGATTAAAAAGTATCAATTTCAAGAAATAGGACCAATAATTGCATTTTATGGAATATGTGTGCTTAAGTTATTACCAGCATTTCAAAAAATTTTTCAGTGCTATGCAACTATCAAATCACACATTAGTGCATTTGAGAATATCGAACAAGATCTTATAGAATCAAAAATAACAAAAGATCTTCCAATGGAAGATGAAACCAAAACTCATAAATTAAGATTTGAAAAAGAAATAGAATTGGAAAATGTAACATTTAAATATCCAGGAAAAAGAAACAAAGGTTTAACAAACATTAATTTAAAAATCGAAAAAAGAAAAAAAATTGGAATTGTAGGTAAAACAGGTTCTGGGAAATCAACAATGATAGATTTACTTTGTGGTTTTTTAAACATTGAAAAAGGAAAATTTATTGTTGACGGAAAAGAAATTGCTAAAAGTCAGATTTCTAGTTGGCAGAAAAATATTTCAATTGTACCTCAAAATTTTTTTATAAGTGAAGGAAACTTAAAGCAAAATATTGCTTTTGGTTGTCTAGAGGAACATATTGATGAAGAAAAAATCAAGGATTGTTTGAAAATAGTATGTTTAAATGAATTTGTTAATAATCTAGATTTAAATTTAGGAGAAAATGGCGAAAGAGTTTCGGGGGGTCAAGCACAAAGAGTTGCTATAGCTAGGGCTTTATACAATAATCCTGAGATACTTATTTTGGATGAGGCAACTAGTGCCTTAGACACTACCACTGAAAAAAAAATATTTAAAAATTTAAAAGACTATAAAATTGAAACAATAATAATAGTTTCTCATAGAATTGAAACTTTAAATACATGTGACGACATATATTCAATGGATGAAGGTAGTTTAATTAGATTAAAAAATTATGATGAATTACTGAAAATACATGAAAAAATAAATAATTAATGAATCAATTAGCACCTGTAGCTTATTTTGTTTACAATAGACCTGAACATACAAAAATTTCTTTAAACGCTCTCAAAAACAACGAATTAGCAAAACATACAAGAATTATAATTTATTCTGATGCACCTAAAAACTATCAAGAAGACAAATCAAAAGTTTCAGAAGTTAGAGATATAATAGAACAAATCGAAGGTTTTAAAGAAAAAAAAATTATTATTAGAGATAAAAATTTTGGTTTATATAGAAATTTTGTAGAGGGTATCACCGAAGTTTGTGATCAATATGGAAAAGTTATTGTAGTAGAGGATGATAATAAAACATCAAAATTTTTTTTAAATTTTATAAATGATGGTCTAAATATGTATGAAAATGAAAAATCTATTTGTACAATTAATGGATGGTTTTTTTCAGGTAAAAATAATTTAAATGAAACCTTCTTTGCAGGTTCTGCAGATACATGGGGCTGGGGTACTTGGAAAAGAGCTTGGGATAATTTTAATCCAGATACACAATATTTATTAAATGAATTAAAAAGAAAAAAAATGATAAAAAAATTTAATTTAAATAATACATTTGATTATTATAAAATGCTCGAAAAAAGACATAATAAATTAAATGAGTCCTGGACTATAATATGGAAAGCGTCGACTTTATTAAAAAATATGTTATCTTTGCGAACCTCAAAATCTTTAGTGGAAAACATTGGTTTTGATGGATCTGGCACTCACAATAAAAAACCAGATAATTTTTATAATGATAAATTAATTTATGATTATTTTATCAACGTTAAAAAAATCGACATTAAAGAAAACTTAGAAGCAAAAAAATTTTTTGAAAATTTTTATAGAAGAAAAAATTTTCTTAGATTACTAAAACGTCCAATAAATAAAATTTTTAGATTTTTTGGACAATAATTTGATAATTCGAATATAAAATTTTTAGATTTTTTCTATTTTTGTATAAAAATTCTAAAATAGCATAAGTGATAGATTTCTTTAAATTTTGATTATAGTGCCATAAAAAATCATCAAAAATTATTATTCCATCTTTTTTGATAATTTTAAAAGCTTCATCCGCATCTTTTTTTACATCAACATATTCATGTGAACCATCAACATAAATAAAATCAAAATTTTTTTTGTTAATACTAAAAAAATTTGATGAGGTGTTTTTTATAATATTTAACCTTTTTGAATATGTATTTGTATTTTTTTTGAAATTATCAAAAATATTATCAAATCTTTCACTGTTATTATCTTGCAATTCATGAAATGGCTCAAATGTATCTACACATGTAAGATTAATTCTATCTAACTTTTTTAGTAAAAAAATAGACGATCTTCCTTCAAATGATCCTATTTCTAAAACATCCATTTCTTTATTTTTTAAGGAATATTTTTCAAATATATACATCCAAGAAGGTATATTATTACTGAATAAATCTCTGTGATTAAACAGGAGTTGTTTATTACAGAATTCAACAAAGCTACTTTTTTCTTTTGCGAATTTTCTTACTAAGCTTCTGTTAATAAATAATATTGATAGAAAGTATTTATATAAAATATCTATAATAGTAATTGAAAATTTTGGATTTATTAAAAGAAAGGAAAACAATCTCAAACACCTTAAAAAAAAAATATATATTCTTAGAGCTGGATTGATCATTTTATTTTTCAGCTACAGCTCTTATTTGGTACCAATCATTATCAATATAAGACCAAATTTTACAAAAAAAATGAAACATCTGCCAGGTCATAAATTTTTTTAGATAATATCTGTGAGGAAACCATTTATAAAGAAATGGTTTACTCTCTATAACTTTAAAGCTACATGCTGATAATATATTTCCCAAATTATTTGGAGACCATGAGTATAGATGTTTGTGTGGGTCATTTTTAGAAAATTTATTTTTTTTGTTATCACAAGGAACTGTAATGCATATTTTTGATCCTTTTTTCATAGATCTGTATAATTCTTTTAATTCTAAATAGGGATTGTCACAATGTTCAAGACAATGATTTGATATTATTAAATCAAAAAAGTTGTCAGGCAAATCTTTTGATGAATTAAAAATTTTTAATCCATTTTTTTTTGCCTCATCAATCGCAGTTTTATTTATTTCAACACCAAATTTTTCAATATCTTTAAAATCAGATAATAGATATCCACCACCACAACCAAAATCTAATACTCTTTGTCCCTTGATAATATATCTTTCAAATTTAATTTTATTTGCTTTAGCACCAAATAAACCAATTTTTTTTTGCCAAGTGAAATAATTTTCGTCATAGTGTTTAGTGTTTGTCATTTTATTAAAGTTCTAAATATTAAATTAATTAGTTTTTTTAAACTGGATATTATTCATAATTTATAATAATTAAATACAAATATACATAAAAATAATGAAAATACTTATTTTAGGAGCTTCAAAAACCGCTCAAAAAAAAATTATACCATCTATTAAAAAAATTCAGGATCTAGAATTTGATTTAGCATCTATATCAGCAAATAAAAAGTTTGGAGAAAAAAAGAGATATTTTGACTATAGTGAAGCTATAAAAAATACTAGGTCGGAAATAGTTTATATATCACTAATTAATTCATTACACTTCAAATATGCAATGGAGTCACTTAAAAATAGTAAAAATGTAATTATTGATAAGCCCTTTGTTTTAAATAAAAAAGAATTAAGCCAAATATTAAATTATTCAAAAAAAAAAAAATTATTAGTAGCCGAAGCATTAGTCTTTAACTACCATAAACAATTTCTTTATTTAAAAAAATTAATGAAAAATAAAAAAATGACTTTTCATAATATATTTATGAAATTTCACATTCCTAAACTTGATAAAAATAATTTTATGCTAAACCCGAAACTTGGGGGAGGTTGTTTTAATGATATGGTACCGTATGCATCTGAAATAGTACGAATTTTCTTAAAAAAAAGATTTAAAAAATTTAATGCAAATATTAAATTCAATAAAAAACTAAGTACTGACTTTTCTGTAAACGTAATAAATCAAAATATAGAATTTTATGGAAGCTTTTCCCACTCTGCAGAGTATGAAAACTTTATTAGTTTTTCAGGTAAAGATAATTTAATTGAACTACAAAGATTTACTGCACCACCAAGTAATCAGAAATTGAAAATAAAGATAAAAAATAAAAATAAAGTTAAAGAGGTAACTGTTGAAAAAAATAATACTTTTAAAAACTTTTTAGTAGAGGTTTTAAAAAACTTAAAAAATAAAAGATTTTCTTATTATCATTCTAGTATAAAGTATAGACAAAATTTTAAAGATAAAATTTTAAAAATTCAAAATGAAAAATAATTATTTTAAAAATTTACAAACCTTAAGAGAAAAAATTAAAAAATATGAGTCGACTTCATCAAAAGATATTTCAAGTTTATTAAGAATTAGAAAAAAATTTCAAAAAAATTATGAAAAAATGCAAAGCGAATTATGCAAAATTGATGATTTAAAAGATTGGAAATATAAAAATGGTGAAATATTGCACAAATCAGGTCAGTTTTTCAGAGTTAAAGGAGTTAAAGTAAAAAACTCTTTAAGAGAAGTAAAGGATTGGGAACAAATAATTTTTACCCAACCTCACGGCGGAATTTTAGCTTTACTTGCCAGAGAGACCAAAACTGCAGGAATAGAATTTTTATTATGTTTAAGATCTGAACCTGGTGATCAGAATGTAAAATTTTGTCCTTCTTTTTCAGCCACAAAATCTAATATGAACCGTGCACATGGTGGCAAAAGAACAGAACTTTACAATTTAATAATCAAGCAGCAAGGATCTAGAATAATTGCAAAATCAGCTCACAATGAGGAGGGTGCTAGATTTTGGAGAAAAAGAAATGAGAATTGGATAGTTTTTTTAAAAGACAATAAAAACAAAAGCCTAAACAAAAAACATTTTGTCTGGGCAAATATTTGGCAAATAAAAAAACTATGCTTAGAGGATTGTGTAATCAACCCTTTTGTTAAATGTATATTATTTATGATTTAGACAAAATACTATTAAATAAATTGTTATATGACTTATTAATATTTTCCTGACCAAATTGTACTTTAAGTTTATTAGAGAATTTTTTTAAGTTTTTTTTATCTATTTTTGTTAAGCAATAATCAATACCTTTTGAAAAGTCATTTATATTAAAGGGTTTTGCCAAATATCCATTTTTTTTGTGTTCTATAATTTCATTCATACCACCTATTTTAAATGAGACAACAGGGTTTTGACAGATGATCGACTCAACTGCAAACTGAGGTATCGACTCGGCCCTAGATGGAATTATTACTAAGTTAGTTACAGATTGATATAAAATTTGTCTAGAAATCTTTTTTTCAAATTTTCTAAAGTTGAATTTAAATCCATTAATAGAATCAATATAATTTTCTTTTTGACCTAAAATAATTATTTCATATTCATCTTTCAGATAATTTATTTTTTTTAAAGACTCTATAAACAAATCACCCCCCTTCCTAAAATTTGCAAGACCCCCATGTGCTCCCATTAAAATATACCCTCTATTATTATTTAAGTTGAGTTTTTTTATTGAATAAAGCTTATTTTTTTTCTTCCAATAATTTGTTTCTATGGGATTATAAATTGTCTGTATTTTTTGATTTTTTGTAAGGAGGCTCTTTTTGGCAATTTTTTCTAGCCATTTACTATTAGTGACCAAATGTAAATTTTTTTTATAAAATTTTTTTTTTTGATTAAAAATATATTTTTTTAAAATTGGCATTTTGTGTTTTTTTGAATATTTATTTTCTTCATTAAAATCTAGAAAATGTTCTGTAGAATTAAGGGCCCACATGTCATGCAGAGTCCATATTATGGGTACCTTTATTTTAGATATATTTTTAAGAGAGATTGTTTCTCCCCCAATCCAATTTAAATTAACTAGCTCACTATTTATTTTTTTATAGTCGATTTTTGAAAATATATTCAGAGAATTTAGGTAGACACTTTTTCCTATAAAAACATTTATTAGAGACCTAGCAATATAATATTTTAATTTTTGTACAAAATTATTTCTTGGAAAAAAAATTTTAACATAAAAATTTTTTTTAAAAATATTTATCAACCTTTTTGTTGCTATGCTAGCACCACCTTTAAAATTAATATTTGAAGAAATAATTGAAATTTTTGTCATTTAAGGTCTTTTATAAGCTTTCAAACCAATTATAGAGCAGGCAATTCCATGCAGTCTGTAAAATCTTACTTTGAAACTTATTTTATCAAAAGTAAGCATGTAAAATATTAATTTAATTAAGTCTTTACAAATTAATAAGTATGTTTTTTTTAATGCATAAAGAAAATTATAATTTTTTCTATAAAAGTAGAACATTGACCACATAAAGTGCCATTTCATAAAAAATTGCAAATTATTATTTTTATAAGAAATTGATGATGATCTTTTGTGTTTAATCTTTAAATTATTAATTATAAATACCTTATAATTATTTTTTTTACACTTAAAAAACAAATCTGTCTCTTCATAGTAAAGAAAAAAATTTTCATCAAATTTCAATTTATTTATTTTTTTTACATTAATCAACATTGTGGCGCCTTCACCATCATAATTTTCAACCAATTCATCTTGATAATTATTATTTTTATGATTAGGAATTAATATCGCAAATTTTTTAATTTTTTTCGCAATTAATAAAAAATCCGAAATAAAGTTTTTTTTAAAAATTACATCAATATTTGAAATAATAGCGTATTTCGTTTTACAATGTTTTAAACCCAAATTAAGTGCAGCCCCATAACCTCTATTACTTGATTTAATAATTTTTGTTTTTTTTGGTAACTTAATCTTTGAGAAATCATAATTTTTTGAATTATTAATAATGATTAGATTATTTTTTTTATCTAAATTTTTAATAAATTTTTTGAGTAGGTTTTTTTTGGATTTATAAACAACTATAATTACAGAAATCATAATAATATTATTTCAAAAAATTATTTATTTTTCTAAAAAAAGATATTTTTCTTAAATGATCTTTTAATTTATATTTGTTATAAACTTCTTTTTTATTTTCTCTATTTTTCCAATTTGTTATATTAGGCATTTCTTTAATTTTATCCTTATCAGGCCTTCCATTTGAATAATAATATAAAGCTATAGATTTTCTGGATATATCGTTTGGACAAATAATTGGGTCTGGGTAACCATGAAAACTGAAATTGTCTGTTGAAAAAATACAAAGTTTATTAAATTTAAAAAAAATTTTTTTTTCACATTTTTGCATATATTTGTTCCATAACTCTAGATGTCCACCATATTCTTTTTTCCAATTATCACTAAGGTAAAGTAATAAATTTAATCTCCTATCAATTTTTAAATTTTGATGTTGATAAAAATCTGAGTGAATTTTAAGAAATCCACCTTTTTTTGTTTGGTGCAGTCCACCACCTACTAAATAGGGATCAGGTATTAAAATTTCATTTATGCTGCTGATTTTTTGAAGAATTTTTAAAAAACTTTGAGAATTCAAAAATAATATAAAATCATTAATTACTGTTGGAAATTTATTTTGATCTTCTAACCCAAATTTTTTTTCATTTATTGTAGATCTAGAGTAGCTGTGAAATTTTTCTAAATCTGGAAAATTATCCTTAATTTTATTAATAATCTCATTATTAAAAAAATTATCCAATTCAATATGAGGAAATGGCTTAGCATTAATATATTTAACTTTAATTTCTTCTAATTTTTCAGAATTTAAAAATTTTGAATTAATATATTTTTCTAACATTTAAAAGTATCTTTAATATAGCAATTTAGCTTAAAATATCTATAAGATCATCTTTTAAAATATTTTATTAAGATATTTAGTTTTTTGATATCAATTTTTAATTTTAATTAAGATGAGTATAACTTATGAAATTGACTGGTTTAATCTTAACATATAATTGCGAAGCATTAGTTCAAAAAGCTATTGATAAAATTCCAAAAAATGTTTTGCACGAAGTAATTTGCATAGATGACGCGTCAGCTGACAATACGAAAGAAATAATAGAAAAAAATAATATACAATTTTTTACACATGAGCACATGGGGTATGGGGGAAATCTCTTTGAGGGTCTAAAAATAGCTTTTGAGAGAGGTGCAACTCATGTAGTTGAAATTCATGGTGACGGACAGTACGATTTGAGTAAAATTATTGATACTATTTCATTGTTGAGCCATGATCAAAAAATTGATTTAATTTTAGGCAATAGGTTTTATGATTATAAAAAACCACTTGAAAATGGAATGGATCTAATAAAGTATTTTGGCAATATAGGTGTAACCTTCATGGCAAGTTTAGGTCTTGGAATTAGATTTAGAGACTTATTTCCAGGATACCGAGTTTATAGCAAAAATTTTTATGAAACATTAAATTTTGATAAATTGTCAAAATTTTATTGGTTTAGTTTTGAGATCATTGCCCTATCAGTTTTTAACAAATTAAATATAAAAGCAATTCCTGCAGATTGTGATTATAAATCTGACCATACATCAATGAGTATGTGGAAGGGCCTCCCTTTTATTTGGCATACCTTTAAAACTATAGTTCAATTTAGGTTGGCAAAATATAATATAAAAACAGGTATCTTCAAATAACTCATGTGTAGTATTAGTGGCATAATTAATGGTGACCTTAAATCACTAAAAAAAATGATACATGCACAGGTGCATAGAGCCCCTGACGATGATGGTTTTTACAATGTCAACAATATTTTTATAGGAATGGGAAGACTAAAAATTATAGATTTAAAATCTGAAAATTTATGTCCTTATGTTGATGAAGATATAGTTCTATCTTATAATGGAGAAATTTATAACTATCTTGAGCTAAGAAAAGAGCTAGAAAAATATAAATGGAAGTTTAGAACAAAATCAGACACTGAAGTTTTAGCTTATGCTTGGAAACAATGGAAATTTAAAATGTTTGATAAACTTAACGGAATGTTTGCTTTTTGCATTTTTGACAGAAAAAATAATAAGATAATATTATCAAGAGATATATCTGGAGAAAAACCTCTTTACTATCTAAAAAAAAATAATAAATTTTATTTTTCATCAGAAGCCAAAGCAATTGTTGCAGTAGCCAATCCCCAGCTAGTAAAGAATAAAATTTATGACGCCTTTCAACATTGCTTGTCAAAAACATTATGGAAAGATGTTTATCAGCTTCCAGCTGCAAATTATTTAGTTTTAGATATTAAAACTCTTAATTTTAAGACCAATGAATATTGGAAATTTACACAAAAAAAAATTGATCTTAAAAAGCCAGAGGAAGAATTAGAGGATTTGTTGAAAAAATCTTTAGATTTGCGATTTAGATCTGACGTTGATTTTGGACTTTATTATTCCAAAGGCATGGACTCTTCTTTGTTAGCAGCTTTAAAAAATTTTAAGCATAAATTTTATTTTAATGACCAAGGTGATTATAAACACGATTTTCTAAAAAATATCAAAAAAATTGCATACCATTTAGATTTTCCAGTTGGATCTCTATCATCTTACCCTTTGTGGAAACTTGCAGAAAAAGCATCAAAAAAAGTCAAAGTAGTTATTTCAGGTGAAGGGGCAGATGAGTTATTTGGTGGTTATATTAGATATTTACCTGTTGCTCAGGAATGGCAATTAAAAAAAAAATTTACATCTTATAAATATTTATTTAACAAATTTTATGATGAATATATTGACAGTTTTGCAAAAATTACCGCTAGAACAGAAAATATTGAATTAGTGAGGCAAACTATTAAACCTTATTTTGAAATGTTCGATGACCCTATAAATGCAATGGGATTTGCTGATTTTAAAGTGATTATGCCAAGTTTATTGCAAATGGGTGATAGAATGGCCAGCTCTCACGGTATTGAAAATAGATGCCCTTTTTTAGATAAGAATATTATTGAATTTGCGTTTAGCCTCCCGCCTCATTTGAAAATAAATGACTTACAACAAAAAATTTTAATCAGAAGGTTATTAAAAAAGTATAAAAAAAAATCAGCGTTAGAAATTGAAAAAAAAGGCCTTACTATTACCTTTAATAAATGGTTTAAAATTTCAGATTGGAGTAGAGATTATTATTTTAATATGTTAAATAAAAATTGGCAAAAATCAAATAATATAAATTAATCATTATGAGTAAACTTATAGTCACTGGTGCAGCAGGTTTTATTGCTCCTCACATAATTGAAGAAGCATTAAATTTAAATTGGACAGTGATAGCCGTGGATAGGATTGAAGTGGAAGAAAAAATCAACCATCCCAATCTAACTTATTTAAAAATTGATGTTAATAATTTGACAGATACCCATCTTAATGGAGTTGACTACATTGCTCATTTAGCATTTATAACAAATATACCTTACTGTATCCAAAATCCCATTGAAACAACAGATGAAAATATCAACACATCTGTGAAGCTTCTTGCATTAGCAACTAAAAATAAAGTTAAAAAATTTGTCTATCCATCAACAGCATCACTTTATGGTCATAACAAAATACCATGGGTAGAAAATATGAATATTGAACCAATAGAACCCTACAGTTGGCACAAACACTCTGTAGAGAAACTATGTAAGATGTGGAATACAAGGTATAATTTAAAGACTTCGGTATTGCGTCTGTATCAAGTTTATGGAGAAAATCAGAGAAAAGATACTGCTTTAGCAGCATTTATCAGGGCAAAAAAAACGGGCAAACCAATTACACTTACTGAAACAACTGCACAATCAACTTTTAGAACAGGAAGAAGAGATTTCATTTATGTAAAAGACGTTGCTAAAGCTTTTATATCTACAATGTTATCAGAAAAAACAGGAAATGGAGAAATGATAAATATAGGAACTGGTATAATGACAACAATGGAGGATATTGCAAAAACAATAGGTGGAAAAGTAGAATTTATACCTAAAAGAAATTTTGAAGTAGAAGCTCACCAAGCAGATATGACGCTATGTAACCAACTGTTAGACTGGAAACCAACTATAAAAGTATTAGAGTGGTTAGCAGAATTTGTAAAAAAATAGTTAAATGAAAATTATAAAAAATAAAACATGCAGAATGTGTGAATCGAAAAAATTCAATCTAGTAATTGATTTGGGTCAACACCCACTTGTTAATAGTCTAATATCAAAAAAAAATTTAAATAAAAAAGATCCAACTTTTTCTATAAAAGTTTTACAATGTAAATCTTGCAACCTTGTTCAGATTAAAGATGTGATTGACGCAAATGAGATATATAAAAATGTTGATTATTTATATTTTTCTTCTGATATGCCAAAACTTGATCAATATTTTAAACCCTATGCAAATGATTTAAAAAAACGTTTTTTAAAAAAAAATGATTTTGTAGTTGAGATAGGTTCTAACGATGGGCTTATGCTTAAAAATTTTAAAAAAGATTATAAAATACTAGGTGTTGATCCTTCAACAAATGTAGTATTAAGGTGTATAAAGAATAATATTCCAGCTTTGCCTCTTTTTTTTACAAATAATGTGGCTAGAAAGATATCTAATGAGTGGGGTAAAGCTAAATTAATTTATGGAAACAACTGTATAGCTCATTTAAACGATTTAAGAGATTTAGTTGACGGAGTAAAAACACTTTTGAGTGATGATGGTGTATTTGTTTTAGAATGTAANTATTGGGGAGGAATGGTTAAAAATACTAATTATTCACTCATATATCATGACCATTTTTCCTACTTTTCAATTAAGCCATGGATAAAATTTGCAAAAAAATATGGAATGACACCATTTGATGCGGTAGTTACACCAGCCCAAGGTGGTTCATTAAGATTATTTTTGTCTAAAAAGAAAATGAAGAAAACTAAAAGATATAAAGATTTAATGAATGAAGAAAATAATAGCAACTTGAATTCGTATTCAACATCTTTAAAATATAGAAGTAATGTTAATTCAGTTAGCAAAAGGTTGAGAAATTTAGTTTTAAATTTAAAGAAAAAAGGAAAGAAAATTGCTGGTTATGGTGCAGCAGCAAAAGGTATGACGATATTAAAATGTTCGAATATAGGAAATCAACTAAAATATTTCATTGATGACTCACCTGCAAAACAAGGGTTATACTCTCCAGTTGACCATGTACCAATCATTTCTAGGAAGCAAGCTCAAAAAAAATTACCAGACTATTTTATAATATTAGCACCAAATTATAGTGACATTATTATAAAAAAAGAAAAGAATTTTATTAAAAATGGTGGAAAATTTATTGTTTTAACTAAAGACATAAAAGTAATCTAGTATACAAAAAAATAAAATGAAGAGTTTAAAAGTAGATTCAAAAATTATCTGTATAGTAATTTTTATAATTTTTTCAATACAAACTATCTTAATCGCTCATAGAAACTCTTTTTCGTACAAATTAATTTTTAATTTTTACAAAGAAAATGCAGGCCTACAAAAAGGTATCAAAAATACATTAATAATTAATATTATAGAATTAATAAAAAAAAATAAATTAACTTCATTTAAATTAGAAAAGACACTTTTAAACACAAGAAAAATTAAGCAAAGAGTATTCGAAGGTGCTTATCCAGCCAGATATAAGAAAGAAAGTATTTATTTAATTACAAATCAAAATATTAAAGAAAATTGTACTTTAAGAGATAAAATCAATGATATTTACTTATTTAAATGTGAATAAAATTCTAGATTATTTTAATGTCACTTTATTACTTTTATTAATTTTTTTTAATTATTTAATTTATTTTATTTTAGATACAAAGTCATACTTCATATTTTTTTCAATTCTAATTTTATCAACTTTTTTAATAATTTTATTTAAAAATTTAAAATCTAATTTTTATATTGTGCTTATATTGCTATTAATGTTATTAATTAGCCTTGGTAGTCCGGTAGCCGATTGGGACGCAAGATCAATATGGTTATTTAATGCTAAAAGAATTTTTTATAATCAAAATTTAGCTAGCTATACAAATTATCTAGGATCAGAATTTTCACACTTAGATTATCCTATTTTAATTCAAACACTCTCAGCTTCACTTGCAACATTAATTGGTAAATGGAATGAAGTTTTTCCAAAAATCTCAAGTATAATATTTGCCTTACCAGCGATGTTAGTAATCTCAAAAATAATTAAAAACAATTTAGATAAATTAATTTTAATGATATTAATTTTTTTTATTTATGAAAAAAAATTGATAAATGGAGAAATGGATGCCCTATTAGGTCTTTATGCAATTTCAAGCGTTATATTAATATTGAATTTTTTAAAGTTAAAAAAAATTTTTTTTAAGGATTATTTAAAGATTTTTTTATTTATTTCAAGCTTAACAATGATCAAAATAGAAGGTCTAGGAATTTTTTTATGTTTATTTATTACTTATTTAATTGTTTACTATAATTATAAAAATAAAACTCACAATCATTTAATCATAGTGTTTTTTATAAGTTTGCTTCCAATCGTGACTTGGAAAACTTTTATTTATGACCAAAATATAGTTGCATCAAGCCAACTATTGTTAAGTGGAGGTGATAGATTATTTAAAAATTTATTAGATTTTAAATTTTTATTGATTTTGATCAAACATATAATACTTAACAAGCCAATGTTCATCTCATTATTACTGTTTTTGATTTTTTTATCAAAATATATTTCATTCAATAAAAATGAGACTGATATAGAGTTAGATAAATACATTTTTTCAAAAGAAATTATCTTTATAATTATAACCTTTACTCTCTATGGCACTCTTTTAGTTTTGATATTCATTATGTCTGAGGGGTCACCAAACAATTTTTTTGAGATAAAATATTTTATGACAACTTCAAGTGCCGATAGACTTTTTATACCTGTGCATTCTTTAATAATAACCTGTTCAATATATTTGAATAAAAAAACAAAAAAACAATAAAATTTATTTTATAAAATCATTAATTTTTAATTTTTTTTTTTTAAGTATTTTTATTAATTTTTGGATATTTAAAGATGTGTTTTTCGGGTAATTTTTTACTTTATTGAAATTGATACCAGAAATCTTTTTATCAGAAAATTTTTTTGCAAAACTAAAAATTTCTCTTGTTTTCCCGCCCAAATTAAGAATGCCTCTTTCCTCTAAAATGAAAGGAATAATTTTTGCAACATATTTGTTAAACATAAAACTGGTTGTTGCTCCTTTAATAGCTTTTTTATGTACAAAAGGAAAATCTGTCATCGATACCCTTAGTATCAATGAATTTTTGTATAGTTGAACAGAAGCTTCACCACCAAGTTTTGACCACGCATAGTTATTAAATGGTTTTAATGGAGAGTCCTCTTTATAGTTTCCATTTGTACCAGGGTAAACATAATTTGTAGAAATATAAATTAATTTTATATTGTTTTTTTTACAAACTTTTACAATATTTGCTGTTCCAATAATATTAAGGTCTATACTTTTAGAAATATTTTTTTCATGAATTTTCATAGGCCTAGATAAACCAGCAACATGAATTAGATATTTTATTTTTTTTTGTGCTAAATATTTATTCATTTTACTGAAATCTAAGATGTTAAATTCTTTACTTGATGTAAAAATAGAGCTCTTAGGATCTAAATTCGATTTTAGGAATTTACAAAACCTACTAGTTTTTCCAGTAATTAATATATTTTTATTTTTCAATTCAACATTATGGATAAACTATTTTTTTTATATTTTGAACATATCTTTTTAACTAAAATATGTTTAAAACAGCCAGAAAAATACTAAAAATAAATACAAAATATATGAAAATAAAATTTACAGATTTATATAAATTAATCTTAAATAAAAAACAAATTATTTCAAAATTGAATTACCTAATAAAAAATTCGAATTTTATAGGTGGAAATGAAGTTAAAAGTTTTGAAAAAAACTTTTCTAGATATGCTGGGGCAAAATATTGTATAAGTGTTGGCAATGGAACAGATGCACTAGAAATTGCAATTAAATCGTTAAATCTCAAAAAGGGATCTGAAATAATTATACCGACAAATACGTGGATCTCTACAGCTGAAGCAGTTGTGAATAATGGTTTAAAGCTAGTTTTTTGTGATATAAATTTAAAGGACTACTCTTTATGTCTTAACGATCTCAAAAAAAAATTAACTTCAAAAACTAAAGCTATAATAGCAGTTCATCTTTATGGTAATCCAACAAACATACCTCAAATTAAAAAAATTATAAAAAAAAAAAATATTAAACTTATAGAGGATTGTGCCCAAGCACATGGAAGTAAAATCAATAAAAAACACGTAGGTACTTTTGGTGATATAGGAACTTTTAGTTTTTTTCCTGGAAAAAATTTAGGTGCGTTTGGTGATGGAGGTGCAATAATAACAAATTCTAAAAAAATTTCTGAATATTGTTTCAGAGATAGAAATCATGGTGCTTTAAAAAAATATGATCATCATTTTTCAGGCAGAAATTCTAGACTAGATAGCATTCAAGCTGCTGTATTAAATATTAAATTAAAAAATTACAACAATGTAGTTAAAAAAAGAAATTATTTAGCTAAAATATATTTTCAAAATTTAAAAGAAATTAAAGAAATTGATTTATTTAAACTTGAAAAAAAAAATAAATCTGTATTTCACCAATTTGTTATTAAAACAAATAAAAGAAATGAATTAAAGAAATATTTATCAAAACATAAAATAGAAACAATGATACATTATCCTTACATGCTTAATGAATTGAAATGCTTTCCTAACAGCAAAATAATCAACGCAAGAAATTTAGGAGATAAAATATTAAGTTTACCGATTTCTGAAGAACATACTAAAATAGAAATAGATTATATATCTAAAATAATTAAACAATTTTTTAAAATTTAAAGAGAATATTATGAGTAAAATTTCTAAGCCTTACTTAATAAAAAAAAAAAAATTTTCAGACAAAAGAGGTTATTTTCAAGAATTATTTTTACAAAAAGAAATTAAAATAAAAATTAAATTTACTGCATTAGCAAATTCTAAAAAAAACGTAATTAGAGGAATGCACTTTCAGCTAAGAAATAAGCAAACAAAGATAATATCAGTTATTTCAGGAAAAATTTTAGATGTGGCTATCAATCTAAAAAAGAATTCTAAAGAATTTGGTAAAATTTATTATTATATATTAAATGAGGGTGATACAGTATTTATTCCCAATCATTATGCACATGGGTATGAATGTTTGTCAAAAAAAGCGTCAATAATTTATCATTTAGATAATTATAGAGATGCAAAAAATGAGTCTGGCATTCCGTTTAATGATAAAGATTTAAAAATAAGATGGAAAACAAAAAAACCAGTTATATCTGAAAGAGACCAAAATCATTTTAGTTTCTTAGACTTCAAAAAAAAATATAAAGGATTATGATAAAATTGATTAATCTATTTATATAATGACAATAAAAATTTTATAGGTTTTTTTATGATTTTTATAACAAACAAGAAATATACGAATAAAGTATTTTGATTATTATCAATTCTAATTTTATTAAGATCTATTAAATGATCTAAATATTTGATTTTAGAGGAAAATCCGCCTTTTTGAAACTTACCAAATACTTCATCTTTTTTAGAACCAATTCCAAGCATTTTATATTTAACAATCATTTTATAAAAAAAATCTAAATCAGCGCTTAGATATTTTTTGTTATACAGTCCAACTTCTAAATGTTTTTTAGTTTTAATAAAAAAACCAACTGAATGAGAAGTATAAAAACCAAAACTCCATCGAACCTTCCATGGATTATAACCATGCATAAGTTTATATTTTTCCACAGACCCAAATAAAAAATCTATATTATTATTTAAAAAATAATTATTAACTATTTCAAAAATATTATCATAATAATAATCGTCTGCATTTAAAAAGCCCAAGACTTCTCCACTAGCTAAATTAATACCCCTGTTCATGGCATCCCAAATACCAGAATCTTCAGCAATGATTATTTTGGTTATTTGATTTTTGTATTTATTTATTATTTTTTCCGTTCCATCTGATGAATTTCCATCAATTATTATATATTCAAGATTATTATAATTTTGACTAAGAACACTTTTAATGCATCTTTCAATAGTTTTCTCTGAATTTTTAACAACTGTAATAATCGTTATTTTTTTTTTTAATTGGTCCATTATATTTTTTTAAAAATTTCTGAATAAATTTTAGAGTGAGTAATTGTATTAAATCGGTGCAAATTTTTTTTTGCAAAGCGTGTTTTTTTTAAAAGTTTTTTAGGAGAATTAAAAAAGGATATAATTTTTTTTGACAAATTTTTATAATCACCCAATTTCACAAGATCACCACCTTTGCCATTAAGCAAAATTTCTGAAGCACCAGAATTCATATTAGTGCTTATAACTGGGGTTCCAATCGTTAATGACTCTACCAATATATTTGGAAATCCCTCATATAAAGAAGTTAATATTAAAAGTTTTGATTTTTTTATATAAGAAAAAGGATTCTCTGTTTTATTAATCATTATTATTTTATCATAAATCTTTAATTTTTTAGCAAAAGAAATAATATTTTTACGTTCCGGCCCATAACCTATCAAAATAAGTTTTATTTTATCAATTCTTTTTGATACAATATTGAATGCCATTAAAGTAGTTTTGTGATCTTTTCTTTTTGAAAACCTAGAAACATTAACAATATATTTAAAATTACTTTTTAATTTTAATATTTTTTTAGATTTTTTAATTATGTCGACATCAAAAGATGGACTATAGATAGTTTTAACATTAGTTTTAACAAAAAGTTGTAAGTCACGACTTAATTTTTTGCTCACACCAATCACTTGATCAGCTTTTGGGTATATAATTTTCATCAAAAATTTAATAATATTTTTTTTAAATCTCTCATTTAAATTTTTTGAAAAATTAAGTTCATCTATATGATTACGATCTATAAAAATTCTTTTAATATAATTGATGTTAATACTTGCAAAGTAGGAAATTAAGTTAGCAAAATTTTGATTAGAAATGAGTATAATTTTTTCAAAGTTCATATTATTAGTTGAAAGTATTATTTTATTTAATTGTGGAATCGCAAAAATAGTTCTAGAAACTTTTAAGCTTTTAAAGTTAATTTTTTTACTTAAATGTTTTTTTAAGTAACTATTATTAAGTGACACAAATGTAATTGAAAATTTACTTAAGTCTATTTTTTTAATTAGCCTTAGTAAGGAATGATCTGCACCACCTAAATATGAATAAGGGTGAAAAAATATTAGTTTTATTTTTTTTTTCATTTGTTAAGATATAATATTATTATTTTATAACTAATAATTATTAAAATAAATTTTTAAAAAAATTATTTGCTGCTATTAATGAAAAAAGTATTTTACTGGTCACCTTATTTATCAAATGTAGCAACAATAGGGAATGTATTAAACTCAGCGTATTCACTGAGTAAATATGGTAAAAGTAACTTTAATATAAATATCTTGGATGTTTTAGGAGAATGGACTGGTAAAAAAAAAAATTTGTTAGAAAATAATATAAATTATATCAAATTAGGGCGTTTAACCATAGAGTTACCAATATCAGGATTTTTAAAATCAAGGTTTATATCAATTGTATTATTCATAACAAATATATTTCCATTATATTCTTTATTGAAAAGAGAAAAACCAGACTATCTAATAATTCACTTATTAACATTCATACCATTAACATTATTAATTTTTTTTAATTTTGATACAAAATTTATTTTAAGAATTTCAGGATTACCCAGATTAAATTTTTTTAGAAAACTTTTATGGAAAATAATTAATAAAAAAATAACATTAGTAACATGTCCATCTAAAGCAACATTTGAATTTATTAAAAAATCTAGGATTTTTGATGAAAATAAAATTGTTATGTTGCATGACCCAATAATTAATGTCTCAAAAATATCTACTAAAAAAAATGTACAAAATATAGATCTCAAAAGCTTGAATAAAAACTATTTTTTAAGTATTGGAAGATTAACTAGACAAAAAAATCATAAATTATTAATTGAATTATTTTCGTACTTAAAAAAAAATGATAATAATTTTTCGTTATATATATTAGGGGAAGGAGAAGAAAAATATTTTTTGAACAAAATGATAATGAAATTAGATCTACAAGATAGAGTTTTTTTATTAGGTTTCAAAAAAAATGTTTACCCTTACATTTTTTCTTCCAGAGCAATAATTTCGCCATCTTTGTGGGAAGACCCTGGAGCGGTAATGATAGAGGCTGCATTCTGTAATAAGATTGTTTTATCTAGCGATTGCAAAAACGGGCCAAAAGAATTCTTAATGAACGGCAAAGCAGGATATTTGTTTGAAAATAACGATTTAGAATCTTTAATAAAGTCTTTTAATAAATTTTTAGAAGATCCTATTAAAGAAATTCGTGAAAAAAAATTTCTAGCAAAAAAAAATTCAAAAAAATATTCAATTTTTAATCATTACTTAGAGTTGAAAAATTTACTAGTCTGAAAAAAAATTTGATACCAAGGTATCAATATTTATATATTTCTTCTTATTAATAAATTGATAATATTTATGTTGTTGGGATCGTCTGGTCCAATAATTTTTAGAAAATTTATTTGAATAAGTACCATCTAAATTTAAGCTATGAAAACTTTTATACGTTAGCTCATTTCCAAGAAACGAAATTGGTTTAATATTTTCAAAATAAATTGATATCAAAGCATCAATTGCCATAAAGTTCCAATTAATTGGATCAATATCAGAAAAAAATTTCTCTAATATTTTCTTATTTGTTGTAATAGAACTTGTTCCTAGTACTCTTGGCCAACTATTAAACAACTTGTTAAAAATAATATTTTTTTTATATTCTTTTTTATTATTAATTAAAAACTTTTTCTGAGTTTTTTCATTAAATCCAACTAAATTATCTTGATTTAAGAAAAAATCATTATGATTAAAATTATTTTTTATAAAATTTAATTTTGAAGATGAAAAATAATCATCCCCATCTAATAAACAAACAATGTTACCTGAAGCGTATTTTAATGAATTTTTGATAGATAGCATTTGATCGACACATGGAAAATTTGAAAAGCTATTAGACTCAATTATTTTGATTTTAACATTTTCTTTTGAGTATTTTTTTATTGTTTTTGAGTCAGAGGTGTCACTAATTATGATTTCATAATTGTCTTTATAATCTTGATTTAAACAGCTTTTAATGCACCTATCAATAAGCTCATATTGGTTCTGAGTATTTATCAAGATTGAAAACAACATGTTAATAATTTACCTAAATTTAAAAAATAATATATATATTAATGCATTCAAAAAATAATTATTAATATGATAACAAACTCAATCATATATTTCTTTTTCATATTTATCACACTTTCAATATGTAAAAAATTTGATTTTTTTTTAGATATAAAGGATCACAATCACAAAAAATTTGCCACAAAAAAAAAAAATTACTATATAGGCGGTTTATTTATTTTAATTTTTTTAATATATCATTTTTTAAATAAACTAGAATATTTTTATTGTGCTTTTTTTATAATTGTTTTTAGTATTGGATTGTTTGCTGACTTAAAAATATTTAATAATCCTAAATTAAGATTATTAGCTCAATTATTTTTCTTAATTTTTTTTGTCTATTTATTGGATATAAAAGTTCCAAGTACAAGAATAGCAATAATAGATTTTTTATTTGAATATGATCTTCCCAATTATTTGTTTACCATTTTTTGTGTAGCAATACTGATCAATGGCACTAATTTTGCTGATGGAATTAATACCTTAATGATTAATTACTACATAATAATTTTGGGGATTATTTTGTTTTTTTTTCAAGATGCAATTTTTGATCACTATTTAGTTGCCAACTTAATTATATTGTTATCTATAATTTTATTATTTAATATTTTTGGAAAAATAATACTTGGAGATTCTGGAGCCTATATTTTATCATTAGCTGTAGGATTAATTTTAATAAAATTTTCTCATGATAATAATTTTGTATCACCATATTTTATAATTTTGTTGGTTTGGTATCCTTGTTTTGAACTATTATTTTCAATTCTCAGAAGACTTGAATCTAACTTTTACTCATATAAACCAGACATTTTACATCTTCACCAGATCATATTAAAAACAATTAATGATAAATTAAAATTTAAATCTAATAATTTAAAACATTTTTTGGCTGGGTCTATTATTAATACATACAATTTATTTATATTAATGTTTGCTCTAAATTATAATGATAAAACAAAGATTATGTTGGCATTAATATTTGTAAATATTTTTGTATATATTTCTACTTATTATCTTTTGAGGAAAAAGCTAAAACTAGCCCAAAATTAAGCCAAAATATAGTTGCTCCATAAGTTGTAAAAAAACTTCCAGATGGCACAGGGGTAAAAATTGAAACAAAAATAAAAACTAGTGATGCTAAAAGATACTGATTTTTATTTTTAATATAATTTTTAAAACCAAAATAAATTGAATAAATAAATAAGGATATAAAAATTAAGTAGCCGAATATTCCAATATGAGATAGTATCTCTAAATGTAATTGATGTGGATGAGTTGAACATCTAGAATGATTAAAAGCAAATTCTTTATCCACATATTTATTTTTTCCACACTCAAAATAAAAATTTTTTAATCCAATTCCACTAATTGGGTTTTCTTTAAAAATATCAAAAGCGGTTGAAAAGTGTGCACCATATGGATTACCTTTCAAATAGTTATAAACACCTTCTGATTTCAAAGGGGTGTAAAACTGATGTTGATATCTGACTTTAAAGTCATTGTTGAAATTAATAAATATTATTGAAGTAGATAATATAAAACTAAAAATTACTATTTTATATTTTGTAATAATTTTTTCATAAAAAATTAAGAAAGTTAATAAACCTAAAATAATTTTTATAAAATTAGCTCTTTCTCCAATAAGAAGTGCAATTAATGAAAAAAAAATAATTATAGAAATACTTAAAAATTTATTTTTAAAAAATTGTATTGAAAAAACAAGTGATAAAAAATAAAAACCTAGATAATAATTTCCTATTTTAAGCTCATCTCCTAAAAAACCTGCTAATCTTCCAGGCATGTAAGATTCATTTCCTGTTAAATTATATCCCAGAATGTGCTCAATAAAGAGATCTATCGATGTGATAGTAAAAATTGAAAACCAAATTAAACTTATGAATTTAAAATATTTATAATTATCAAGTTTAATATAATAGGAAAGAGCATATACAAATAAAATAAATCGAAAAAATCCAATACTACGGGAAATAGAATTTTCAAAGTGAATTGAAGTAAAAAGACTAATTAAAATAAAAAACCAAAATGTAATTAATAAAATTAAAATTTTATCTTTTGTAAAGTTCTTTAAAGAAAATTTAATTTCAAATATGAAGAGAAAAATTAATATAATTGTAGATAGGTTTATTAATAAAGATGAAAATAAAAAAAAAATTGGAAAGATGGAGATTATTAATATTGAAATAAAATGATTTAAATTATTTTTTTTTAAATGATTTAGATCTTGAAACATTTATATTAAAATTTTCTTTGAATTGAATTGAAAGACAAAATAATAAGATAATAAAAAGATTTAATCAAAGAAAAGTTTTGATGAATGTAAAATACTTTATATGCATCAAATAATTTTTGAAAAAAATTTGAAGAAAGTGAGTTTTTTGTATCATACCAGTTGACTAGTATTTCATTTAAAAAAAAAGCGTTATGTTTTTTTGTTATTTTTAACCAAGCTGCAAAATCTTCTTGAGTTTTTAAATTAGTAAATAAATTATTATTGATAATTTTTTTTTTAATCATTACTGTAGAGAGACCTATTTCACAAGATTTTAACAAATCATTATAACTTAGATATTTTGATTTAATTTTAACTTTAATCGATTTTTTTTTAAATATTTTGTTATATCCACAAAATATAAAATTATGATTATTTTTATTTAAAAAATTTAGTTGTTTACTTAACTTTTGCGGATGCCATGTATCATCAGAGTCAATGAAAGTTACTATACTATTTTTAGATTCTTTAATTCCAATATTTCTAGATTGTCCAGCACCGACATTCCTTTTATTTTTTATTATTTTGATTTTTTTATTATCTCCAATAAAATTTATAATCTTATGATAATCATCAAGTATATTGTCATCATATACTATTATAAGTTCAAACTTTTTGTATGATTGATTGATAACTGATTTGATGGCCCTATTAACAGAATTAATTTTTCTATAATAAGGCATTATAATTGAAATATGTTGCATTTTTTTTTTACGTATTGGTAATTCTACTGTATATCATTTTTTAAATTTTTTTATGTATATAAAATTTATATTAAAAATCTTATCATTTTTTGATTATTTTAAAAAAAGGAATGTAATCAATTTTTTTAAAAAAAATACAATAGGAGGTATTGATAATTTAATTGATGTTGGGGCGCACCATGGTGAAACAATCAAACTTTTTAATGAAAAACTCAAAATTAATAATATTTTTGCGTTTGAACCAAGTTATAAAAATTTTAAAATCTTAGAAAAAAAAACTAAAAATATTACTGGCTCTAATTTAAATATTTATAATTATGGCTTGGGTGAAACTGAAGGATTATTTGATTTTAATGAATCTGTTGAATCTCAATCATCAACGTTAGTATCAATTAACTACAAATCAAACTATTATAAAAAAAAAAAAAAATTGTTACAATTTTTTAAAAAAGATAAGAATTTTTTCTTTACTACAAAAGTAAATATAAAAACTTTAGATAATTTTTTAAAAGAAAAGAAACTTAATTATGTTGAAATATTAAAAATTGATACCGAAGGATATGATTTTAACGTTATAAGAAGTTTAGGAAAAAAAATTAATTGCATTAATTTTATATATTTTGAACATCATTTTCATAATATGTTAAATAAAAGCTATACTTTTAACCAAGTTAATAATTTTTTAACAAGTAATGGGTTTAAAAAAGTATTTAAAACTAAAATGTTTCATAGAAAAACTTTTGAATATATTTATAAGAACACAAACTATAGAATATAAAAATGAAAAATTTAACACTAATTATACCTACAAAAAAAGAAGTAGAATCATTACCAGTTTTTCTAAAAGAATTAAAAAATTATAAGTGCCAAAAAATGATAGTTATGCAAAAAGAAGATTTGGCAACATTCGAAAAAATTAAGAAAATTAAAAATATTAAAATAATTAAACAGAAAAAGAATGGATATGGCAATGCTCTAATAGAGGGTATAAAAGCCACAAAAACAAAATATTGTTGCATAATTAATGCAGATGGCTCCATGAATCCAAAATATTTAAGAAGAATGTTAAAATTGTGTGAAAAAAAAGATTTAATTTTTACATCTAGATATCAAAAGCCAGGAGGAGGTAGTGAAGATGATGATATAGTCACATCTATCGGAAACTTTTTTTTTACACTGTTTGGAAACTTATTTTTTAAACTTAATATATCAGATATTTTATTTACTTATATTTTGGGAAAAACAAGTTCATTTAAGAAAATGAAATTATCAAGACATGATTTTAGAATATGTGTCGAATTACCTATTAGAGCAAAAAGATTAAAATTACAATATTTGTGTATACCTAGTTTTGAAAGAGCAAGAATAGGAGGCAAAAAAAAAGTAAACCCAATTAAAGATGGTTTCTTAATATTAATAGAAATGATAAGATTAATTTTCAAATGAAAAAAATAGCATTAATTTTTGGTATTACTGGTCAAGATGGATCTTATCTTGCGGAATTTCTATTAAAGAAAAATTATATTGTTCATGGTGTAAAGCGTAGATCATCTTCTATAAATACCAAAAGAATAGATCACATCTATCAAGATCCACATGTAAAAAATAGAAAATTTATTTTACATTATGGTGATGTCACAGACTCACTTTCAGTAACTAGAATTATAAAACAAATTAAGCCAGATGAAATTTATAACCTTGCGGCTCAATCACACGTAGCAGTATCTTTTGAGTCACCAGAGTACACTGCAAATGCAGATGCTTTAGGAGTATTAAGAATTTTAGAAGCAATTAGATTTAACAATTTTACTAAAAAAACAAAATTTTATCAAGCAGGGACTTCAGAGCTTTATGGAAGAACAGAAAAGATACCCCAAACTGAAAAAACTCCTTTTCATCCAGCTAGTCCATATGGAGTTGCAAAACTTTATGCACACTGGATAACTATAAATTATAGGGAAGCGTATGATATGTTTGCAGTAAATGGAATATTATTTAATCATGAAAGCCCTAGACGTGGAGAAACTTTTGTAACCCAGAAAATAGTACAAGGATTGTGTAATGTTAAAAAAGGAAAACAAAAAACACTTTTTCTAGGTAATTTGAATTCAAAAAGAGATTGGGGGCATGCGAGAGAATATGTAGAGGCTATGTGGTTAATGCTTCAACAAAAAACACCAGATGATTTTGTTATATCAACAGGAAAACAAGTATCTGTTAAACTTTTTGTTAATATGGTAGCAAAATTGTTAAATATGAAAATTTCTTGGAAAGGTAATGGAATTAATGAAAAGGCTTACGATATAAACAAAAAAGTTATTGTGGCATGTGATAAGGCTTATTATAGACCACTTGAAGTAAATACCTTATTAGGAGACTCTAAAAAGGCTTTTAAAAAGCTAAAATGGAAACCCAAAACAGATTTAAAGAAATTGATTATAGAAATGATCAATGAGGAAATGAAGTAAAAAATTAAATAATAAAAAATTGTTCAATCTTTTAAAAAATAGTTTATGAAAATTTTTGTAGCAGGACATAATGGCCTGGTAGGATCTGCCATTGTAAAAAAACTAAAGGCTAAAGGTTATAAGGATATTTTAACGGTAGATAGAAGAAAATTAGATTTACTAAATCAAAAAGAAGTATTTAGTTTTTTAAAAAAAAATAAACCACAAATCGTAATTATTGCTGCAGCCAAAGTTGGTGGAATATATGCAAACAATGAATTTGGTGCTGAATTTATTTATGAAAATCTACAAATTCAAAACAATCTAATACACTCTAGCTATTTGAATAATATTAAAAATTTAATTTTTTTGGGATCCAGTTGCATTTACCCTAAACATGCAAAACAACCCCTTAAAGAAGAGTATTTACTTAGAGGTCAATTAGAAGAGACTAATTTACCTTATGCAATAGCTAAAATTAGTGGCATCAAAATGTGTGAAACATATAATAAACAATACAAAACTAATTACAAATGTTTAATGCCAACTAATACTTATGGCCCTAATGATAATTACGATTTAATGACATCGCATTTTTTTCCAGCATTAATTCACAAAGCTCATATTTGTAAAATGAAAAATAAAAAAAGTATAAATGTTTGGGGCTCGGGAAAAGTATATAGAGAAATGATTTTTGTTGATGATATAGCTGATGCATGTGTTTTTTTTATGAAAAAAAAAATTAAACATTCATTAATAAATATAGGTTCAGGAAAAGATATGACTATCTTAAATTATGTAAAATTTATTTTAAAAAAACTAAATTTAAATATTAAAATTAATTTTATAAAATCAAAACCAGATGGAGTTTATAGAAAATTATTAGATATAAATAGAGCTAAAAAATATGGATGGGTAGCAAAAACTTCTTTAAATGATGGTTTTGATATTACATACAAAAGTTTTTTAAAAAGAAATTAATGAAAAATATAATTGTTGTAACTGGTGGTGCAGGCTTTGTTGGTACAAATCTAATTGAATTGTTATTAAAAAAAACCAAACTAAATATTATAAGCATTGATAACTACTCTTCTGGATATAAAAAAAATCATATAAAAAATAAAAGAATTAAGTATGTATTTTCTCATACGAAAAATATTTCAAAAAAGCTATTTAGTGTTAGGAAAAAAATACAATGCATTTTTCACTTTGGTGAATTTGCAAGAATTTATCAAAGTTTTTTAAAACTTGAAGAATGTATAGAGTCAAATTCAATCGGAACACACGCAGTTTTTAATTTCTGTTTAAAAAATAATATTAAATTAGTTTATTCCGCAACTTCAGCAACATTAGGAAACAAAGGAAATGATCAAAACCTATCTCCTTATGCTTTTTTAAAAGCTAAAAATTTGGAATTATTAGAAAATTTAAAAAAATGGTTCAATTTAAAATATGAAATAATTTACTTTTATAATGTTTATGGCCCTAAACAAATTAAAACTGGAGATATGGCTACGGTAATAGGAATATTTGAAGATCGTTATTTAAAAAATAAACCATTGACGGTTGTAAGGCCTGGTTCACAAAGTAGAAGATTTACACATATTTATGACACAGTAAAAATTTGTTATTTAGCATGGAAAAAAAATAAGTGTAGACATTACAGTATATCCCATAAACAAAGTTGGAGTATTTTTCAGGTTGCATCATTATTTAATAGAAAAATTAAAATGCTAAAGTCACGAAAAGGAGAAAGATATGCCTCAGCTTTAACGAACATGAATCTTTCAAATAAAGTTTATAAAAAATTTGGGGTGATTAAATTAAAAGATTATATTGATGATTTTAAGAGAAAATCATTGATTAAAAAGTAAAATTGTCTATTTACAATTTTTTGGAATTAGATATAAATCTTTCGCCGGTGATTATTGCGAAGGGGTAATACCCGATCCCATTCCGAACTCGGAAGTCAAGCCCTTCAGCGCCGATGGTACTTTGTCTTAAG
>JGI20151J14362_10000123_pt1 | contig 53739 bp, 58 predicted proteins | sample COG_01_FD_14362 | JGI IMG/M metagenome (IMG submission 14362)
ATAGCGGTGTACTTAACCGACACTTGCTTAAGTAACATGTTGGAGGTCATTATCGGTCCCATGTTCAGTGGGAAGACGACCACTCTACTCACTCGTGCCAAAGGCAAGACACTGATCGTCAATCATGAATTTGACACCCGCTGTGAGGGGGTCAAAACCCACGATGGGGCGGAAGCAGCTGCAATGAAATGTAGCGTACTCCCTAAAGTGGCAGGCTACGACACAGTACTCGTGGACGAAGCACAGTTCTTTACGTCCCTCGAGGGCGTAGAGGACCTTGCGCCGAATGTTGTGGTGGCTGGTTTAAGTGGTGATTATCTTAGAAAACCTTTTGGAAAAATCTTGGAACTCATACCAAAAGCCGACAATGTGACCTTTTTGGCAGCTGTCTGTAGCTGTGGTGCGCCCGCGCCATTTACAAAACGGATTTCTGTAGAAGAAAATGTAATATCTGTAGAATCAACGTATCAACCCAAATGTAGAAAATGTTATTAATTTGTTTGTCTAACGGTGTATAAGTTTTGAGATTGTTTTCATAAAATGTCAGCGGTTCAGGACATCCAGTGGTCTATAGATGGGTTCCATCGCCCGTTTTCTGTAGCGTGTGGAACCTACCCCGGTGTGAATAAGTACCACTATGTATTTACTCTCCCCGCGTCCGTCCTTCGCCACAAAGCATCTAATTTTGCACATTTTCGTAGTTCTCACGAAGCAAATCGGTATAAGATCTGTTTCCATTTTTTCTTAGATTTTATCCACGCAATGGTGGGGTGTTGTGAAAAGAAAAAGCCTGTGTCTAGAGGAATGAATACACTTGGGTTTATCGAATGGTGTCCGTCTTCTTTATCGAAGACCCAATTGGACACTGCCGGGTGGAGAATACATGTTTTTATTGATCGCGATTTCAGTGAGATGACTGTTCTGAAAAACCTTGTGTTACAGTTCTCTAAAGAATGCGACAAACTACATAGGCTCAAGAAACCTATCCCAGCACACTATAGAATAAATACCCTGGCTTCGTATGCTTCTTCTATATACAGTGTGTATGCAGGTAAGGCTGGCAATGTTGAGCAGCTGTACCAGAACATTGAATCGGGGTGCAGTGTTTCACCCTCTGCTTTATTTTGTATGAAAGATCTGGAAGGGTCTATCTATACACTGGACCAATACAAGAATGCTACGAGTGAATTTATATTCCCATCATCGAATTTCATGAGATTGGATACAGAATCGATTAGCGTAAAGCAATTTTCTTCACGGAAACTGCCAGACAATGTTTTATTCACGATTGCAAAACCAGAGATTCGAATATCGCGAAACTCGGGTCTGAATGTTGAATTCCTACCACATAGGTATTACGAACATATCCAAACACTATGGGACGAAACTACACTTAGTGATTTTATCAATACCCATGGTACAAAATATAATATTTTCGAAGAGGGTAGCACACGGAGTGTTTTTGACATTGGTGAGGTTACATACTCTAAAATGAAATCGCCGTGTGTTTGGATGGAAACGAGAGGTATGGACGAAATGATGGGACCTGCGAGTACAGCATATGAAAAAATGATTGCCAACCAACATGATTTAGATTCTATGGACCACATTGCCCTACTCGCGATGGAAAGAGAAGACAAGCATCAATATATAGAAGAAGAATTCCTTGCCCATGTTTACAACGACGACGATTGTTTCGCATCTGCTCCATTGAAAGCTGTTATTCGCTGGTTTCATAAGGAATACGACCACAGCCTTATTAAACCATACCCATTGGTCCACGAAGGCATGTCTGTATTCGGACACAGGGCATGCATCCTTATGAATATGTACCACCATCTTTATCAAGTATCGTCTGCACACCGTCCGTGTTATTGGTTACATGTTGCTAGGTGCGATGCATTCAGACATCAACACAACCTGCACCTGAACTGTGCGTTCACTGGTGACGCTGCGACGTCTAAATCGTATTTACTCGCATTGATGGAACGAAATTCCATAAACAAAACAGTATCTAACCGTACATACGATACAGACAAAGCCGATGCTATCGACTCGGACAAAGACCATGTTGTAAGTTGTTTTGACGAAGCTCCGCCTGGTTTCTTTAAGGATCCTAAAAAAAGGGGTCCCCTTGAAGCATTGAAGATGCGCTTGACTATAATGAAAACTGTTCATAGGAGATTGTTTTCTAATGATGAAACTGGCATACGCGAACAGATTGAATCTACATCCTCAAACATTGGATGTTTGATGGGTGCTACGAACGAAGCTAGGTCAAACTTTGATAAACCTTTGCAGACGAGGTTTCACTTCTTCGAAGCTGAAAAGTCTTTGAATACAAACCATAGCGTGTCAAATTGTCAACATGCAGCCGAAACAATGGGTGACGTGCAGAAAAAGTTTCTGGATAGTGCTATCATGTTTCATAAATTTGAACAAGGGTATGTTGCATTGGTTTGGCAGTATGTTAGGCTCGGTAGGTTGAAAGAACCGAATACGCTTGCAGTGGGTATAGTCACTAGACGATTCTTTGACATTTTGAAGAGGGATTACGACATAACTGTTGGTTCTCGAACAATTGAACGGATCAAGCGGTTATCACAGAACCTTGCCATCATCCGTGCAAAACAAATTCTGTACCACACAGTCAGTGGGAAGTATGTTAACGTACCATTCCACCCTTCTCAGCTACCTTCAGCGGGGGAGTATATGGTTTGCACCGAAGAGATTGTATTGCATGCAATTGGGTTGGAATTCGATACAATAGTTAGTAGGAATAAACGTAGGATACTGCAAAAAATATGGAATATGCACGAGAAAAACGAAACATACAAAACCGATGATAAGGGTGATGATGATGTAAATTACATCTGCATTGAAGGAAATGTGAACAGTTTTTCAAAACGCCTTATGAATGCAATGTTGGAAGATAATGTCCACGTTAGCGTATGTAATATAAAAACAGTCTTTGATGAAATTAAAGATCAAACACTGTCTTGTGAAGAATATTCACACGGTTCGGACACCTTCGGGGATGGCATGCCAGGGTATTCCACAGATTCGGGTTCCAATGCACCCGTGTTTAAAAGGTGGGCTGCTATGGAAGAAGCTGGTGGTCACATCTATCTCCACATTGAATTGTTTAAGGATTTGAGAACTTCCAATCAGGAACAAAATATTTATAAACTGACTGCTAGAAAAATGATGCATGCATATACAGAGAAGAAAAAAATTGTTCTCGGTATGGATGTATTTGATAGGAAAGAACCTGACGTTTGGGATACAATAGAGTTTTCTCCCAATCCAGGTACTATCATTCATATGTCTAGTGGTATTGGTGAAGTGGATGACCCATACAATGTAATTGGTGACACTAACGATTTAAGCGAAGACTTACTCACAGATTTGGACGAGTATGTTATCAGAGAACACTCAAAGGAAATTGGATACGATATTGAGTTATATAAACCCCTAGACGAGGACTGGTCAAATAGAATAATACCCTACCCTTATAGAGGAAATAAACGAAAACGTTAAATTGTAAATACATTTTTTTTAAACATTAGATATCCTAATAAACCTCTATTAAAACAAACAATGTTTTTTAGCAGTGTTATCATGGTCTCCGGTGCGTCGTTTTCATCATACACATTTTCAAGCGATAGGTCAGCTACAGCCCACGGTACGTGCGCATAACATATGGGGTCAACATCAACGACCTTGTTTGCATTGAGTACATTCGAATAGTATGTTACCAGACCTGCCCTTATTAGAGCCTCTCTTCTTAGCATTATCAAAACATCACGCTTCGCTTATACCTTCCCTCTGCACATTGGACATGTATCATGGTTTTTTAGCCATGGTGAAATACAAAATTTGTGAAATTTGTGGGGATGCTTGTCATTACATGGTAGTAACATAAAGTGTTCTCCATGCTGGAATGTTTCCTGACAAATTGAACACTCACCAATGTCACCTTCTACAGGAAAACACGGGTACTGAGTAGTATGTGGTAAAACACTAATATATTTCAAATGATCTATTTGGCGTATATCCCGTCTTAGGCGCTGAAGATATTCCTGTTCAACCTGGCGCTGCACTCTCTGCATAACCTCCTGCATTTGAATGTCCAATGTCTCCTTAAATACGATTGTATGCCCATCTTAAAGGCATATGAATTGGAGCAGTTAAATAATAAATACCATATCCAAAAGTCTTTGCCCCTTTCGATGTCGTCTGCATGCACACGACGATGGAGCCCAAAACAAAGAGTGAGATAAGGAAAGCAACGATTGCCATGTAAGGATGTGCTTCGACTTCGCTGAGAACTTCCGCAGTTGTTATATTTTTGTCGAACACTTGTTCCATTTTAGATAACGGTGTATTAAATAAATAAGCTGTCTTTAAACAATGTATTGCGTTAAATGTAATAAAAAAAATACAACGACAAAATGTTCATGTGGATCGTATGCCATGTATGTTAAAACTAGATTAATTCGCCCTGTGAAAGCTAGATAAAAAAAGTTCACTATATTATGGTTACACATTCATCAAATGTGGTCACACGGCTTGGTACATAATATAATACACAAAGCAGATGCTCACACATTCCTTATGCAAAAGAGATGTACCAATGTAAATCGTACTAAAGAATGGATAAATGGGTACGAGTTTGGTTTATTCATGTCTACAAACGTTGCAACCATAATGGCAGAGACGCTCCACATACATGGGATGACCATGGACGACACTGTTTCGCCCCACATACACCAATTGGCACTTATTAGGGGCTATGTGGAAAATGTAAGATGTATGCAGCGTATTGTTTGGAATGTAGATGTTTTGAGAGGGCTTATTATGCGCCCAGATGCTTATTCGCTTTTACTAAAACCATATGGAACAAATGGGTACGAATATGCACTCATGCATGACTTGCATCTATGTGAGGAAATATCAAAGATGTTGAAACATTACGAAATGCCAGTGCATTCGGTTATTAGATATTGCGTGTTCAAGCAGTCTCCCAAAAGTAATATTAAAGCGATACTATCTTCTTAAATGGAATCTATTATAGTGCCTATATGTATTTTTACAATAACGTTTTTTGTTGTATGCATTGTTTATGATCTTTTGCTCCGTACTCGCATGAGCAAAAGAATGCGTGAAACATGGGATTTTATTAATAACATGAGGGATTTTGTACAGCCAGTCGAAGCGGAACTTCCGGAAAGAATACCTTTTTAAGTTCGGTATTGGGTCATAATATCAAACGATTCCCATTTCTTACCGATGCGTTTGTTTACTATGTTATGTGTTAACCATGACCAGACCTTTGCATCTTTGTCTGTGTTAACATCTTCTAGTTGAAAGGGGTGGACCTTTAGTAAATCGTTAAAGTGATCTCTACATTCTTCGCATGGGAACGATTTCGAATACTCATCAACGATATCTTTTAATTCTTCAGCCCCTGCACTGTGCATACAGGTCCAATCTGTCCGCAGTGCACTTACCATGGGTAATAAAATCAACCACCAGAACATTTATGATCACAGAGTGTATTTATATACGCTCGAGGTTAGAAATGCGATGTAAACATTGTGGTACAGGACTACAGTATTATGCAACGGCAGATCATTCACATAGGAAGTCGTGTCTATTTTCCGACTCCGGATACCATTATTTCGTCACGGATATATACTATTTTATTTACACGGTGTATCACAGCTGCCGAGGTGTTGCAAAACATGCTGCGGGCTATCCAATGCAAACACCCCTCCGACAGCGAGTACAAGATTCTGAAATTGATCGACACCACGAGTGTGCCGAGTAAGCACTATGCAGTTGCTGTGGATATCTACGACAAGAGGACAACAAAGCTATTCATGACTTTCTTGAATGTACTCGCTGGACAAGATTTAGTGACGTTGATCGCATTTGGTCTTCATTCAGCGACGTACGCATTCAAAATACAAGACTACATAGACAATGAAAAAATCCGCAGGGCTGTGCACAAAACACTATCGCGGTCAGAAGTTGGGTTGAATACTCTTGTGGGGGTCCGCATGCTCGGGAAGTGTACAGCAGACCTCTATATTATGATGTCAGACTTTCGCAGCGACAGAGCCCCACCAGTGGAGACGCAGCTTAGTATTACATACCTTACGTTTTCGGAATCATATAATTTACCCGGGAGTATTGTATTCGTAGATAACGGACCTCACGAAAGAATCATCCGGGATACGTTCAACATCCCTGGTCCCAAATACTTTAATATGACGCTTGATAGCACGGAGACGTTGTTGATCCCCAGTCCTCCAAACGGTGGCTCGTGTACAATAGATATACCACCGGGTGAAATCATAGGGTTGACAGTCAGTTATATGCTATTTGACGGTACAGAGAAACATGTGGACTGCGAACTCATGGAAGATGAGATGATCCCATACAAAGGTCATTACATGAAACCATGTAGTATGTTTGAATGACGGTGTACATGCTTTGGCATGGGGTTTCTATCATGCTTGCTTACTTTAAAGATAGTAACAGGTGGACATTTGAAGATGGAAAGTACGCATGCAGATTACTGTTCCATGGTGATTTTTACGTTATATGTCCTGGTGATGTGCATAAATGGCATAATGAAGTAGAACATTTTTTTAAACAACACGCATATACGAGCGAACTCGGCATTGATTGGTGGTACGAACCGGTTGCTATTCGCCACAGGGGAATTACACGTGGTATGATATTTAAAGTAGATGAGTGGTTGTATAATAAAATATTTTAATTAGGACATATTAGGACATACGACTTCTGTTCCTATACCTTGCTCTTCACTCAATAATCTAGATATAATCGTCCAACCGAGTAGTGTTTTTGTGAACAGCGAATTAAACACGTAGAACCGCTCTATTCCCTCATTCAACGAAACCCTACAACATTTGATCTTCCTGCCGTCATACCCAGCGTCCTTTGAAGTGGTCTCATACTTTAGAAACCGACAAGTGTCTCTTCTACCAGTCCACACGCCCATCCAAGGGTCCTTTGCACACATCTGAAACAACTGTGTAAACCCAAATATGTTATACAAAATAGCCAGGGCAATAATTAAGAATCTTACAAAGTCAGGAGCAGATGGACTATCGGGATTAGCCTTTTCACTTTGTTCGACAGACCAGAAAAAGTGTTGGATCAGAATTCCACCGTATGCTGCACCCATGGTGACCCATCCCGAAAAATGAGCAATCCAGCCCAGACGTCTAAGATCTTTAGCAACACTGTCTGTGGGGTACACAGTCAATGCTTCACTAGCCACTGCACTTTCATGTGTTTTATATTCGTTGTTAAACGTAGCCCTGCCGACCAAGGCTTGTGGAGTAACCTCTCTCATTTTGACTCTTTTATGGACATCCATAGCAAGGTAGGAATCCGAGAAAAGTACTTCTGCGATCAGTCCAAACAGCATTGTTGCTGCACAGAGTGCACCGACACCTATTAAGCTATATAGTTTTAAAATATTACTGAGTATCGCAAGACACACTAGCATAATAGAAGCTGAAATACTGTACTCTATGAACCTGAGAGAATTTACACCCTTTTCCAATATATCTTTGACATAGTGTCTGTGGCAACTTTTGCCATACTTGGTGTCGAATTTATTCGCAATGTAATCTGTTATCGGTATTGCAATTTGGAACATGAAAGACAGCATGTGGAAAGAGACAATTAACCAGAATAAACTTAGTTTGTATACAACTGCAGTGGTTGTAGGGGTCACAACCAGAGGTGGGTCGTCTGGACGGGTTATTTCGTAACTGGTAGCCAGCGACATATTAGAAGAGCATGCGAGTTCCTTGGTTGTCCATTCGGCATAAGTTTGATAGACAGGATACATAGCTTCTCTCCCCTGTTGGCTTGAAAGTGCAAATGTTGCAATCACATTCACTAAATGACCCAGCGCGGCTACAATGTTTAACGGAATAAACCAACGGAAGACACCATTATGGTCCCTGCACAGCCTCATTGTGCTCATTTATTGACCTATCCTCTATATTTATATATCTTACAGTTTGTTTTGCACTTCTAACTAAACTGACATATGTATATATTCCAACCAAGACTGTTGCTATGAGTTCGAAAAGAACATAATGGTATTCCATTTGCATGTGGGATACTATATATAAACATATGCTCGAGCAAACTTTCCAAAAAAACAATACTTCCTTTGGATTTATATTTTTATATAGCATCAGAATGAACATTCCTTGGCAGAAATTACCATACAGGAAAATATCCTCTGTAGTGGCACCCACCCAAAATGTCGTAGAAAACAGGAGAAAAAAGTGACCTACAATGCCGATCATAATCACTACAGCGTCTACTTCCACGTTTTTGCTAAGTCTATATTCTGGGCACCATGTATGATTTCTTTCTTCTACATCAGTGATATCATATTCAAACGTGCATATCTCACATGAATTATGACCTGAAACATTTAACCACTGTAAAAGACATTTTCTATGTACATGTGCTGTTGTGCAATTGCATGGTTGTATTAAGTCGTCCAAACTCTCTTCGTCGAGACATATCCGGCATGTCATTTGAAAGATTTACGGTTGCTAAGTACTTTCTGGATAGAAATGGCATATAAATTTCTACCCGTCACTTCTTCACCAAAACTTAACCGCATTCGTGTAGTCCCAGTCCCTAATATATGATGCATGCTGTCATAGTATTTGTACCCCCTTTTAATATCGGGCAAGATGGCATTTAAGCCCTCTTCTAGCATTCTATGATTAAAGCGCTTAATTTCAGGTAATTCATCCACAGGCATGTCGAAAAACTTTCTAAAATCCCCACCGTTTTTTGCAGACATTTGAATGACTATCCAATGAGCTATCGTTGGGTATGTAAATCCATATAGGGTGAATTCATTGGGCTCAAGGTGACCCAGATGCTTTGGAACGAACATTTTATAAATAATATATGTGTAAATAGAGTCATGTTATCCATACATCATGCGGCTTTCTGCATAGTCCATGCGCTCACGAGTTACAGGGTGGGTCATGAGTTCTGTCACGGCTGCATCGAGATCACCTTGGTCTATAGCTTTGACGATTTTTCGAACAGCTTGCTTTTTTGTGTCGGGTGTCTTTGGAGTTTCGGTGGTCTCGGTAGTCTTGGTGGTCTCGGTAGTCTTGGTACTCATGTTTTATACAAGTTGTAGTTTCTTCTTATACACCGTAACATAAAGCGTACACTAAATCGGGGTTGGTTTTTAACCTTACCACTTTAGGGCATGGGCACACTTGCATGTAGAATCCCTCACAGTTCATCATAATGATGGCATTGGCTTCACAGCCTCTATATATAAAAAACACTACACTTTCTTCCATCACAGTCTTCTTCATTTGCTTCAAATCTTTATGCGTATCCACACTTGCCATGATATCCTGGTAGGATGCCTCTGTCTCCAGAATTCGGGTAGAGAGCGGACGCATTGTTAACCTATACATGACGTAAGTACTAGAACACATTATCTGCAATCTCCTCTATTTCCAACTGTTCCACGACCCTTGCTAGTAACTCTAACATATGATTAACATTGTTATACATATGATGCACCGCCATCTGTCGGTCCCTTAGACGTATGTCCTCGGTTGTTTTGAGCACCATGGGTGGCAAAGGTTCCACCTCCATGTCTGCTGCCAGTGGGAGAAATGGGTTTGCAATACCGTCTACAGGCTCACCCAAGAAGAGGGCTTTGGACTCGGCTTCGGTGAGCCCCTCTATCCGCGGGTAATCGCCGGTCACAATATCCCATAATGTTTCTAAGATCATTCTTTCCCTGGCTCCCATCTCACGATTCATGAGAGATGACAATATCATTATATATATATGGGGACACATACTTATAAATGGACATTGACGAGTCAAAAACGCTGCTCCAAGAAATTGTCGCTGCTAAACGTGTAGCAGATCGGAGAGGGGGTACGACTGGAAAGGGTACAAAACTCATGGAAAACCCCTATTTCCCATACGAAGACATATCTACAATGTCTAGAGGCAGATTGTCTGGCAAAATCTGGGGAAACGACGACCCTGGTAAAAATACTGTTGCAAAAAGTAAAGTAAAGCGTGCCCAGATGTATGATATTTATAATGTACAGCCGCATGTGCAAGCCATGATTGAAACAAGGTTCAAGTTTATTCACCAAGGTGCTGTTGGTGGATGTTTCTTTACGAGTATCATTAACATATTGCAGATGGGAGGGCTTGGGAACCAGGTGGATTCAGTATTACAGGATTATGGGTCTTCTCTAACAAAATTAACTAAACCTTCTCAATTTAAGAAGCTTTATTTAAATACCCTTGGACTGGCTGACGATGGATATAATACATATCTGCACCCTGTTCAAATTCTCACAGAAATCATACCAGATTTTATGGAACTGACGAACGAAGTAGGGTTTACATGGTTTCGTTATCAAGCACTCGGTAGGGCATCTCGCCGTGTTGGACCTTTTAACTCTATAATTGCAGACGGTGCTGAGACAACTGAAGCGTATAATGAAAACATTGTGGCGTACCTCCGAAGATTACTGGACGAAGGTTATGTTTTTGCCACTCCTTTCAATGGGCACTTTGTTGTCTACATTGGTTATAATGCCGATGGGTTCTTAGCACTTGGATCTTATGGTCAACATGCCGATAAAGGCGGGTTGCACCCAGTTAGAGAAACAACATTCCTTGCAGATGCTGTACGATCGTGTCTCTTCGTAAAAGTGCCACGCATGCCAGCCAGTAGTGCAAGAGCATCTTCTAGGCTGCATGGTATGCCACAGGAGGATGAACAAAGGTTTCGATTTTAACGGTGTATCCAGCTGCTATTGGACTTGTGAAGGATGGAATCTCTTAATGCTCTAGTAAGGCTTATCACAAGACGACCACTAACCGAAGCAGAGACCGATACGATGACAGAAGCCATCATTCAGGTCAGAGAACTGATGAAATTCGCCATTGACGAAAAGGAAAGACGTGAGAATGAAGCTCGAAATCAAATGATGCTTCCTCCGTGGAATCGTTAAACGGTGTATACGAGCATGTGAGCATATTTAGACAATGGACGAGTTGCTCACTATTGTTCGTTTGTGCAGACCGCGGACACGTGAAGATAGGGCTACCATCCGCGCTAGTGCAAACATCATTAGAGAGAAATTACACTTTGCCCAAAAACAAAGGGAGAGGCTTGCTGCAAAGGCATTGGTCCTTTTACACGGTGTACCTGAGACAAGGTATCAATCTAAGAAATGATCCCCTTCGGCAGGATCATCAGTGAGACCCTTAACGAAACAAGAGGGACAGGTGCAGCAGACCTCTGTAGGTTGAGCCAGGCTGTTGGCTACTGGGCACCAGAGGTCAAAGAAAGCTGGTTTTGGTATGGTCATGGTGGCATTTTGGGGTATTTGGACATACTCAACAATTACTTTAGAGACAATAGAAAAGTTCGTGATATATACACTGGGTTTCTAGAAGAGTACTATAAAGATAATACCGTACAAGTATAATGCAACACATTCCTATATATGAGTACAGAAGATTTTTTCTAGGGAGATTTCTGAAGAGGTACTTTATGTGCACTATGCGACCCTTTCGGAGGGGAAGGGTTTAGATACGGGGTTATAAACATTTTTAACATGTGTAGTATAAGTTTTGTAGTCTTTTTTTAAAGCAATGTATGGGTTCATTTACAAATTGCGTTCACCGAGTGGAAAAGAATATATTGGTCAAGCAACAGAATTTCTTCGAAGTGGGAGAAAGAATGGGATTAGAACCAGATGGTTGAAACATTGTAGTTCAGCAAGACGCCATGATAAAAAAGGCTGTCTTGTTTTGAATAATGCTATAAGAAGGTATGGATCAGAAAATTTTACAGTTATTCGTCTCATGAAATGTAATTTAGACACCATCGATTTGTTTGAAGAGCTGTATATTAAAACACACAAAACACAAGTCCCTCATGGATATAATTTACAGGCTGGTGGTACATTTACAAAACATAGTAAGGAAACTTGTAGAAAAAGAAGTGCGTCTCTAAAAACTCTTCTTAAAGACCCTAAAAAAAGAAAAATATGGTCCTTAGCGAAACTAGGTAAACCTCAACCACCAACAAAGAGAAGATGCAAAAAAGCTGTCAATCAGAACCTCCCTAAATATATTTACTACAGGGAGAGCTATGGGGACAAATACAAGGGTTATGTTGTTGAACATCCAAGCGGTAATAAAAGATTTGGAAAACAGAAATATAGTCTTGAAGAAAATTTAAGAAAAGCTAAAGAATATCTTAAACAAATTACAAAATAAAATCATACTTTTATCATTATTTTTATGTGGGCTTTTTATGGTCACCTCAGTCTCAAAACCAGGTGCAAAGTTGCTTCTTTTTGTATGTTGTAATCTGAAAGCGTCCTGCCTTGTTCTAATTGTTTTCCAGCAAATATAAGCCTCTGTTGGTCTGGAGGAATGCCCTGTTTAGTGAAAAATGAGAAAATGGTTAGTTTGAATTGATATGGGGTTAAAAAATAACAATTTAAATAGTTCTACTTACCTCTTTATCTTGGATCTTGCCCTTTACAGCTTCGATAGTATCGGTGGGTTCTACATCAAGTGTGATTGTCTTTCCAGTAAGGGTCTTTACAAAGATTTGCATTTTAACATTGCGAGACACCTAAATATAACATTACTTTTGTTTCAACTTCAAAAACTCCTCGTAAAAAGCCTGTGCTGTATCGGGGCATTCTATAAACATAATATTCTCATGATGTCTGCATGCGCTCTTTGTGAAATTGAACGATCCACTTGCCACCCAAGCCGGTTTCTTGCCGCGAAATCCCACACAAAATTTGTGATGCATGAGACATTTTTTCCTGCCTCGTCCCTTTCCTAGAAATTTTACCCTAATGTTTCTTTTCCATTTATTAGACTTGTGCTTCGTCATGATCAATTCGGTCGGGATTTTCTCTAATTCATCAAGTATCTTAGGGTGTGTCACCCAAGCCACACACGCGTAGATCCTCTCACTGCTCCGAATATTACGGACAAGTGCTCTAATGATGGCAGCAGAGTCGAAATAGACCTTCATATTTCCCTTCTTGAACATTTGATTAAATTTGAACCATATATATAGCACGCGTGTACCCTTTAAATGTCACAGAAATGTTACGGTGTAGTTCGTGTCTATAACACACTCACCCAGGGAACAGCTGTTGCAGGGTTAGAAGCCGGATCTGCTGTACTGTGTAAAGAGGCTACTGAGGCGGTTCAGGACATTTACCCCAACTCTATTATCGCTGTGACAAACCACCATGTGGTCGGGGAACAAAAGAATGTCATGCTGAACTTCCACTTTAGCCAGATCCCCTTCCCCGCCTCTGTTCTCAAAGTCTGCCCCCAGTTCGATCTTGCCTTTCTCCATATCAACACTGAGCAAAACGAATTCAAACTTGCCAACTTTGATCACCACACGCAAGATTTCCGCCCAATTGAGCTCGTTGAAGGCGGATCTATCCTTTATGACAAATCCGATGCATACACAGACATTGTCTCTGTTGGTTTCCCCCTTGGAACAGCCCATCAGACCATCACCAGAGGAAATGTCACAGCCAAAGATATGATGAATGGTAATGTTGTGCTGTATCACGATTCGCTTATCAATCCTGGCAATTCTGGCGGTGCTCTCCTGCATAAAGGCAAGCTTGTTGGCATTAACACTGCGATTAAGAACAGTGGTAATGTCGTCTCCATCGCTACTCCCTTTGAAACTGTTCGAAGTCTGTTTCCCTTTCTGAAACCTACCCTTCGTATGTCTGGTATGACTCCCGAAGCCTATCGTCAACTTTTATCTATGTATCACCTTCATGTAGATCCTACTACTCTTGTACAGCGTTTTAATGACCAGAGTAGTGTTAGTTTTTCTAAATGGTTTGATGAACATTGTTTAGATCAACCAGAGTGTCATAATTTGTTACAAAATGTTTTAGACCACTTACACACTAAAGAATATAACTTAGACATGCTCGGGAAGGAGAATCTTGTGAAATGCACAAAATGCACACGCAAATGCGATGTGAAACCGTCTGTTATTGCACCAGATCGGATTGTTTTTAATGAACATTTTTCCATTTCTACAACTGTTCCCATTATGGATAGTCTTACAGAGAAGTACGGGGCAGAAGGCGTAGTGATTACAAATGCACATGCACACGAACCAGTGGAAGATGGGCAGCTGTTGGTCGGCATTAATGGCAGAGCCTTGGACAATTATGGCAGTTTTGTAGATAATGGAGCACCCTACTTTACAGCATTTAAATTTTTCCCAGGTAAGGAGGTTAGGCTGAACATTGCATCTTTAGAAAAACGGATAGAAAGTGTAAATTATACATACGAGCAGGTGAGTGAGTTGCCTCTTATTCATGCACCCCAGATGACACCTTTTACACCCCCCGCAGTTGTGCAAATTGGCGGACTTAAGATCATGCAAATGAACGCAGCGATGGCAAAGGCGTCTTACCCTGCATATTTGAAAGCACCCCTGAACGATAAGGTTGTAGGTGTTGTTGTAGAAGTGGATTCTCTATGTCCGGAATGGAACATACAGAAAATTTCTCCTGGGCATCTTTTAACAAAAGTCAATGGGCAGGATATGCAGGGTTCTTTAGTGCAGGCTTTGGGAGACGCACGCTTTGTGACGTTCGAAAGTACACATAATAAAATAATTAAATTAATGTAGAAAAAAAACGCAAATTAGGATTTTATTTTTAATTTTTTTTTATGTTTTTTTTATTATTTTTTTTTCTTTAGAATACTTTTTTTTTTATTTTTTTTTAATTAAATTTCTGTTCAAGAGCATACCCTACAATAACAGCAATGAAGCAGTCGGACATATAATGCCAATCAGCCAACACCAATTCGAAAGCCATAGCGAACACTAAAATCCACCTATATGGGACCCTGTATAATATGAGGTACACAAAACACGTGTGTCCACTAAACATCATGTCTGCACACGCTCTGAGTTTCCACAAAGGTTCACCTACACATTCCTGTACACCACCCGGCTGGGGCTGTATAGTGAGCAGTTGGCTGGTAGCTTTAAGTATCCCCATAACAGCAATGCGTTTAAATAATATATCATAATTGGGTTTTGTCAATGCAGATAATAGCATAGATAGTATTAGCAGCGTTGGTATAGCGTATACAGCGTACTCGTGGTATAAGTAAAATAAATCGTGGTGCGCAGGGTTAAGTATAGCTCTCTGTGTGGCTACGTATGACAGCACGAAATATATAGGGGTAGTGACTATCAAATAGAATACCCCATGCATTCTACTGACACGGTGCAGTTTTATACTTATCTGCAAGCAACTGAAGTGCAAATCCTGTTGACAGTGTGGATCATGTTCTTCATTTGAGGGATCAGTTCTTTCACGTCAGTCAGGGTTGCGTTCATCTCGGGCACGAGGACAGTGACATCACCTAATGTAGAATGCACCGTGGTCATGACAGGATGAATAAGTGCAACTACTACCACCATTAAAATACAGACGACAGCCTGTAAGGATAAAATAGTTAGCAGTATAGTAATGTTCCAGGGCATCCCCCGCGGACGGGTGGGAAAAAGTGCACCGATCTCCATGATCTGGTTAATGCATCTTGATTTCATATACACCGTTATATGCGCCCCCAAAACGCGACTTCTAGCGGTTTTGAGCAATAATCTTTTACTAAAAGGTTTTTTTTAAAAAGGGAAATAAAAATATTTTTTTAGGATTAGGAAGATAGCTCTCAGATCTGCTAGAAGTCGCGTTTTGGGGGCGCATATAACGGTGTATATGATTCTTGAGCATTGTACAGAAAATGATTTCAGGTGCTTGTGTATTCATTCACAGTCATCGGCTCAAGGACGGTACCTTGAAGTACGGACTGCTGCTGTACCCTGGAGATCGTGGTAAGTTTAAGACAGAGGAATCGAAGCAAAGGTATGCAGACCTTTTTACGGGTGCCGCTCCTTTCCTTCCGTACGCAGAGGTGGGTAATAGGTATGCCAACACTCAGTTTACAGACACGGAAAAGCAAGCTGCAATTCTGAAACATATGAAAAGTAAGGGGTGGGAACCCAAGGAAGCGAACGAAGCATTTTGGGCAGCAGATAGGGCAGCTCAGGATAGCCTTGTGTTTCCACTCGGTGCAGTCCGCGAGCGGATTGAGGAGGGTGAAACTCCTCTCCAGTGTGCAGTGCGGGGGGTGTGGGAAGAAACGGGTATGAAGGTGGACCCACAAGAGCTGAAGTACAAGGGACGAGTGCGCAATACAGAAGTGTACGAGTTGTGGACCAGTTATGAACGAGCTGCATGGGAGTGGATGGGTCACCAGGCTGAGAGACTTACCTTGACTGATTGGGGGAAATGTCCTCACTCAGGTGTACTTGATTTCCTCGGTGTATCTCGCAAAGTGAAGAACTCTTACTGTGAGACATTTGGAGGTCCTAAACTGGTAACTGACCTTGCAGATCATCTAGTAGAAAAGCCTACGAGTTCAACATTTGCGGAACTGGGGATTACGTATAAATAGCTGATGTCTGCCGCTAAAATGAGCCGTTCACGTGCAGAAGTCTTGCGCATGTTTAGTGATTTTCTGGAAACATTTGACGAATTTGTGGAAGACGATGGCGTGTTTTGGACGCTTCCTGACGGGCGTGAAATTCCTTCCGAAAGAATAGATGACTTTAGACGCTATAGCGAGTGCGTGGAGGCGTTTCGGAGCTTACGTTTGGCTGATGGCGAGAGTTTTATAGACATGGTTAATCAGAATACTACAAGTACGGAAAGCAATATCGATTTCCTGCAGGGTGCTCGTATGTTTATAGATAAATTAGAGGTCCGGCGTGCCGAACCCGCCAGGCTCACACGACAAGCGGCTGCAGACCCATCCTGGGAGTTGGGGCAGATGAATATCGGGGGGGAAAGCAAAGATGCTCTCACTTTCGCGCCTTTTGACCCTCGCGAAGATATAGCTAATTTGAGAGTATTGGCTAGTGATTTTCGCAGTTGTATGGAGGAGGAAATTTCAGTGGACGAGGTACGAGAGAAGCTGCGTGGACTGCCCGGACATAGTGAATTAAAAGATAAAATTTCTGAATTATTTTTGGCTCACGAGAATGTTGTTTTACCACAAAGAGTGGCATGCAGCTTTGCAGTAGGGGAGCTTCGGCGCGAGATAAGGGCAATTCTCGACCGAATCGAGCCGGTCCCCATCGCCGAGGTAGAGGAGTATGACTCAGACTCAGACCCTGAACTGAGTGCAGCGTATGGGGAAATTGATTCGGACACGCTTGCCTACATGACTACGGACGAGGACGAGGAAGACGACCGACCCCCGATTGCCCGTCGGTTATTCCCCCCGGAAGACCCACCAAGCTCTGACTCCGAGTTGTCCAATGCGCCCTTCGATACTCGTTTACGTTTTTAATACGGTGTATTTAACTTACAGTAAGAATATAAAGATGCTTTCTATTTCACAAGTTGCCTTTGAGAGGTGGCGCCCCTATTCTATTTTGAAATCTAGTGTGATTGCTGTAGAGAAAGAGTCTGATTTATCGTCCCCCCTTCTTGGTGTGGTGTTTGGGGGTAAATGTCCAACATGTTACCAAACAAAGCACAGTTGTCCCGGTCATTTCGGCTCAATTCGCCTGACCGAGCCGGTCTATCATATTTCCTGGATCCCCCATCTGCTCCGTATGCTAAAGAAACACAAAGGAAAGTTTTCTTGGGATAAACAGAAAGCTACGATCACAAAGGATGGGGAAGCATTCCCGGCTAGCGAAATGTTCGACATTATGGACGATCCTCCTGTTATTGCAGTGTTGCCCGTACCTCCTCCCCACGTGCGACCGCCTTTGTTTGTGAACGGTGAGTTGAGGGGGGAGAATGATCTTACATACCGACTGCAGAATATTATTCGAAAGAACAAGGCTCTGTCCGAGTTGAAGCGATGTAAGCGCCCTACTGAGATTACCCAGCAGGGACGTGAAGCGCTGCAAAACGCAGTGACCGGTTATATTAATCACGAAAAGTTAGGTCCTTCGAGAAGAGCCCGAAACAAGAGAGAGTATGCCTCGTTGGAGTCTCGTATTAAGAAAAAGAATGGACGCATCCGCAGTAATCTCATGGGGAAGCGTTCTAATTTCACCGCTCGGTGTGTGATTACGGGTGACGATGGTCTTAAGCTGTCAGAGATCGGTGTACCCAAGAGTGTTGCCCGCACTTTAACAATTCCGGTTAAGGTCACTGCCTATAATAAATTCAACCTGCAGGAACTCGTAGACAACGGGGATACTCTGTATGTCACTGCCAAAGATGGTTCTCGAAGTTCTAAGCGTACTATTCTGGAAGAGGGGTGTCTTGTAGAGCGTTATTTGCAGGATGGTGACATTGTACTGTTTAATCGTCAGCCTTCTTTGCACAAGTATTCGCTTATGGGACACACTGTCCGCATCCTGCCTTATTCAACATTTCGTATGAACGTGGCATGTACTTCGCCCTACAATGCCGACTTTGACGGAGATGAAATGAACCTGCACGTGCCTCAGACAATTATGGCTCAATGTGAGGCACGTGAAATTATGGGTGTGAAGCATAATATCATCTCTGCCCAGGCTAACTCCCCGGTAATTGGTTTGATCCAGGATGCCCTTTTGGGCACGTATTTACTGAGCGGTGCCACTCTTCGCCCCGACCAGGCTATGCAGATCGCTATGCAGCCCACGGGTTGCACCGGCAGAGAAATTATAAGTACAATTTTGCCAGATATTAACTATGAGCGTGGTGGTGTGAAAATCATCCGCGGTGTTTTTTTGGAGGGACGTTTGACAAAGAAAGACGTTGGTAAGTCCAATGGTTCGATTAATCATATAATTTACAATGACATTGGACCAGACGCGTGTGTTGAGTTCATGTTCAACATGCAGAGGCTCGCACATCGGTATCTCCAAATTCGTGGCTTTACTATCGGTATAGGTGACCTCGTGCGGTCAAAGGCAGCTTCGGTGAAGTGTGAAGCAGAAAGGAGGGCTGCGTTTGAAGAGGCTAAAACACTGGAAGACCCCAATGCCCGTTTGAACGCCTGCCGGGCTGTTATGGGCAAGGCAGTGATAGAAGGTATGGACGAAACAAATAATTTTTACGCAATGGTGCATTCTGGTTCAAAGGGGTCCCTTATTAATCTTACTCAAGTGCAGGCTTGTTTGGGACAGATGAACGTGCAGGGTGGACGCATGCCCCTCCAGTGGAGAGAAAGGACGTCTACTCAGTTCTCTAGGGGTGAAAGTGGTCCCCTGAGCAGGGGGTTCGTATCTCATTCCTTTTTGGAGGGTTTATCTCCGTTTGAAATGTTCGCTCACAGCATGAGCGGCAGGGAGGGGCTGATAGACACTGCAATTAAAACAGCACAGACAGGTTACACCGAACGGAAGCTTATGAAGTGTTTGGAAAACATAACAACAAACTTGGATGGCACAGTTAGGGATGGTGAAAGAATTATTCAGTTTTTATATGGGGACGATGGTTTTGATGGAGCGAAGATAGAAACCCAACATTCNAAACCCCTGNCTGGGGCTCGCCCGCAGGATCTAAAAGCTCTTACGGAGTCTAGTTATCATTTCCCGGTGCCAATTCATAGAATTGTTAGACGGATGGAGCTGTACGGTGGTGTGTTACCGGGCTGTGGACCGCCTGTAGCCGGTATAGATAATATACTTCTCAGTGCGTTTATAAATGCCCATACGCCTAATATGACAGCAGTCACTCGGGCAAGATACGAGAATGAGATTTCCAATTACCTAGACCGTTCTAAGATTTGTCCTGGTGAGTGTGTGGGTGCCCTCGCAGCCCAAAGTATAGGAGAGCGCACGACCCAGTGTACGCTCAACAGTGTGGATTATAATGAGTGGTTGGTTATTCGGGGATACCCCAAGGACGCTTGCATCGGTAAGGTTATTGATACTATAATGGAACGTGACGGGTACGACCTTCAAAACCATTCGCATGTGACAGAGGTTAGCGGTATGGAGGCTTTTACGATAAGCTACGCGGGTGAAACTTCGTGGAAGAAGATTACGCACGTGACAAGACACCCCCCCCGGTACCACAAGGGGTCAAACATGCTCGTGCGTGTGGAATTATCGTCAGGACGTGTGTTGATTGCTTCTAGAGCTAAGTCTTTCCTCGTGCATCGCGGAGGACGGTTAATGGCTATTGACGGTGCAGATGTGGTATTGGGGGACATGATGCCGGTACTTGCCTGTACGGGGGGAACCGGTGGGTTTGTTGGTATTGGTGGTTTCCTCGGTGCCTTTTACGCGTGCGGTAAGGTCTCTGAGGGTGCTATTTTATTCCCCTCGGCTGCTTTATCTTACTTTGAGAAGCACATGCGCCCTTTTCAACCGACAATCGTGCGGGAGGACGATAAGTTTAAAATCTTATGTGGACGTCTGTACTACATGGTAGCTACTGTGGGTAAATTTCCCAATGTGGTCTTATCGTTTAGTCCGGAATGCCGTCTCCAGTTCTGCAAGGCTTATATTGAGCTAAAGGGTGCACATGAAGACGGGTACATTTGTGTGCGCTGTGGTGTTTATATGCGCGATGGTGTTACGTTTATGCTGTTGGGACTGGGTATCCACGCTAGGTTGTCCCATTTGGGCTTCATGCTCGACCCTGAGTCCGTGCAGGCTTTGTCTCGCCCGGCTGTAGAGGTACCTGGTTTTTATTTGGAGCAGGTTGTTGCTGTGAATTCGGTTGCTTCGACACACAAGTATGTGTACGACTTGACAGTGACCGAGACAAAGAATATGTGTGCATTGAATGGTATAGGGTGTAGGGACACGTTTCATTTTGCGGGTATCGGTAGTAAGAACGTAACGCTTGGTATACCACGACTGCGTGAAATTCTCGAGGTTTCAAAAAAGCCAAAAACACCTTTGACGACGATTAGAGATGAGACAGCGCTGCAACTAAAGTACGATGTGATTGCAGACATTACACTTGTGCCTGTCCCTTCGGATACAATTGATAATTATTGGGTGTTCCCTGATGGGGATATGACAAGGGAAGAAGTATATGACAAATGGGGCACCCCTACTAGGCTTGTACTGGAGTCTGACGCCTCTATCGTGTCCATGTTCGAATATGCCGCTTACCAACAGCATGGGGATCGGCTTGTGTTGGACGTGTTCGGTGCTATTCCAGAGTCTAGAGGTGTTCCTGGAGCAGAATGGTGCAAGGTATATAATGGAAGAGTGGAGACAACCTTGCAAGACCTTTCAAAGCTTATGGAAATCTGTTCATCCGAAACATTGTATACGAATGACATTTACAAGATGTATCAGACATATGGAATCGAATGTGCACGTACGTGTCTTCTTGTTGAGCTCCGTAAGATTTTGAATCATTATGGCATTTATGTGAACAGCCGGCATCTTCTCATTCTAATCGATGCGATGACGCAGCAGGGTGTTCTTACTCCGCTGACAAGACATGGTTTAAAGAGGAGCAAATCATCTGCGCTGAAAAGATGTACTTTCGAGGAGGTTGTCACAGTTCTTCACGAAGCTGCCTTGAACGAAGAAGTGGACCCTGTTGATGGTGTGAGTCCGTGTATTCTCGCAGGGAAAGTGGCAAATTTAGGCAGTAACACTGTTACAGTACTTAAAGATCACGTGATGGAAAAAAAATGGAAGATAGACCCTCCCAAAGAACCGGAAGGTGTGGATATGTGGATGCCGGTGCCTCTGGACTTTGGTCCATCGAGTCCGACCTATGACCCAATGGAAATCGACACTGGTCCCGCGAGCCCAACATATTTACCTTAGATACATTTAATTAATGAACGTGCTAAATCCATTGTATTTACCTCCCGAGTGTTGTATCTGTCTCGATCCTATCTGGTCCCACGCAACATGGTGCCTCCACTGCAAACAACCCATTCATACCGCCTGTCTCACACAGTGGAGAAAACGCACTTGTCCCCTCTGCAGGCAGCAGAGACCGCCGAAAAGGCACATACAGCGGCGACATGCCTTTATACGTGGCTTCAGACTGTGCTAGAAAGCAGTGGGAGGCAAAGTAAACAAAATATACGGTGTACTTACAGCGAGATAAGCTTTATAGAACACAAATGATGCAGCAACAACAAGCTACTCAACCTTCCACGTACAATGAGATCCTTGAGACCGAATACGAATGCAAGCTGGTAGAGGGAAAGCGCGGAGACGAGGTCACCTTCACTCCTAAGATTCTATCCAAGGGTTCCGATTACAATGTGTATTTCCGCAGTGCCCCGGTGTCTGTACTGTACTCCCAGTTGGGTCAGGACGGGGATGCTTGTGGTGATCACACCAAGTTCAACAAGCCTTTGGACCAAGCTTGTGTTACTTTGACACTTGTGAAGGGGTGTGCCTTTTCTAAGGTGACCCAGACAATGCCAACTCTTCTTGCTAACCAGAATAAAACATTTGAGATCTTGCAGCAGCAGCATATTGAGCTTGTGACTGAAGCCTTTAATAACGAAAAGGTAAGATGCAGTGGTAAAGACAAAGCGCGTAAGAAAGCTGCGAGCAGGCTTAAGAAAGATAAGAAGAAACCTTCTAAGGAAGAGATCGAAACACTTGCTCTGCAGATGTATATCGATGATTCTCACGACAGTGGTATGAAAGAGATGACTTGGACGAACAATGGTGAGGAGATGACGGATACGGTACTCAAGATCAAGCGCAAGATCCGTGGTGTGCGCTATATCAAGCCAGAGGGTGGTACTCAGAAGGAGCGTACTCTTGTGGAGACGACACCCGTGTTCCATCGTGGGACAATTACTGGAGAGTATTACGAGAAGAAGTATGGTGATTATGTTCCTCGCAATACTTTGCTCATCCCTCGTGTTCGCAGAAACTTTTATTCTACGCCTTTGACGTATGGATCAAATCTTACATTTGATAAAGACATTGTGGTGTTGTGTGAACCCAAGAAACGCAAGTCAGGTGCAGTATCCAAGCCAGTAATCTTTTTTGAGGATGACGATGCTGATGTTGATGGTGCTTCCAGTGCTTCCAAGAGACAGCGTACAGAGTAGGTGCGGTGAGAGTTTAGTTTATTAGTATATATTTTAGTCTTAGTAATCAAATGTATGACTTTATAGCATTCATTTATGGAATTTTATCTATGTTTACGATTGCTTTTTTTGTGAGTCAGGGTTTGAATTACCACAAATATTGGATTGATCGTTCGAAAGAATACGGGCAGGCGATCACTTTTATGGCATCTGAAAACTGCCAAAACCCCCTGTTGCGTTCCAAGTTGGGTCGGTTTAACAAGTGTGAAGATGCGGAAGAAATCCTGGGCAGATATCCTGTTATTACGGCACTGCACGACGTTGCAACGGATTTAAACATTTGCGGACATGGGAGATGTAGTATATTTTACTATGATATTACGGCTAATCTTCACAAAATATTCGTGGGACTTGGGTTGTTGGCAATTTTGGGGCTGTGGATTTTTAAAAAGTCATGTTCCGACAAGAGAAAAATGCAGGAGATAGAGTACTACTCGTTACCCACTAAAAAAAATATATAAATAGAGGGCTCATGTTCTGAAATGAACATCCAAGGAAACACTCTGGTCAGGGGTGTGAACCAACCTCATGTTGTGATTCCTGAGGGGGTCGAGATTATTGGACCAGATGCATTCTCCCAGTATGATCTCACTAGTATAATATTCCCATCTACTCTGACCAGCATCGGAGAGGGTGCATTCAGAAATACTGGTCTCACATCAGTGGATTTGTCTGCGACACGCCTGACCATAATCCAACAGTTTACATTCGCTGGATCCGGGCTCACCAGTGTAAAATTCCCGTCTACCCTGACCCACATCCGAGTTGCTGCATTCTCTCAGTGCACCAGGCTCACCAGTGTGACATTCTCAGAGGGTCTGACTAGCATCGGGGAGTATGCATTCTATCAGTGCTATCCTCTCACTAGTATAATATTCCCATCTACTCTGACCGGCATTGGAGCATCTGCATTTTCCGATTGCAGGCTCACCAGTGTGACATTCCCAGAGGGTCTGACTAGCATCGGGGAGCATGCATTCTACCAGTGCTATGATCTCACTAGTATAATATTCCCATCTACTCTGAATGGCATTGGAGCATCTGCATTTTCCCAGTGCATCAAACTCACCAGTGTAGTATTCCCATCTACCCGGACAAGCATCGGAGATAAGGCATTTTTCAAGTGCACCGGACTCGTCAGTGTAGATTTCTCATCTACCCTGACAAGCATCGGAAACAGTGCATTCTATGGTTGCAAAAGGCTCATTGTCATTGTCCCCCCCTGTCGGGTGGCACTAAATGCTTTTACAGACTGTTCTCTCGTGATGAACGCTTCTGGTAGTTATAATCCTGGCTCTATTGTCGTAGACCCGAAAATTATAGGTTTGAGACAACGACTTCTGGCGTTATGGTCACAGAATGTTCGAAGACAAGGGCTTTTGAGACAGGTGCACAGAGGCTACAGGGTTGCTCTCTATGAGGTTTCGGAGGGTTATGACACGGTACAGTCGAATAGGGAACGCGCAGAAGTGTTGCAACTTTGGAGGGAGATAAAACAGGTACTTGGTCCAAACATGCGTTTTGTTGGCATTTTATTTCGCAGAATCATAGCAGGAGGCAGAAGGTTTATGACAATGAAATCATATTTGAACCAACCAGAGGAAGCCAAAGTGTTTAAAAGGGTGTTGGAAGATCTGGGCATTGCAGAACCAAGAAGGTTTCGCAACTGGCAGGGTACATTAGAGTCACAGCTTAGATTTTAAAACATAATCCTTCGTTTTTTTGAATTAATTCTGTAAGAGGAGCTACTTGTCGTGAGATCTTCTGTGTCCCTGTACTTTAGAATAAATGGTTCGTAGACGCACAGGAATGCGTTTTTAATCTCTGTGATGTCCTTTGCCCCTGTAATGACCACCTTGCCCGATCTGAAGAGAAGAAAGACTACTTTGGGATTTTCAACCCTAAGAACAGCACCAGGGAAGAGTGTCGGTTCGTAAGACACGTACGGACCGTGGTCGGAAGCGAGTTGGTGCAGTTTGAGTGGGAATGGAACACCCGCGGATGCCACAATGTTTTGTATGTGAAAGTCTTTAAAACATACTTTAATGCCAGCGTTTTGTAATAGTCTTGTATATTTCCTGCAGGACAGCAGCGATTCGTGAATGTTTTTGGACCCGGTGCAGACCATGTTGCCAGAGCTAAACGTGAGGGCGGTGGTTTTCGGGTCTCGTATGCGTATAGTCATGGCTGCGAACTTAGGGGGGTTAAAATCACAGAAGACGAGTCTCTGCGAGATATCTCTCAGGTTGAGATTGGTCAGTCCGAGCGAAAAAGTAGCCACACAATTTTGTATATGAATGGTCGGTGCATCTTGTTCTGTCGGTTTCAATTGCGATATGTCGTACTTGCTCTTTCCCATCGTAATAGTACTTATTTCTTGTAATACACCATAATGATAAAATACGTTTTGTTTTTTGTTGCATTTCGCTTTTTAGTTCAGTCTGTAAGCAATACGTACAACGAGGGGGCAGCGCGTTGTAAAGAACTACTCTCCTTTGCCCAGGAGACAGATGTTGACTCTGCAAGGAATATCTACTGTTTCGAGGCTGTGCAGGAGGACCAGCGGTTGACACTGGACACGCTGCGGGGGTATAAGCTCGGATTTCTAGCAACGAACGCTACTTACGCGTACGACAGCGAAGTTTTGAAATACGCCTGTGCACTGCCCTGGTACGTACTGGAGATGTTGGAGTGGACAGCTGGTGTGACTCCGCTGTCTGTAGTGTGGTTGGTATTCCGCTTGCTAACTTGGTTGTGGGACAAGCGCCCAAAGCCCAAAATCAGCCCTATGGCGCCCGCGTCTCCGCCGTCCCCTCCGTCTCCGGATCGCCCCCCGATGGATCGTCCGCCTCGACCCCGTAAGCCCCAGCAAGGTATTCGAAAGCGAAAGGAAGAGAAAAGTTTGATGGCAAATCTTAATAAATTAGCAAGTTTATCCCCGAAACTTCGCAATCGTATTATGGGGGCAGATGTATAAGCATTGCGTCCGTAGTCTGAATGGACTGTATCGAGGTCCTCGCTGCCCATTGCACGCTTAGCAGCGAGGAGATAACTGAACGGATCCGCAGCTACACTTGCACGCATGTGTTTGAAATGGATGGGTACGACTATGTATGCGTGCAGTGTGGTCTTTTAAGTACACCGTTATATGCGCCCCCAAAACGTTACTTCTAGCGGTTTTGAGCACTAATCTTTTACTAAAAGGTTTTTTTTAAAAAAGGGAAATAAAAATATTTTTTTAGGATTAAGAAGATAGGTCTCAGATCTGCTAGAAGTAGCGTTTTGGGGGCGCATATAACGGTGTATATCTCGGTTTCTTGTTTTTGTAGTCATGGAATCTCATGCTAAGGAAATCCCCTTGAGCCGTCAGATGTGTGCGTCTTACGATGCTTATATTGCATCTTTACCATTTATTTTAAACCGCCATAAGGTGGATATTACTAGGTATGTGTTTGACGGTGAAAAGCATTTCCGGATGGATTTTGTGGGTGCTCAGCTGGAGCGTCCCAAATTTTTAGAAGCGGATGGCACATCACACGAGGTTGGTCATCTAGAATGTTTGCAACGGAACCTTAGTTACAGTTTACCGCTCTATACGAACGTGCATGTGACTTTGAATGGCAAAAAGGAAATATTTGAGTCTGTGTATCTGGGAAAGATCCCTCTGATGGTGGGGTCTAAACATGATCCTCATGAGCCCATGTGTCCACACGACCCTAAGGGATATTTTATTGTGAAGGGTAGTGAAAAATCAATAGTGTTCCAGAAAGCACATATTCACAATTGTCCGTTAACGCTGCATCGTTTTTCGAATGGAGTTGATTCGTTCGCAGTGTGCTGCAAATCAGAAGGAGAGGGTGTTGCCGTGACGACTATAAAGTGGAATGGACGTGCGATGGTGAGTTTTCCTAAAATGAAGAAAGAGATTACAATTGGCACCTTGTTGAGTTTACTTCCAAAACCCGCGTTTGTGACTTTGACAGAGGAAGAGAACTGTTTTTATAAGGACAGTCTTGAAGATAAAACAGAAATTTCAATACAGGATACATACTTGTTAGGAGAAGAAGAAGATGACCGGATGCAAAAAGTTATGTCATATTGCATTCCTCATACGAAATATAAGGCTGATTATATTCTCCTTATGCTAAAACAATTGTATCGTGATATCCGTGCAAAAAAATGGTCAGATAAGGATAGTCTTATGTTTCAGCGCATTGAGATGGTACACGACTTATTAAGCGGCTTGACGCATCATTTGTTGAACAAGATGACACATACAATGTATCAGTTCTTGCATAAGAAGATGACTGGGAACATTCAAAAGCGTACGATATTGAGATTGTTATCACGGACGACAACGATAACAGACGGTCTACAGTTCGCGTTGGGTACGGGTAACTGGAACACGCCCTCTTTCGACGGACGTCAGAGAGTTGGGGTTGCTCAATTGTTACAGAGAGGCACGGTCTACACTGCTATTAGTCAGCTCAGGAGAGTGTCGTCATCGATCAAGCCAGAACAAAAGTTGAGCAAACCTCGTTTTCTTCATGGTACACATAGGGGTAGATTGTGTTACCTGGAAACACCCGAGGGTGCTAGCGTGGGTTTGGAGTCCCAATTAAGTTTGGGTGCGTACGTGTCTATCAAAACCCCTTCGGATGCAATTTACGAATTAATATGTGCCATTACTGGGGATCTACTGGTTTTAATTAATGGTGGAATAGTGGGCTATGGTAGCGAGAAAGTAGCTGAAGTAGTCCGGGCAGCTAGGAGGTCAGGGCAAATTTCAAAGGATGTGTCAGTAACAACGAACGATGCTACCATCTGCGTACCTAATGTTTGTATCCGAACAAACAGTGGTAGGATCTGCCGTCCGTTATATATATTGCCCAGACGAGAGTCTGAGGGAATGTCTTTCACACATATGCTATCTGAAGGTATAGTAGAGTATTTGGACGTGTACGAAGAGGACACAATGTACATAGGGTCAACGCACGAGGAGATAGACCCCAGTTTGATGTTAGGATTCTGTGTAGCAACGACCCCCTATTCTGATCGCAACCCTGCTCCTAGGAATACTTACCAGGCTGCTATGTTAAAGCAGGCTCAGAGTGTGAATTCCTTAGCTTTCTTGGATCGTTTTGACACGACAACGAATGTGTTACATTATGGTCAGAAGCCTCTTGTGACTACGGAGGTGGAGCGTGTGTACCCCCATGCCCTTCCTACTGGTGTGAATGCAATTGTGGCTATCATGCCTTTCGAATACAACCAGGAGGATTCTATTATTGTGAATAGATACAGTGTGGACCGGGGGTTTGGTAGGTGTACTCAGTTGAAAACAATTAAGGATACCCTGTGCCCTGATGAAACGTATACAGCGTTCCCCCCACTGAATCGACAAGTGGAAAAGGGAGATAAGTTACTTGAGAAAAAGAAACAAGGGTATCGCAAGGTGGGTGGCAAGAGGGTTGCTTTCGAGAAAGATGTTTTTTTGGATTCCATGCACGAGGGTGTTGTGGACAAAGTACTCGTCTATAAGGAACGCAACGGCAGCGATGCGTGCAAGGTGCGGCTCAGGAAAGCACGTGTACCTACTGTTGGAGACAAGTTTGCTTCTAGGAGCGCTCAGAAGGGTACTATCGGCATGCTTGTGCGTGGTGAGAACATGCCATTCACATTGGACGGGATCACCCCCGATATTATTTTAAACCCCCATGCGATTCCATCTCGGATGACAATGGCTCAAATTTTGGAGTGCCTCAAGAGTAAGTACGGATGTCATGTGGGGCTGCAGGACGGGTCACCTTTCAACGGTGATACGGCAGAGGGTCTGATGGACATGTTGCATAGTATGGGGTTTGCTCGTAACGGCACTCAGGTGATGCAGAGTGGTATCACTGGAGAGAGATATCAGGTGCCCATCTTTATTGGTCCTACTTTCTACCAGAGATTGAAACACAATGCTGAGGATAAGATCCATGCTCGTGGTAGGGGTAGAACATGTTTCCTGACTCGTCAACCGAACGAGGGCAGAGCAAATGGGGGTGCCTTGAGAGTAGGGGAGATGGAGAAGGACGCGTTACTTGCACATAGTGTTCCGCACGTACTCGTGGAGAGGCTTATGCATTCTTCCGACGCATATGAAATGAGTGTGTGTGCGTGTGGTTTAACTCATAGTGTGAGGGGTGGTGTGTGCAACCGCTGCGACACTGCAGCTACAACTATGACCGTCCCCTATGCGTTCAAACTACTGGTTCAGGAATTACAGGCAATGTGCATAGAGGTAAAATTAACGTGAATATAAGTACTGTGTACTGTAGTAAAATGCTTATTATATATGGAGATTCCAACACTGTAAGCACAGAGATGTGGAATGGCAAACGTGTCTGGGTAGCGGGTAAGTCTGTATCAGAGGATGTTGTTCAGACCTACATGGGGGCGTGCATCATGGTCGTAGAGCGCGTGTCTGACTTGAAACCTAACATGGAGGGCATATACGTGATAAACGAAGGGGGTGCGGATGTTTCTGAGGAAGCGGTGCTCAGGGGTGCATTCTGTATGAATTGTACAATGAAGGAAGGATTGTGGAGATTAAAACAGATGGTATAAATATTAATATGTTTGTTTTTAAATGCAGTTGATTCACTCTATTACTTTGACTGGTGTGGTACTTTTGAGTTCGGCTTCTGCTCTGTTTCATTACCGAGAGAAACCCCTTCGCGATGTAGCGATTGTATCTGGTCTCTTATGTGCGGTCTCTGCGTCCAAATTGGCTGACCCTCAGTATACGGAACAATTCAAGGCAGTTTCGAAAGGAATATGGGTATACTTAAGCACCATGTAAAAATCTGTGTAGACTATTGGGTGTGACATTTCCTGGATTACAGTGTTCTATCATGTGAAGCCTTTGTAGTGCACATACCATGAGTTGTGAACAAAAATAGGACTCGTATGCGAGACTCCTCCTCCTCCAAGGTATTATAGATAGTAGTGCGCCTGTTTTGTCATACTGTGCCCCCAGTTGATTCGAGAGCCATGTGATGGTGTTGAGCTCGCTTTCCCAGGATATGTCCACGTGCAGTAAGTCTCGTTCTGGGACCGACCAGAACGGCGAGTAACCCGTGAGTACCCTGTAGCGCACCACGTCCCCCCATATAATGTATACGGCTATATCTATGGGTCCGGGTCGGTTTCTGATACTACCTAACCCCTTGACCCTCGAGAGTACTTGTTTTCGTTGGTCTTCGGACCATCTGAATATAAATTCTGAATGACAGAACGGACCTCCTGTAGCTGCAGCTGCAAATTTATTGAATAGCGAGTTGTATACTCCTTCTGGGCGCACGAAGGACGCATACAGCATTTTATTACAGGCATGTTATATAAATAGGTGTGTGAGATAGTAAATGGAAAGAATATCTTTTTGGACTTTAAAGTATCTGCAGTTTCATAATATGACTTGGCATCCTGATTTGACAGACCGCGACTTTCATCATATTCCCAAACACCATCGCCGTAGCCTGATAGGACATTGGGAACTTCCAGAGACTCTTGACCTGAGGGATAGTGGTCTGGTGGGACCTGTTCATGACCAGGGTGACTGTAATTCTTGTTGGGCATTTGCAGCGGCTGGTAGTTTGGAGTATTGGTTGAAGAAGGATGATCCCGACGCTGAAGTGGATGTTCAGAGCATTTTAGACTGTTCTCCCGAAACATATGGGTGTCTGGGTGGTTTGATGGAGCATGCTTTCAATTACAATCATTATTTTCCAATGGGATACAGGTATAAAGGAAGGGCTGGCATGTGCCGTGATCACGAGGAAGGTGTGCGTGCTTTGTCTCATGTGGAAGTAGATATTGATGTGGAGTATGCTTTGCCGTATATGTTAAAGAAGTGGGGTCCTGTGTCTGTGGCTGTTGATTTTGCAAAGTTGAGTGGGTATAAGGGGCATGTGCTTACCTATAAAGACTGTAAAGACGACCCTCACCATGCGGTGCTTTTGGTGGGGTATACGCCTCAGTATTGGATCGTGAAGAATTCTATGGGCACAGATTGGGGAGATAATGGATATGCGTATATAAAAAGGGGTCATCATGCATGTGGTTTGAACACTTATGCATCGGTTGCCACCGGAATAATTACATCTTGAATCTCTGGAACATGCGATTGGCAAGGGCACAACTGTGATGCACTTTGAATTTCCAGTCGGTGCGCTTGTGGTCTTGTATCCAAGCTTTGAGTTCTTCGACCGATGCGATGCCTGCCCCCTTAAAGACCCGATCGCTTTTGGGTCCGACACCCTTGAGACTCGTGAGGGGTGTGGACTGAAACAGTTTGAGATGTTTGCAGATCCTTTGGAGGGCGACGGCGTCATCTTCTGCGTGGTGTTGCCTGAAGGTGCCCCCGAAGAGATGCCTGTAGACGTAGCCCAGGGAGTGTGACTGTAGTTTCATTTTGCGAATTTCGGGCAGCGAGTCTTTGAACGTGATATCAGGCTTGAGCCCTAGCCTGTCAAAGTGCCCCTGCATGATTTTTTGATCAAAGGACTTGCCGTTGTGGGCAACCCATGTGCCGGTGCCAAAGGCGAGCATGCCCTTGACGGCTTCTTCCGGGCTGAGGAAATTTTTGCGGATCTTGTCGATATACTTGGCTTGTTCTTCGAAGGGTTTGCGTCTGACTGCAGTGTTGAGCAGACCTTTGCCTGCCAGCAATTTTGTCCAGAAACGGATGGTGCGCTCGGGATGCTGTCCCAGTTCTTCGAGTCGTGATATGATGGGATAGCCTTTGACTGGATCGACCAAGCTGCTGTAGGTTTTCCTGCCCTGGACGATGCCGACTTCTAGTAATCTCTGATCTGTGCGTTTGAACCCTTTGCGAAGAAAGGTGGACTCTAGGTCGTAGAAATACATTTCTAAAATAATCCTAACATATATAAGACATGTTTTTACTTTCAAATGTACTTTGTGGGTAATGTATTATCTCCCACAGAGACACAGCCTGAGCAGGACGATCCTACGTTTGCGTTTACCCGCGAGGAGGCGAGTGTTGATTTTAGCGGGATTCCGATTTATATGGAGCACGATGAGAAAATGAAAGTGGGGTGCGTAAGGTCATGTTGGAATAATCCAGACGGGAGTAAGTGGATTGTGGGTAAAATCGACGATCCTAGCATCTACGGGTCCTTTGCAAGGAATGCGGTGCGAGAATCTTCGTCAGGTACGAGATATTACACAGGATTGAGCCTTACGCATACACACACACAGTATGCAAACGGGAAGACGGAGAAACAACCTGTGGAAGTGAGTTTGTGCGTGGATCCTCGCAGAGACGACTGTAGAATTATATTCGTGGATGAAACAAGAATCGATACGTATAAGGCATCTAATAAAACATTAAAAATGTCTAACCCCGTTGATACACCGATGCCCGACACCCCTGCCCCCGTTGCTCCTACTCCGGCTGCCCCTGCCCCCGTTGCCCCCGCGGGAGAGGAGACTTCCCCGGACCAGGAGAAGCTCATGCGTGTTATTGTGGATCAGCAGAAGGATCTCGAGGCTTTGGAAGCGAAAGCTAAGGAGTTGGAATCTCTTAAGACGGAGCTTGCCGAACAGAAAAATAAAGAATTTCGTGTAGCTTCTGCTAAGAACGAGGCTATGGCTAAGGCTCTTGTAGATTCCTGGTCTACCACACTGGACCAGGCTGATCTTACAGACGCAAGCCGTACCCAGATTATCGACCTTGCGAAGAAATTTCCCCACGAGTCCGAGGAGTTTTTCCGCATTGCTCACCATGCCTCTAAGAAGAGTATGGAGCGGGAGAAGGCAATGAAAGAGGCTATGGACGCTTCCAAGAATGCCGACCTTAAGAAGGATTTCAACGCTGTGATGAATAAGACTGTGCATGTTGCGAGTAAGAAGAAAAAGGAAGAAAAGACAGACAAGGTTCATTTTATGGATGCGCTGAACAAGTACCGTGTGACGGGTAGTGGACGTACTTTGATGGAGGAGGTGGTTGAGATTGGGAATAAAAAGCGTAGACGCATGTTTTAAATATTATATAAATCTAAAAGTTCATTGTACTAAATCTCTCATTTCTACGCACAACCGAATATCCATCCTTAGTTCTTTTCTCCTTAAAGAGAGTCGGCAATTTCACTCCCCCAGACTGCATGACAACGTATCCAACACCCGCAACAGCAGCAACACTTCCACCAACAATCAGTGCAATGATACCTCCCGAAAGACCTGAATCCGTATCCGTGGTATCTGTGGTATCCGTGGTGTCTGCCTGACCACCTTCCTCGAGACTCTCAACAGCATCTTCGATCTGGTCGGATATGGGCAATACAACCAAGTCACCGACAACTGTGGACTCACCCGCTCCGAGGATCATCTCTGATCGCAGAAGCCTGCGTCTTCCAGCGAGTCTCTGTTCCCAGAAAATCGTGTATCGGAGTGTGGCAAAGGCATCGTCGGCAAACAACTTGATAGGTGAGTCGGCAAATTTGATGAAATGACCTTCGACGCCGACTTCACCCGTATTACCCGACGAGCCGAACATATTATTTCTTATAGCACCAACACAACTCTCTCCATTTGCATCATCTTCTTCAGTAGTAGCACTCTCGCACAGGAGTTCAGCAGCAGACCCAGGCAGCTGGCGGGTCAACTTAGTACGCATGATGTACAATGTGGAGTCACCAAGACCAGTGACATTCAGCCGACCGCATACCATATCGGTGAGAGCCCTTGGGCTGGTATTAGAAGTATTCTCACCGTAGGCAGTAGCGCAGTCCGGCACCGGCAAGGCGGCTCCGGCATTGTATAGTGTAAGTTCAGCTGAGGCTTTGTTTACTTCGCTAGAGCCATCACATGGGGAGCCTTCCATATTAATGGTGAATTCGATGTCAAGCTCAGCTTGACTTCCACCACTCACTTCGTCGAGTTCGACTTTAAGAATCTGGGGCTTCGACAAGGTTACCAATTTCTGTGGAGCCGAGTCACAGATATCCAGGCACTCTGTAGACCACGTGAACTGACCATCGTTACTGTTATTTGCTGGCGCTGCCCATGCGGTCAGCGAACTCTTGAAATCAAGAGGACTGTTTTCATAGTCGGCAGTGATATCCACAGATGTGGTAATGTCAGCAACTGCCTGGAGACGGTATGTTCCGGGCAAGCTCGCACAACCATCGTCAGTGTACTGAACCTGATTCAGCACTGCCACGATAGAGGCAGAATCTGTTGAATCTTCCTGCTGCACAGTAGTCAGCGTCTGAGTCGATTCACCAACCATGATCTCCTGCACAGTCACCGAAAGTCTCTTGGTCTGACAGAAAGATATATCACGTTTATCTCCGTATGTGACCTTGAATCTTTGGACAAGGTTGACTTCGGCACCGAGAGCAGTCTGCGAACCACATGCCTTGAACCAGTCTACCATATCCTTGGCTTTCACAATACCCGAGTACTCGGTAGCAGTAGCCCAATCTGCTTGTGCTGTTTTGCTGCGACTCTGTGTGTATACGAGACAACCGGGGGAGTCGGTTGCATGTTTTGCAACCTTGTTAGTCGGGATGGAATCGTCGTCAATACTTAAAGTACCGTCAGCCTGGCAATCATCTCTGGTGGCGGGGATTAGGTAAGCCACACGTTCGAGGTCGTAGTAGCGGTTGGGTGTCTCATCAGTGTCCACCTCATTATCACCCCAATCCGAAGTCTCCTGACGAACAATAAGTTTGTTATGGTCAGTTTTGTTAGTTGCTCCGGCAAGGTTATCGGATGCAGACACAGCGAGTTCAATGTCCCAATCAAGGGAAATATTGTGGATGGTGGATTGCCTGCATGTTCCTGGACAAATGACGGGGGCATATGCACGCTCATCGCTAAATGCAACAAGGGCACCGATGACACCAGGATTGCGGGGGAAGCCATTCACGGAGCAGAGACCTTCGAGCAGGGCAACCGGGTTTGTGTGATTAGGTTTCACACTACTAGAGTGGGAAGCCACCCTCGCACACGAAGTACTAGTGGCACTGCCGGGAGCTTCATCACACATTTTCACCAGCGAAGGATCTGCTTCGAAGGATTCGCCTCGGAGGACACCTGAGATAGCATATGCAGTGTCCTGACCTGCTCCTCCAGATGTCCGGACATACTCGAACAGAGGATTGCATGGATCATGTTTGGTCAGGTCATCTGCATCGAAATCCACGGGTCGGAATACACCAGAGGTCAGTAGTGGTTTGCCAATATTGATTGGCATGGCATTGGACAAAATGACCTTTTCTCTGTCGCAGGTCTTGAACACCTGACCCTTAAGGGTAAGGGTTTTCACATAGGTGGGGACATTTTCGATGGTTAATGTGTTCGTGTTTAGGGAAACTTCCTGCACAAAACTGTCACCTTCTACAGTAAAGAATGCGGCTTGACTGATCAGATTTGCAAATGTATCAGTGGGTAATTTCATTGTGACATCGTGGCGGATGACATTAGAATGAAGATCCACGGCGTACTCTTGAAAAGTGACATTGGCAGGGTTTACAAACTGTTCCTGGTTACCAGTTCCTCGTGTAAACTTCTGGGTGAAGCTGTAAGGGGTTCGCAGGTCTTCAGCGGCTTCTGTACCATTAAGTATAGACAAAAGTGGTTCAACATCTGGGTCAGTTAACCCCACTGTCCTGGCAGCGCAGCGATTGTCCCAGAATTTAGGCGAGTATGAATCAGCACCCACATTGTGTTTCACACCAACACTGAGACATGCCAGGGCTGAAGCGCTAGTCGAATCATCAGTATTACTATTGTTAAAGGGACAGCTGGCACTGCCAATGTCCGGGCATGTGAATGGACAGATCATGTCTGTGAGCAAGGATCCAGATCCATCGCCGTCGGAACCTATGGTACCGTCACTAGAGTCCCTGGCTTCCAGTACATCGGCAGCAACTGCAGCAGCAAGGGTGTACTTGGCAGAGTTTTGTGCCGAAGTCCATGCTTTCACTCTGTCGCGAACGTCTTTTCCATAGCATGCTTCAAGGTAGTCGTACACTTTAGTTCCGGAAAGAGGGTTATTTGGTTTATGGAAGCACTGTCTGAACTTAAACCCTGTACCTATTGTGGTGTAGTCCACCAACTCCGTGGCGACAGAGAACGATTTTGAGGCAGTGGAACTGAGTATAAGAGTAGATTTAAGTCCACCTTTACACAGGTCTTCATCCGTACCACTATTAGTACAGTCGTCTACCCCGGACTCGTAATACTGTGGGTGTGGTTTTTCTGCACCGAGATTAAATAGTACATCGTGTTCCATGTTGAATGTTCGACCATCACCTGTAAGAGCACGGTCGTTTTTTGTGAAGTAGACTTCACCTGTAGTTACAGCATCGTCAATAATGCCTGCCAGTTTAGCTTCGTCTGTTGGCTTGTATTGAAGATCAAATACAATTTTCTTCCTAAATCCCATAGGCTGGATACATGGGAATACCGCAGTCAGGTTAAGAGGCGCAGTGTAGTCTGACTTTTTTTTGTAGTCTTCGCTATTGAGCATTTTTGATTCGAATACAGTGGTGTCTATGCCGGCAACACATGTACCCTCATAGTGCACACGCACATAAGACCCCTGGATTGCAACGGACGAGGTTACATCACCCACTTTATTCGTGGCAGAGTTAATGGGCTGATCGTTCCATTGAGAAGTATCTTGATCCTGCTTTTGAACTTTACAGGCGTACACCAGAACAGAGTCGGTAGAGAAAGCAGACCTATCCGGTTGACCCCCCTCGGTCCTCACTTTGCTTTGGTCGATTTCAAGTTCTTTAATCTGTGCTTGGAAAGCTTCGTAATCTTCGGCAACATTGTTCCATGCCTTCACTACTTCCGAGGCTTTTTCACAGACTATCCTCAGAATGTCGCCAGCGGGGAAATTTGCTAGTGTCAAATCACCTTGACCGTCTTTTATAAGTTTTCGGGTAGTGCCATCGAACACACCGTAGTTCACATGACCATGTTCTCTCAAATCTTGGTAATCGGCTGCAACATAGTTGGCAGCCCCGAGCAGTAATAATGCACCGAGTGACTTCATATTTGTTATGATGATATCAGTGTATTATACTTATTTTTTTTTGTTTTGTATAAAAGCCGAGCAAAATATATGAAATGAAACGGGAAGGAAGACATAAAGACACCTGTGTGTGTGGAGAACAAGAAATTGACTGTGGTCACTGTGGTGTGGGTATTATGATTACATCTATAGTTCTGTTACTGACCCTTACCATAACAATGGTGTCATTTACCAGTATAATACCAACATGCACGTCCAGTAGCCAGTGTCCGGCTGGTCCGGGCGAGCGTGCCAGGTGTCGGGGCATTTGTTTGATAGATGTTGTCACCGATTTTTGTCAACAGGATTCAGACTGTACCACATTTGACTGCACTGTTTCAAAATGTGGTGCAGATGGTTCTTGTATTTATATACCAGAACACGGTGCACCTTGTGACGATGGTCTGGCATACACGGTGAGTGACCAGTGCTACAATGGTGTTTGTCGTGGTACAGCTATCCCGAGACCTTGCATGTTACAGCAAGGGGGGATTTTTGTTCCCGACCTATCACAGAACGGAGATTCGTGTTCTGATGGCAGCCGTTGCACAGTGCATGATATTTGTCAGTCTGGTCAGTGTGTGGGCGAATCTGTCATTTGTCCGAACGAGACCTGTAAAATTGCAGCTTGTAATCCGGATGTCGGATGTGAATATGCAAATGTACCAGATACTATTCTTCAACCAGACTTGTGTACGATCGCTCAGTGTAATGATGGTGAATATTCTGAAACATTTAAAAATTGCTTCGACGGTAACCCTTGCACTGTGGACGCGTGTTTTCCACTTTCGGGGGACTGTGTACACCCCCTGTCTGACGAATCGTGTATGACAGTTTGTACTGAACATTCCGACTGCGATTCGCTGAGTTCTAATACAGAGTATTTGTGTTGGGATGGTATGTGTGCAGAGTCTGGAAGTTCGCAGGACATTATTCGCATTTCTCAAGCAGAACAGGATATGGAATCCTGTCCCGACAACCATGCGCGTTTACAGATGCGTTTCTATGTAGACGACGAGGTTGAGAATGGCGTGATGCATTTGCCATTGCATGACGGTATTCTTCCAATTTTCCCTCACATGGATGCATTTGACGTGGAGACTGTGCAGCTGTACGAGGGTAACATGGTAAGAACATACTTTTCTATGCGCACACAGTGTCATAATCTCCTTCAGGATTGCTACCCCTTCCTCGAAGGCAAGTACGAATTTCTTGTACGAAAATACCCATGTACGTCTATTTCTGGTTCAAACTGCATAATGGACTCACCTTCTACGGTGAAGGTGATTGCACCTATTAGTTTGGTAGATTGCCCATATGGTAACAATGTAGTTTTATCTATGGTACCACGGCTTCACATAACGCGTTCGTTTTACACTGTGTTTTTACAGATGGAGTTGGGTGACATCAGTGCATGGATTACTGATATTCAAATTTGTATTCCAAAGGAATCGTCACTTAAAAAGTGTATTTTGAATACTGATAGTCTCAACTGTCCATATCGTGGTTGTTTTGACACACCACTTATTTATTTAAAGAAGAGGATGACACTTTTGAGTAATGGTAATTACACATCAGCAGCAGCCACAGCATCGAACGCGTTGAATCTTCAATTTTCTCGAGGATACGAAAACTATGCAGGGGACAGATGTGAAAATGTAACAGAAGTGGATTTTGCTCGTTTTTCTATGATTTCATGGGCTCAGGAATTTGAGGGCAAGCCGGTGGTGATAGATGTAAAGTTTGATGTACCCGAGTGTGGGGGGAGACGCAGACTTGGTGAAAAGATGAGACGACTTGGTGTTACAACGTTATAACGGTGTATTTACAGGAAAATATTCCTTTACAAATCATGAAACGTCCACGCGACACAGAATATTTCCAACCTTGTAAACGCCATCACATTGAGAGACCCATGCTTAAGAGAAAGCACGGAACCATCCACGGACCAAATAAGAGGAGCAGGGTAAACGAGGCAGAGGCACTGCATAGAATGCTAGTGGACGCATACGCAAGGATAGCGCAGTTGGAGCAGGGCTTAAAGCAACTAAAATTCCAGCAGGAATATCATTGTAGACAAATGAGTCATCAGATGTATAACCATGGAATACATGTACACTAAATGGCATATGCATTGAGTCAATGGCACTATCTGGAACAGCACCCAGCTGTTGTGCCAGAAGTGCCAGACATTCAAAAAGTAACAGATGAAGTATGGAATGAAATAAACTCTTTATGTTCTTTAAACCATGTTAATATTAAGGCAGTGTATAACCCCGACAAATTTTCAGACCCTTCGTATAACTATGTATTAGCCACTGCTCGACGAACCATGTTTTTGATTGACAATGAGTGGCAGTCTGGAGCAGTGAACAGATATAATTTGACAGGCGATATCCATATTGACGTGAATCCATTTGTTCCAAATGGGTGGAATGTGGACAGTGGTAGCTGTGATATAGGCAATCACTATGATCTTCGTACAGTTTTGCGACATGAGATTTTACATGGTATAGGTATAAGTAGTAGTATTACACCAGACTCTGTGGGTCATTCGGTTGGTAATCATTGCTTCCCCTATGCTTTCGATAATGAAATCGTGGATAAGGATGGGACACATATAATATCAGGGTGTCATTTAATAACAGAGCTGCGTTCAGAATTATATGTGAAGGGGCTGCAATTGTATCACCCAGAGCGGTTTCGTGTAGGTAGTTCATTGTCACATGTAGACCACCGTGGACTTATGTTTTTTGGTATACCGTCTCGTCAATGTTTGGGATTTGACAGTGCGAGTTTGCTAATGTTAAATTCGATAGGAGCAAAATGTGCTGTTTCGACCCCAGTGGGTGTGACTTCGGGAACCACTGACACCAGTCTTTGGGGGATATATATATCGCTATTTTTATGTATAAAATGGGCTTTGAGGATTTAGATCCTGGACAGTGTCAGGCAACTCATGTTCAACCATTCTCCACAGACATGCATTTGTTTGGAATTGAATGTAGACAGTCGTGGTGGCTGGCTGCCGTGTTATTATTCACTATTCTGATCAAATTATTCCAGAATATGCTGTACACAAAGATGGGGCAGCTCCAGAGAGAGCTTCTTCAGATAGATAAAGAGGAAAGAACTTTTACCACGCCAAAGGTTTTAGAACTTCTTGGATTAGAATTTATAGCTGGTGTGATAGGTATTGTGAGCGTTCTCGTAATTACAGGAAACAATGCAATTATTTGGATTGTAATCATTTTAGCTAACTGTGTCGGCACCGTCTTGGCTTACACGCGACAGGAAGCAGATCATCATTCGACTGCTTTGGAATTTGCGAACATGCTGAAGAAGCGATATGGAACCGACGAAGAGGCGAAAAGAGCCAGGGGTGCAATAAACGAACTGTTGCGAGCCCTGAAAGACAACCCTGTCGAACTTAACGAGCCTCTTCCTGAATTACACCCACTTGTTCGGCAGAGATTATTCCTGTAGAAGAACAGTACCTCTTTTATAATTTCTATACACATGAATATCTTCAACTGTATATTCTTTACCCAGTTTTATAGTATCGCCTATCTGTAGAGGAATCATACCTGTAAACCATATATACCACCAATTTCCTTCGAAGGAATGATCTGAAACGATTTGTTGTGCGATAGAATATTTTCCCTTATCAAAGATGTCTCCCCTGTATTCTGCTTTTGAACACGCCTGCACAAGAGCTTGAAGTCTCCATCTTCTTTGGCTCATTTTCTAACACGGGTGGTCATTTATACTTTCCAATGACGTTGGCACGATGTGCAATAATAGAAACTAGTGGTCCCTTCGTCAGCACTCCTGGTCTGCATGCTGCGCTCTAGTACCTTATAGCTTCCACACCTGCACTGTGTTACGCTGTCTGGTACTTCTATTATCCCTAGAGCCGCTTGTAGGGGGATACCGCGCAATAGTTTCCGTATGGTGGTTTCGTATGGGACATCTGCATTATAAACGATTGGTTCGTAGTCTGGCGAGATACCGTTCGTTTTAAAAAGGTACAAAGCAATGTCTCGTTTAGACATGTTCATCTATAATTGCATTTGTAAATACACCGTAACAAATTTTTTAGACTATATTAATGTGGACGTCGTATGCTAAATGGGAGTTTCCTCAGATCTGTTAGGACGACTCGGTGGTTCTCGAGTTGCGTCTGGTCTTACTGATTTTTTTGCAATGATATTGGGATTTTTCAATATGTTGTTTAAGCCAGTAGAAGCATTTATGAAAATAATAGTCGAAAACAGCCTTGGCATTTCTCGCATGTCGTGGATTTTAGATCTCTCCATCGCAGTGTCTGCCATCCTGTATGTGTTCATGACGGAGGTTACGGATATTCCCACAGCAAACGATTTCGCTGTAACCGAGGTTGTAGCCAGAAGTATGGTGTTCGTATCTGGATTATCTTTAACTCTTGTAACCATGTCAGCTGTTGTAGGCTATCTGTTCGCAACCGGTACATATGGCTCAGGGGCTGTGGCAGGGTTTTTCGAGGGACTCACGTTCTCTGATAGATACGACATTTACCTTGCAACTTTCAGACACGGCATTCATTCTGTTCTAGCAGTTGCTGTCGCAATGCTCTGGGGGCTGAACGACGACCGTACAATTCGCTGGACTGGTTCCACAGGCGGCGACGACGATACGACACTGACATTCCTTCTGGTTCTTTTCATCGCCCTTATGGTATCAAAGTTCCTGTCTGAAGTAAAGCACGGTGAAGATGCGAGAGAGATGATGGTGAAGGCAGAGACTATCGGAGATTCTGCCGAACTGAAACCAGACTATAAGTTTAAACATGCCCGTGGGGCTGCTCTTACTGTGTCCACTGGTCTTCTCGTATACATGCTCGCCAATGCCGATTTGGGAGCTGGTTTCTTTTCCTTCATCGGGGGGAACATGGTTGCATTATCTCTTTCGGTGTACATCCTCGTGGTGGCGCTTGAACGCATCGCAGGTCGCAGAGAATGGGTCGTCGGGGGCGCTGGTGGGCTCGTGGTCACCGGAGTTATTTCCTTCTGGAACTTAATCTCTGCTGGCATGGCTCTTGCTGAGGATAAGAATCAGTCGGCTGTTGTTGTAGCTCTTGGTGTTATTTTCCTAGATGCCATGCGTGTGGGGTATGGTCAACCTGTTCCTGAAAAGGCGGTGGTGAGTGATGTCCGCAAGGTTTTCCTCCGCCTGCTCCAAGCTCTCGCGGGGGTTGTCGCGTTTGTCTATGTTACCAAGGTCAACGACGGCGACCATGTAACTGTTAGTCCGCTCCTCTTCGGTGTGGCTCTTGCATCTGCCCTTGTTAAGATAGTGGGTGTCAGTTACATTGGTAAGGATATGTTCAAGACTTCGACAGAGCACCATTTCCGTGAGCTCGCCTCTACTGGTCTGTTGTTGTCGTCGGCATACCTGTGGTCGCACCCGCTGGACGACACTGCTAGCGATTCTATTGCTGTTCTGTTCTTTGTCATTGGTATCCTGTGCAGATTCCTCGACAGTGTTCTTGATTTCATGATGACTGGCAAAGATGCCCTCAAGTACATTAGCTGGGACAAGGATGAGGAAGACGAAGGCGTGGAGTCTCCCACTTCTGACAACCCCCGTACGTGGTTGACTCTTCTTAGTCTTGCTACGTCTCTGGCGTTCGCTGCGATGGCGATGGACGAGAAGTTTGACCACATCAAACTGGGGGGCAACACTACAGTGGACGGTACTGTAACAAAGCGTCCACTCGACAAAGAGTTGTCTGATAGTATGATCGTTGCTGTGACGTTCATTTCGATTCACCTAGCTGTTGTCCTCATCAGCATTGTGTCCGATACGGTCCCCCAGGCTGCGATTGGGGCTCTGAGTCGTTCTAAATTTATTCGTTTTGCCGTAACTACTACAGTCCTTTCATCCTTGGCTGTGGCGGCTGGGAGTATTGGTTTTGGCACCGGTACGTTATCTAGTGACTCCGCCCAGTCGGATATTATGAGTGCGCTGGTGGCTTATTTATTTGCAGATGTTGTTGGTCGTGAATTATTGTAAATGTATATAAATAAATTATTACTTTATAATGAGAGCATCGTGTTGGCGTAAAAGTCTTTGTCCCTCGTCTCCATATCCTCCTATTGTGTTTGAAACCGGATCTTACGACGAGCAAATTGTTCTTGACCTTAATAGAACTTTTAGAGAAGTGAAATGGTTCGATGATCACCATGAGACTCTCCGCGGTATTTTAAACACCTTTTCTGTTGTCAATGAAGGGTTTGGTTATCCGCAGGGTCTAAACTACCTCGCGTGTCCTTTATTTTATGTATATTATCACGATAGTCCCAAAACTGCCGTAGAAGATACATTTTATTCATTACAGTCTTTGGTCCGTGTGGTGCTACCTCTATACCCTCTAGATGCAAAAGACACGTCCGCCCTGGCTACAATAGTGTCTGTGACCAATACAATTGTGTTACAGTGTTACGAAACAGAGCCAAAGTTACAGGTTTTGTTCTCCGAATCGCATTTCCCCTTTATCGTGAGTATTGTTTCTTCTATGGTACCGACAATGTATGCTAATATTTTTACACTTCACGATACTCTGTTACTGTGGGACGAGTTAATTGGAAAAAAACGTACTGGCATGTTTAAAGCTGTCGTACGTGTTTTGGTGCAGTCTATTCTGTTTCATAAAAATTTATTTATTTACCTACCTGCAGATAAAAGTATGACAATTTTCCAAAACATTTTGAAAGAGTCTATTTCCGTTTGTATATAACGGTGTATATNCANAAAGTGTTATTCAGTTACAGATGTCATTTGACGATAAGGAACGACTCGAACAGAGGGAAGCGGATGAGGACGATATATATGCTGTATTTTTCGGGTACAAAGACATGCAGCCTTTTGTGACCAAGATTGTAGAGCATATGCGCACAGTAATGACAGAGAAAAGGTATCTAGATATCTTAAACAAGGTAGAATCAGAACATGACAGACTCCCTAAAATTGCATTGATAATTTTTGCAATTTGGTTATGTCCAGAACTAAAATTGGGAGAAAATGCCCAGCCTAGACGTTTTGAACCGTTTGTACAGGGGATACAGAAAATGTGTATGAATATATTAGAGGGGAGGTTGTTGTCATTACAAGAGTTTGTAGGGAATACAGTTACAGATTATATAGTTACACCTAAACCTTAATTCTTTTTGTAGGGCGTTCTTTATCAGGTTGGTACTCTCCATCCGAACTGCTATATTCTTCTTCGGATTCCTCAGGTGCACTATCTTCTTCGGATTCCTCATGCGCACTATCTTCTTCGGATTCAGCACACGATTCATCTTCCGATTCCGGCTCTGAGTCGGGTTCGTATTCACTGCATGACGAATCTTCTTCGTTGAATAGATTTTCGTATATATCATCATACATTGTTGTACTTTTGTTTTCTTCCATCCATAGTGTCATTTGTGACAACGGTAGAGGGTCTGAACCGCAGGAGTAGATTTTGTGAGGATACCAGGATCTGATAGTATCTAAGTCAGATTTATCTACAACACTAAACATAACTGTTTTCGTACCATAGAACATTATCATGTCAAATGTTTTGGTCCTTGCCGATACTCGTTGGAGGAAAATAGCATCGGGGGTATTTAAAATAACTCGGTCTTCAAACCCAATGATCTTTTCACCCAGGTAATATTCTGAAAGTTTTTTGTTGTATTTTCCAGTGAAGCAGGCTGTCAGTTCGGGACAATCTGGGAGCTGTTTGTTCACTGCTTCGATTTTATCTTTATCTTCCTCTGCATTTACACGGAACCACGAGCGTTTCCAGAATTGCTTAGTATCCAAGGATACCACATAAGCATGTTCTCGCACACCTGAGCACCCCAGGACATATGTGGGTGACTCCAGGTCAGCTAACCGTGCTATACACTGCATTTACGTCCCACTGGGAACCCAAATAGTCAAACATTTTTGTTTACATGGTGTATAAGTAATCTGAGACGTATCAAAAATGAGTGGGCTCGACAATTTAGGCAACACATGCTACATGAACAGCGTTGTGCAAATTCTTAGATATGTCAAACCAGTTGTACGGAATTTAGTACGGGTGGTACCTCTAGACGAAGGGTTGAAACATTTTATAGACCTTCTTTATCAAGGTTCTAAGCCTCAGAAATTCGCACGATGTTTACCGGGGTTTGGGTTCGACCCCATCTACCAACACGATGCTCATGAATTTTTAATTACAATGTTAGACAAATTGTACGAAAGTGTGGATGCGAAAAACCCATTCGAAGGGGAAAGTATCACAACACTCACTTGTGCAAATGGGCATACGAGTACTAGATCAGATCCTTTTGTATGCCTATCTATAAATGGTGGCATGGATGATGGTATTTCTAGTATGATGGAACCTGAAATTGTGGACTGTAAATGTGAAAAATGCGACGAAAAAATAATGACAAAAACAATGGACATGACACCCAGTGACGTTGTTTGTGTTCATTATAAGAGATTCACGCTAGATCACAAGCTGCGGTACAAAGTACCCGTCCTTGACACGTGGAATGGGTACAGTCTTGTTGGTATATGTAATCACGTTGGTGGGAGGAATGGGGGACACTACACATCTACGGTAAAGTCTGATTCAGGGTGGATGCATATAAATGACGACCATGTGGAAAAAATCGATGGTCTACCCAAAGAGTCAAGAGTACCTTATATAATGGTGTACGTGCGTGAATAAAGGAATGAGCAAAATGTCTGCCTCCCAACTACTCGACCCATCCGATGCCCGATTCGTTCTGCACCCTATCAGACATCCAAGCATTTTTAAGATGGGCAAGGATGCAATTGCTTCGTTCTGGACCGTGGAGGAGCTCGATTTCAGCAACGACAGGGCTGAGTTTAATAAAATGAAGCCAGAAGAACAAAATTTTATAAGACAGATTCTCGCTTTTTTTGCATCTGCTGACGGTATTGTTGTAGAGAATTTGGTGGAGAATTTTTGTTCTCAGGTGCAACTTCCAGAAGCTAGGTACTTTTATGGGTACCAGACGTTCAACGAACAAATCCATGCGGAAACATACGCAAAACTTCTCGAAGTGTATATCGGTGACCCGGATCAAGTAAATGCACTGCTGGAGGAAACACGCAAGTCCCCTGCAGTTCTAGCCAAGACAGACTTTGCTAAAAAACATTTTAATATTCCCGAGTCAGTAGAACCAGATAAGTATAAGAACTTTGCCAAAAGGCTGATCGCATTCGCATGTGTGGAAGGCATTAATTTTAGTTCTTCTTTCTGCGGGATATACTGGATAAAAGACAAATACGAATGTAGAGCACTCACACTGTCTAATGAATTCATCTCGAGGGACGAGGGACTTCATCGTAACTTTGCTGTAACGTTGTATAACACTTTCATGCACAATCTAACAGCTGAAGAAATTATAAATATTGTGAAAGAGAGTGTACAGGTAGAAGAAGTCTGGGTAAGAAACAGCGCTTTGCCCGAAAGACTCGCGGGTATGAACCAGGAACTTATGGTACAGTATGTGAAACACACGGCAGACATATTACTGTCTGATCTTCACGTGGCACCATATTACAAGGTTACGAACCCATTCAAGTTTATGGATCAAATTTCTGTAGGATCGAAAACAAACTTTTTTGAGAGAAGAGTATCGGAATATGCGCTGTCTAGTAGTAAAGAAGACTTTAATTTAAATGAAGATTTCTAAAATCTAAGATTTTCTAATTGTATTTTTTTATATTTAGACTCGGACATATTTTCGTTTGGAGTCGTAGTCTTAATCAGCGTCACCATACCCTTGTTCTTTCTATACCACACAGCGGCAGAGGCTATAGTGTCTAGGATGAGCCAGACGCCCACGAACAACATATTTTCACCAGTTAAGAATGCCATTACCCCAATGCCAATATAGGAGAATCCATGGAGCACTAGTGCAGTCGTTGAGCTATCACCTCTCAAAAACCACATTATTGGTCTTGCTACCATAGGGAGACCTAAAACTATAGATCCCACGGCAATGGGGACGTTGTCTGGGTATGTGGAAGATCTCCAATGTATGAAAATAGCTGCTATGAATAGCCTTGAGGGGATAGACCCGAGGCAGTAGAATAAAACTCTTTTCAAATCTTCATCGCTTTCGTGAATATGTGCAATAGCAGAACCCAGCGACACGAAGGCAAACAAATGCCATAAACTATGCGCATACGGGTCTTTGTCCCATATAAAGAAAGCGACTGCAATGAGTTGTGTACTAATAAACGATATGAAATACGTGTCTTTCATTTTAAGCCGCTGTGGTGTCTCCTTTAGTGTTTTGCGTTCATAGAAGAAAATCATTATTGCCACAAAAACTGTTATTCCAACGAAAAAGTCTATAAGATCTAGATTTACATAGTATTCTATCACGACAACTACTAACAGCAAACCGAGTGCGACATATGTTGGTTTATAAACTTGGTTCATGTAAACCATAAAGGTGATTATGATAAGTGCGCAGCTAGCGAATTCGTCGAAAAGCAGTGAAAGTTTAGTTTCGTTGAGGTGATACATGAAAGAAACAATAGTGGCAATAGCAGTGAAAACAAGTAATTTACGTTGCTTTGTTATGTATGCGATATAAATTGGTAAGATTGCAAAAAAATGTGACGCCAAATCAAAACCATTCATTTATATGTAAAGTTTTCTTTTAAATACTCCATACCATGATCGAAATGTGATCCATAGTCTCCATCACAATCTTTAGACAATCTTCATCCCATTCGTAGGACCATGTTTGTGGCGTTTGTAGTTCTACCTGTAGTAGATCATGTTCGGGTTTGGTCATATTAAGATGTAACGTATTGTTGACCCACTTATGAAATTCCATTCCAAACAGTTTCCCGTGTTCCCCCTCTTCGTCAAAACACCCAGCCCCAACTACCTGTGGACTAAATACACGTTGTTTGATGGTGTCACCATAATTTGCCCAGAGCTGTATAAGCATAAAAGTGAAAACAGCAGTTGCTACTATGCCCATGATAATCCTGCATGTGTTATGAATACAACTTCTTTTTGTAACTCTTATATCACGTAACAGTCCAGCATCCTCTCTAAGTCTGTGTTCGGGTGCAATTTCAGAATCGTCAGCCATTTCTATTCCGGTCCCTGTTAATTCTATTTCTTCTTCGTCAGTGGGAATTCGGTTTCGTTGACCCGGGTGACTCATTTTTTCATTCGTTGCAACATATATATAGGTAGTGCTTGTAATAAAATGTTGCGACTTGTTATGGAGACTATTTCCATAGTGGGGTTTGCCATTGCTTCTCTGTACCATTCGTCTGACATACTGAGTATTCCTATAGCTTTTACTGGGCTGGCATGGGTAGTAGTTGTTCGGTACATTCCCCCAGCAGTAGACCCCATGGCAATGTTTTGGGTTACATATGGGTTTCTATTGTATCAACTCATCTCATTTCATGATTTTAATGGTTGTTTTCTAGAAGAGTGCAAGACCAATGAATTATACTCGTACATTATGTTGGGTAGCACTGGGGTGTTTTGGGGCTCAATGCGGGAATCCACACCCGCTAGAATTAAATTAGGGGCTTCAACGAAGAAGGTACCCCAGCCCACTGTCGAGGCTGTTAAACCGCATGCGGTGCGTGTGAAACGGGAAACCTTCCCAGCTGTTAGAATTAAAGTATACGAACAAGAGAAACCTGGTCCCGTCCGTCTTAAGATGGGTGAGCGTCTTCAAGCTAAATGGGTATAAAGTCACGTAGCGTCTATTAAATGTACACGAGCACTTACTTGGCTGTCAGGGTGCATACAGAAAACGAAGCATTGACAATTGAACCTGTAGGAGACACCGATATTCTTTTATGGCTTATAGATGTGTATGATCTGGGTCAAAGTAATAAATGTGCAAATGCTGTAAAAAAATTGATTTTAAATAACTATTTTGCTCTACACGAACGTGTACCAGGTATTTTACCAAGATGGACAAAGGGTATGATGGCTTGGGTAACATACTTAAATGCTATGGTTCCTAGTTACGAACACGACGAGGAATGGGTTATTAGAAATAATTTGATGATTAAAAAGGATCCAGAAACCTGGACTGTGGAGGATATGATAACCACTTTAGATGCAATTGCAATGAGATGGTCTACAGCTTACAAATTAGAGCGCAAACCATTAATGGACTATCTTTATTGCATATGGAGCAATGCCAAAAAGTGGACTATGAATCTTCATGATAACATCCCGGGTGGTTTAAAAGAAGGGGATAATATGAAGCTACATCCTAAACAAATTATGGCTTGTTTTTCTCGTTTTTTCTGGTTTAATAAAACGTTGGTAATGTATGATAGGTATGAAAGACAGGACAAAGCTGTCCATTGTGGAACTTTCTTTCGAGATGAATTGCGTCATTTTATTCTTAGAAAATTTCGTGATCAGCTGCTAACAGACGTCTGGGAAACAGTTCCATTTTGGGGCGATAGAGAGATATCGGGACACGATCAACTGGGAGATAGAATTTCCACATATTCTGCACTGTATAAGAGACATCCAGTATGCCTGCTTCAGAGAATACAGAGATGTGTATTGTATGATGAGCCAGAGAACGTTCGTTTGTATCATCAAGATGCTGTAGATATGAAAATAATTCAGAGCTTTTTTCAAAATAATTATAAGATTGATTTTCTGAAATTTTTTGTGTGTTTTGAAAAGGATCATCCGAAACACGAAAAGGCTGTGAAAGAATCTACAGTGCCCATTTTAGTACAGAGTTTTAAAAAATTCAGTGTTGTGCATGGGGGTGTAGCACACTGCCATGGAACCGTGTCTGAAGTCTTTCCCGTGTGGGTGCACTTTGCCACAAAGCCTCATGGGTTAGATATAACAGATTTACGTAAAAGACTTTCTGAAGAATCAAAGTCTTCTTCACAGGGAACTATATATGAGCTATCTGTACATTAAAAATGAACTATGCCACAAATCTCGTAGACGAAGAAGAGGTTTGTGAATTGGAGGAACCAGATCTCGGTGTTTGTCCTCTGTGTAAATACCAAGACGATAATATTATTCGTTCTATGACAGATGTTGAGCGTAATTTAACTGGAAACGTTGAGAAGGATGAAATATATAATGTACTGTGCTCAATGTACAATAAACACACAGCCCCACTCTTACGACAAGGAAAAAAACTCATGAAGTTGACCCCCGAATTGTGTAAAGAGCATTATACAAAACATGTAGTGAACCCAACACAGCAGGTCTCAGACGATATACAATACTGTTGTAAGCTTCAGCGCCACTATAAAAAAAATATCGGAGTAAGGAGTCACCAAACGGGAAACGTGACACTAAATCCACACCATGTAAATGAATTTATAAAGCTGAGTAGACACAAGTTAGATTTAGTCAAGTATATGAACACACTGCGAAAAAAAGCCGATACAAAAACAGAAGCTGGTCAGCCGTATGCATTCTCATCCTAAATTAAGGACTATATATAGGTAGCTGAAATCATTTAAATGAGCATCACTTCTGTTTTAGGCAAACGCGAACGTCCCCCATACGCTAAGCATTATTACCCCTCTGGTCCTGGTGCCATGCCCAGTGTTTCGAACCGCCAGGGTGGTCCACGTGGTCCCCCGTCCCTTGCTAACATACCTGTACAGTCCAGAAGCACTGTGACATATTTACAAACAAACCCCACTGGATCCATTCCTATTATGATTCGCCCATGGGCAGAACATTATGAGAAGGATTACGCCCCGGGGAGTTTGATTTTTTGCAAACAGGACAAGAAAGGACGATCGCCACTTATCACGTGTGCAGATGTACCTACATTAAACTATCTGTTTGCGAATGGTGTGGTAGATCCTGATAAAGAATTGAAACCAGAAGAATACGAGTTTTTTGGAATCTTTCGTAACGATGCCGGAAAGCAGGTGGACCATCTTGGTTTTCCTAGGTACACTAACCCCAAGCAAAGGTTGATTCAATGTGATGTTTATGGACGTTCAAAGGTGGCTAATTTTTGGGGGAAGAAGCTGAGGACGGGTCAGCGCATTGGTCTTGCACTTGTGTGGAAAAGCGTTGGATTTCTCAAGCAACCGAATCGTCATGCGCGGGCATTGCCACAATCAGTGAAGGTTCTTCAGCTTATTCCGACAGTGAACGAATGTGAGGTGGAGACCACTACATATGTCCCAAAAGCAAGAGCCGATGGTGACATTGATCACTATGTGAAGAAATGGCACGTTGGTGTGGTGAGTCAGTCAGCATACGAGCCACCCACTAAGGGTAAGATTGCTCTTGCGCTTCACGATTCTCAGCAGAGGACAGATTTACCCCAGATAGAGATTTTAATGATATAATCAACAAATTTTCATGACTATTTAGACTACGACCTATATATAGAAATGAGTGTACCCCTTGCAAGAAGACTCGCAGGACCCTCCTTCAGCCTCAATGTCAGATACGACCAAGCCTGGATGACAAAAAGACGCGAGCAGGCTCGCCAAGATTTGAAAATTGGTGAATGTAAGTGTGATTTTGTAAGTGACTACGAAGTTTTTGATGTGGCTGAGGGTGAGATCCTTGTTTCCAAGCAGGCTCCTGGACGCATTTCGGACGGATATGCCCGCGTCTTCTCGACGATCAACGGTTGGCAGGGCATGCCTTTGAAAACTCGTCAGCTTTCTGGTGAAAACTCCGACGCTCGAAAGAAAGCTTGGGTTAAGGATAAGTGCAGGTTTATCGGCATTGCTGTAACAGGACACAAAACTGAAAGGATTGCCAAATTTGACCAGGGGTTTGTAGCTTGTATCAGCGGCATTGTCACGGTAATGAACGAGGGACCAGACACCCTCCACCCGGGAGCCCTCCTTACGTGGGAAGTATGCGACAAGTATCCGATTCAGCATGGGATCCATGCTCGCAAAGTCCGGTTCCGGTTTGCAAAATCTACGTCACCTGAAGATGAAATTGTAGGCAAAGTGTTGAGTTACAGTAAGAAAGGTAGTACAGTAGACATTCTGCTCCATCCTGTTAAAAGTAGGTAACTATAAATGAGTTGTATTATTTTTAAATGTCTGTTGCCGATTTAGGTGAACATCTACTCGTATCTATGGAAGCTGTAATTGCAGCTAGACGTCAGCCTCGTGAAGAATCCTTTTGGTCCAAACATTTCTATTCTAAGAAAGAACTCCCCAAACTCCTCGGTACATCTCTGACAACATTAAAAATGCAAGGGTTCCTGCCACAGGATTTCATCGAACATGAAATTGCTTGGAAGGACATGCCTTATACAATAGACGATGCGGTGGAGTTTGGGTTTACCTTTGAACATATGGCACGGATGGGATTTCAACCTCAACATTTTAAACAGCTCGAGTGGAGACATTATAAACAATTACGCGTGAATGCAGATCAAATGATACAGGTCTGTATTAGTATTCATGATTTAAACGCTCTAAAATTAACACCTCAGCAACTGCACCAACTTAAATGGTCCTGGGCAAAAATGCGCTCCATAGGGGCTACACAGAACAACGTGCCCATCTCTAGTTCGGATCAACAATTATATTTTAATACTAGTGCAGCAGCTTCCGAACCAACACAGGTCGGTGCCTTTAAATTTTAGAAACGGAGTTTCATTGTTGGTTGTAATGTAAAAAGATCAGCGTCTATGGCAGCTTTTGCACCGCTTAGCGATGCAGGGAGTCTATACAAAAATGCCATTTCTTTTTTCTCTTTCGCCGTTAGTTTTGTATAATCTTCATCTGTCATATCATATCCGAAAAACTTTTTAGCATATTTCTTTACATCCTCTTTCTTTCGTGTGGGATCTTGTAAGAATTCAATCGCATAGCGGTCTACTGACTCTACTGGCATATTGTCAGCATTTTCTTGTCCCCGACGATGTGTAGCGAAAGAAACTTTAAACTCTTCAAAGTTGTTTGCAACAGGAACATAATGAACGAACTTCGTACTCGTTGTCCCTGTTTGTCTTTTCCACCTCATATATGTTTTTCGTGTTGTCCTCCTTTTATTGTTCCATATAAATTGGGTAAAGTTCCTTTCCCGATCGGGACGTTTCAGATATTCACGTAGATTATCAACAACCTCCAGAGCCGGTTCATTGACATCCATAATTGGCTTCTTAGTCTCCTTACGCTTCTCCCTTGTTTTCGAAGTTTTCGAAATGGCATCTTCTTCTCCACTACCCACCACATTATTCCCGGGACCTTTGCCGAAAACTGCGTCTCCAGCGGCTAAAAACGCATCTAAAGTTGCAGCACCAGTCTTCCCTGTTGCCTTCTTAGACTTCTTAGGCTCTTCTGCCTTCTTAGACTTTTCTGCCTTGAATATGGGGTCGTCAGGATCGTAT
>JGI20151J14362_10000130_pt1 | contig 52928 bp, 40 predicted proteins | sample COG_01_FD_14362 | JGI IMG/M metagenome (IMG submission 14362)
CAATGAACCAGCAGCCGCTAAATCCCATGCGCTCATTGCGGTCGAATCGACACCGGGCGATCCGCTGTGTTGGACCAACCTCATCGCACTCGATGCAGAACTTGGTGACATAGAAGACATGGAAGCGCATGCACTGCTGGGGATGGATTTATTTCCATTGGATGCCAACTTCGCCTACTATGCCGCGATTGCAGCACGCGATCTAAATGCAAATGACCGGGTTGCAGAGGCACTGGAACGTGGACTCGGTGTCGTCCTCGACCAACCGGAACTGGAGGCACTTATGGCCGGTCTTTTGGGGGACGCCCTGCATGCTTTGGACCAATCGGAATTGGCCTATGAAGCCTATGAACGCAGCTTGGCCGTCTCACCACAAAACCCCCTCGTTCTCAATAATTACGCGTATTATTTGGCCGAAGCTGGCAAACGTTTGGAACGAGCCTTGGAATGCAGCGAACTGTTGATGGAATTGGTTCCATCGGATGCAAATTTTATGGATACCCACGCTTGGGTCCTCTATAAAAACGGACGTTATTCTGAAGCGTTGGACTTCATCACCCAGGCGTTGTTCCAATCGCCCGATCAAGGACCTGCCTTCTGGGAACACGATGGCGACATCCGGCAGGCAATGGGCGATAAAGAAGGAGCGCTTTCTTCTTGGAAAATGGCATTAGAGGCGGGAGGAAACACCGCTGCATTGCAACAAAAAATAGCGAACATCCAATGAGCATTCGGCACCTCGTCATATACGGACTGCTCATCACGGCTGGAGGGATTTCTGGATGCTCGAATAGTGCCCGGATTGCTCGGGGAAAGCCGCTCAAAAACCTGCCTCCCAATCAAATCATTCTTGGTTTCGAGGCCAACGCTCCCAAATGGGAATGGTTGGGCATGAAATTAGACGTGGAAGTAAGTGGCGCCGGCCAAAATGGATCATTCAAAGCATCCGTTCGAATGGCGCAGGACAGCGCCATCTGGATGAGCATTTCCCCTGCCTTGGGCGTAGAAGTAGCCCGCATTCTGCTTGCACCGGATACCGTGATGTTCATCAGCAAAATCCCTGGGAACAAATTTTTCTACACCGGCAATTATGAGGCGCTCAGTGAATGGGCCGATACCCCGCTGAGCTTTCATGATGTGCAGAGCATTCTCACAGGTCAGCCAATGGGGCTCAACACAGGAGTGGATAAGTTCATTTCCCGTGTCGATGGCCATGAGTACGCTCTCATTGGAAAGTACAAGCGGCGCGTGAAGCGGATGGTTGGAGTGAATGACAATGCGCTTGAGCCTGAAGATTCCCTGAACATTCAACTTCCCATGCGCCGTTATGAGCGACTGAAAAATCGAACGGAAGATGAAGATTTATTGATCAAACGTCATTGGTTTGATGGCCTTACGTTCGACCCCATTCGCGATCAATTTGATGACCTGTACTACCAAAGGTCTTTGACTCTCGAACGCAGCAACTTTGTGGCGACTGAAGCGGGCAGGTTTCCCGAAGCATGCCATATTCTCATTCGTACGGTCAATGAAGAACTTGAAATGAATTGGGAAGTCATGCGCAAGCGATTTGGACGCGCCTACGACTTTCCATTTGGAATCCCTGAGGGCTATGAAGAGCGCAAAGGGCTATAAGCGCGTGCCCGTTTGGGTGCTGATGTTCGCATCACTCGTGGTGGGCAATGCATGGGGACAAGACAAAGCTTCCCTGCAGCGAGAGCGCGACGCTATTCAAGCCAAAATTGCCACCACCGAAAAGCTGTTGAATCAAACCGCTTCGAGCAAACAAGATGCCGTCGTGCAATTGCGGTTGATCAACGAACGCATGAGCCTGCGAGAGCAACTTATCCGGCACCATGAATCTGAGATTCGATCCTTGCAACGTTCAATGAGCAACACGGATTCTGAAATCCGATCCCTGGAAGGGCACATCGCAGCCCTCAAGGATGAGTACGGTCGGATGATCCAGGCTGCCTTCAAACAATCGTTGAGTCAAAATCCCTGGATGTATTTGTTTGCCGCTGAAGATTTCACCCAGGCTGTCATCCGGTTCCAATTGCTCCAATCGTACAGCACGCTTCGAAAAGAACACGTGAAGCAAATCGAATCGTCGCAATTGGTGCTTGCTGAAAATCGCCTCTCTATGGAGTCAAAGCGTTCTGAACGCCAGAAAGTGCTCGTCGATGTCCGACAAGAACGTGACCGTTTGATCGGTGACCAAAAGAAACGAGCAACCCTCGTCACTTCGCTCAAAGGGAAAGAATCGAAACTGAAGGCTGAAGTAAAGCGTGCACAAGCCGAAAAAAACCGACTTACTGCAGCCATACGAGAGATCATTGAAGCCGAATTGGCTGCAGAGCGAGCCAGCTCCGCGGGAGAGTTTGCCCTGACGCCGGAAGGGAAAATTGTCTCTGCTGCCTTTGATAGCAATCGATCCTCCCTCCCTTGGCCTGTCATGCGCGGAGTCATAACAGGGAAATTCGGTCGACAACCACATCCTTCCCTTCCAGGGATCACCATCGATAACAATGGCATCGACATCTCCACAGAAGCAGGCAGTTCAGTGCTCGCCGTATTTGGCGGCACGGTCTCGAGTGTTTTTGATATCCCCGGGGCAGGACAGACCATCATCCTTTCACACGGTGCTTTCCGCACGGTATACAGCAATCTGAACGACGCGACCATCCATAAAGGTGACCAAATAGAGGCGCGTGAAAAACTCGGAATGGTACGCGCCGTTAACGGCCAGTCCATGTTGCATTTTGAAGTTTGGCGCGTCGAAGCCAAGTCCCAAACTCCGCAAGATCCGTCGCGGTGGCTTGTCCGCAATTGAATCCCACTTTTGGGCGATAGGACACCGCCAAGGAAACCCCGAAATTCGCCTTGTGAACATTGCGCTCGTCGGTAACCCCAATTGTGGCAAAACCACCTTATTCAATCGGCTAACCGGTCGACGAGCCAAGGTGAGCAATATGCCGGGAGTTACCGTTGAACGCTACGAAGCGCCGGCCAAATCACGACCGGAAATTGTACTCGTAGATCTACCCGGCACCTACAGTTTATTCGCTCAAGCAGGAGACGAACAAGTGACGCAAAAAGCGTTGCTCGATCCCCGTGAACAACCCGATGTGGTCTGGATTGTGCTCGACAGTGCGCACATCCGAAGTAGCTTGTTTTTGACCTTGCAAGTACTCGAAATGGGCCATCCCGCTGTTGTGATTATCAACCGCACAGATGGAACTCCTGTTCAATTGACCGAATTGGAAAATTGGCTGCGTGTCCCTGTGTTCGCATTTAACTTTGAGAAAGATCGAAGCGATTTACTCGAGGGAACATTGCTTGATTCACAGCCAAGTTCCAGCACACACATCGATGACAGGATCGTGCCTCACACATGGGAAAAACCCCTGGCTACGCTCGGCAAATCGATGCCCGATGCAAACCCAATTCAACTGGCGTGGCACCTTCGTTCAAAAGGCATTCCGACCTGGTTAAATGCTGCGCAACGAGCCGCGCTAGATCGAGCCCGTGATCAATTGGGCTTCAGCCCTGCCGCAATGCAACTCGAAGAAGCAGGATGGCGAATGGAACACATTCGAGAGCACAGCCCAACCTTGGTGCCAGATGGCCCGGCATATCCCTGGGAAGAAGCATCTCGCCGCACCACAAAAATCGACCGGATCCTTACGCATCCTCTCTGGGGAAATGCGGTGCTCGCGCTCGTATTTTTTGGCATTTTTCAAGCAGTATATTCCTGGTCGGAAGCCCCTATGGATGCTGTAGATCGTGCCTTTGGGTGGGTCTACAATGCAGCCGATACGGCGCTGCCAAACGGGCATTGGTGGAAAGGGCTACTGCTCGATGGCGCATTAAATGGCATAGCGGGCATCGTGGTATTTGTGCCTCAAATCATGATTTTATTTGGCCTAACTAGTGCCCTTGAAGCGACGGGGTACATGGCGCGAGTGGGGTTCTTGGGTGACCGTCTACTCCAACGACTTGGATTGAGTGGACGTTCCGTCGTTCCATTGGTGGGGGGCATGGCGTGTGCGGTTCCCGCCATCATGGCCGCACGTTCCATTCAAGGCAAGCGCGAACGCTTAATCACCATCCTCATCACACCGTTGATGACGTGCGCGGCAAGGCTCCCGGTCTATGCATTTTTGATCGGATTTGTCGTGCCGAACGAAAGGGTCTTGGGCGGGTTGTTCAACCAACAAGGGCTCTTCTTGTTTGGGTTGTACGTTGCGAGCACACTATCCGCCTTGGGCTTGGCATGGGCCCTCAACCGAGGATTGCCGAAAAAATCGGATGGCCAATTTACCATGGAGTGGCCAGCCTATCGATGGCCCCGGCCCATGGAAGTCGGCAGGGAAATGCTCACCAAAGGATGGAGCTTTGTCTCCAATGCGGGTCAGGTCATTTTGATTATTTCTTTGGTGATTTGGGGCTTGGGGAAATTTGGCCCAACAGGTTCCATGGATGCCGTTGAACAAACCTATGCGCTCACAGGATCACCGGAGGAATTGGCAGAACGGGATGCCGCATTGATGCAGGCATCGTGGCTGGGACACATTGGTGAATGGATTGAGCCTGCTGTGCGACCGCTCGGTTACGATGGGCGCATGGGCATCGCCATAATCAGTTCATTTGCAGCACGCGAAGTGTTTGTGGGGACGATGTCTACATTGTTTCCTGTCGGAGAATTGGAGAATTCAGAGGATGGCCGGATCCGGCAATTGCAACGTCGCTTGACCACCGAAATTCACCCTGCAACGGGCAAGCCTTTGCTCAACTTGGCATCTGCCACGTCCTTGATCATATTTTACATGTACGCCATGCAATGCATGAGTACGATCGTCATCGTTCGAAAGGAACTGGACAGCTGGCCATGGGCAATAAGCCAAGCGATTGGGTTCACCTTATTTGCCTACGGTCTGGCATTGTTGGTCTACCAACTGCTTTGAAAAATCTGTGAGATCCGAAGCTGCGATTGACAGCCATGATCAGATGTGATCAGGCGCTGACCAGTTCCATGGTCTTCTGGACCGCTACGGGCAACATCCACAGCATATCCGCGGCTTTCCTGCGCAACGCAACTTTGCGACCACCCGAGAAAATCGCCATGGGTCCATCTCCTGGAGCTACATGAGCAACGGTTACTTCTTCCCCGGGACAACATCCCATCTCCACCAACGCCATCGCCGCCTCCGGGCACTCAATGTGACCGATTACTCCCCGCTCTAGAGGTTTCATTTCGGAAAGGCGTTTGGCTTTCATGACCACAAAGTTACTTGCTCGTATCTTTCGAACACATCACTCAAAAATGGTATTTAGAATGAATTCAAATAACATCCGGATGTGGATGACAGCGATGACATGCATTTTGACATCCAATCTATGCGCCCAAAACGCTGTGTTTGCGCCCATTGGTGAGCCCCTTGAAATTGCTTCAAATTCTTATGGAAACAAGGCGATTCGCATGGTGATGAACGCCGCAAGTGAGCCGGTGATTGCCTTCGGTTCCAGCGGCCATTTGTATGTAGCCCAGTGGGATGCCGATGCCGATGCGTTTGCAACACCCGTGGAAATTGACGCCGCCTCCAATGTCTTTATGTCAGACGCAGAAGGCCCAACCATGGCGAGCCAAGGCGATTACTTGGTGCTGACTTATCAGCTATCGGGCGAGTGGGAAGACGGAGCACGGAGCGTGCACTCCACCGATGGTGGAGCGACATGGAGCGAACCGGTAGCGATGGTTGCCGGAGTGACGGAAGACCACTTCATGCCGTGCGTGGGAATCGACGGAGATGGCAACCCGTTTGCCGGAGTGAAAGTGGGGAACGACGTCTCCTCCATTTACGAGGGCATTTTGCGTTCGAATGATGGTGGGGCGAGTTGGTTGCCGGCCGTTAACGCCAGCGAACTCGCCGACGGCAATGCCATGTGCGAATGCTGTCCCTCGTTGCCTTTTTATGCTGAAAATCGCTATTACGATTTGGTGCGCAATAACAACGGCAACATTCGGGACTTCTGGCTGATGAGTTCTCCTGATGGCATCACATGGGATGGTGCGGTGGATGTGGATCCGCTCGATTGGATGGTGAGCAGCTGTCCAGCAAGCGGTCCTTCTGTCACCGGTCCGGTCGGTGACTCCAATTACCTGGTGGCCTTCATGTCCGCTGGAGGTACCTCAGGCCAATCTCGCGTCCATGTTTCGCAAGTAGACCTGGGTGCAAATGGGGGAACTGGAACGTGGGTGCTCACTGAACCGGTAACGGTCAATCAGTTCGACAATGCCACCCAAAATTTGCCTCTGCTCGCTCAATGGAACGGCGGCGATGAGCCATTGGTCGCGTTGGCTTGGGAACAAAATTCTGGCGGCTATGATGTGCAATTAGCGCTGAGCCAAGGCAACGATTTTACCCTGACAGACATGGCTCAAAACCTGACAGAAACTTGGGGCGGTCAGCACCGCAGGCCACAAATTGGTTTCTCAACGGGAGATGACGGAGAACCTGTTCTTCACATTGCTTGGCAACACAGCAGCAGCGGGACGGTCCACTACATGAGGGGCACAGTCGTTGAGCCTTCCATCATCGTATGCCCCGAAGAGCCCGAGCCGCACATCATTTCAGCATCCGACGGGATCCGAATTTATTTGACCGAAGGGTGGCAGCAGGCCCGGTGGTCCGTCTGGGATCTCAGCGGACGTCTGCATGCAAGCGGGGTCTATGACGGATGTGAATCCATTTGGGTGCCCTATAACGAGCTGCCCGTGCACGCCATCGTCAGCGTCGAACAAACCAACGGAGCACGCTGGGCCCAGGCCATCAGGCGGTAACAGGTTTAACTCCAGAAAAGACCGTACAACACCGTCAGGACAATCATAACGGCAAATGCACCTACATTGAAGATCGGACCTGTCTTGAAGGTTGAACGGGAAATGGCAATCCCTTTGGCATCGTCGACCCCTCGATTTTCACTCCAACTGACCGCTGCAATCACCGCCATTGTCGCCAAGGTTGTGTAGCCCATTTGATCGAGGAAGGGCAAATCGAGAAAAACGCCACTGTCAGACCAACCCTTCGGGGCCACCTTGAAGTACATGGCGATTGGAATGGACAACAACGCACCTGCAATTGCCCCGCGGTTGGTTGTTTTCTTCCAGAAAAGTCCGAGCAAGAACACCGCCAAAATTCCCGGGCTTACCACGCCCGTATATTCTTGAATGAACTGGAACGCTTGATCAATCCCCCCCAATAGCGGCGCCATGACGCACGCAATCGCAAGTGCCACAACCGCTGAAATTCGGCCCATGCGAACTGTCGCCCGATCGCCAGCTTCGGGATGGATGTATTGCTTATAAATGTCCATTGTAAAGATGGTCGAGGTCGAATTGAGCATGGATGCCAACGACGAGACAATGGCCGCTGCAAGAGCGGCAAATGCAAGGCCCTTCAAACCAGTCGGTAAAAATTGCAAGAGCCACGGGTAGGCCTTATCTGCCTGTTCCGTGGAAGGCATGTTCAATTGGCCGGCCTCACCTAGACCCGCCATAATGGTGGGATCTTCAATCATCACATACGCCGCGATGCCCGGAATGACCACGATGAGTGGCAGAATGAGCTTGAGCCCCGCCGCGAACAAGATGCCATTTTGTGCTTCTTTCAATGATTTGGCTGCGAGCGTCCGCTGGATGATGTATTGATTGAAACCCCAGTAGTACACATTCGCGACCCACATGCCTCCGATCAAAACACCGATGCCCGGGAGGCTATCGTATTCTGGGTGCGCCTGGTCCAAAATCATGACGAACTTCTCAGGCGCNGCCTCATAAATCGTCTGGAATCCGGCCCACATGCCTTGGCCACCGGATACCGTATCAAGGGCGAGGTAGGTTGTGACCATGCCGCCAAGAATGAGAAAAATCACCTGTATGACATCTGTCCAAGACACGGCCGATAATCCGCCATAGAGTGAGTATGCCACTGCAAACAGAGCCAATCCCAACACACCGTAAACCATGGGAATGCCCATAATCGTCTCAAGTGCAAGCGAACCCAAGTACAGGACCGATGCTAAATTCACAAAGACGTAGAGCGCGATCCAGAACACCGCGAGAATGGTCTTGAGTTGAGTCGAAAAACGTTTTTCGACAAATTCAGGAATGGTGTAGAGCCCTTTTTCAATAAAAATGGGAAGAAAAAACTTGCCCACAATAATGAGCGTCAGCGCCGCCATCCACTCGTAGGAAGCAATGGCCAATCCCAGGCTAAAACCCGAACCCGACATTCCAATGAACTGTTCTGCCGAAATATTCGCGGCGATCAGAGACGCCCCGATGGCCCACCACGGCAGTGATTTACTCGCGAGAAAGTAATCCTCTGCACTCTTCTCCTTTCCATCTCTGTTGCGCGAAACCCAAAGACCGACTCCTAAAATCAAGGCAGCGTAAACGAAGAAAATAATGTAATCTGTAAGGGCGAAATGCGCGGTCATGTGTTCGATGTCTTATGGAGAAGAAGGTCCACCTGTGCTCATTTCACAGCTTCAACCGTGCAAAATAATTGTTCTAAGGACACGAGCAACCAGCGGAATTCGGAGGACCTGTTTTTTCCTGCCTTCAGTGAATCTGCGCGCATTTGGTATATTCGAACGGTAGCACCCACAGTCCGTCACGGAAATGATCGCATCAAACCTTATTTGAAATTAAGTATGCACTATAAATCGACCATCATTAGTTTAATCACAACGGGCAAATTCCGGCATTTGCTCACTCCTTGGCACATTACTGTGAACTTTGAGAACAAAACCATCATCTCCAAAAAAAGAAATTGGTTCCTCATTGGTTTTGACGAAAACGTTGTGCCGTTCAGGTATATCCGAAGAATCGAAATTGACACGCACCTCTTTGGCGCCGACATGACAATCAAAGTATACGGTTCCGGAAGCCTTCTTGTTAAAAGCATTAGCAAGAGAGGAGCCCGACGTTTGAGAGAGGGATTGGTTGACTACAACAACCAAAAGCCGACAAAAGGGATGTTGATCTAACATCCAAAAAAAAACAGTCCTCAACTGATTGGGAACTGTCTTTCTATGAATGTGGGCAATACTGGATTCGAACCAGTGACCTCTACCATGTCAAGGTAGCGCTCTAACCAACTGAGCTAAATGCCCTTTGAGGGATTCCCCAATGGTACACGATGTTTCATGGGGGAGCGCGAAGATACAAAAATCTTCCAGTGGACAGTTCATGCCCCTCAAAAACCACATCATCACTTTCAGACCCTATCTTCGCCAGCAATTCCTGATCATGCAAATTCCAATCGTACGATTCAACCGTCAAGCCTCGGATTTCAGCAAAGCCCTGAAAGAACGTGTTGACACATACTTTCAAGAAACCGGAAAATCCCGCCAAGGTGATTGGCGCATGTACGCCAAAACAGCTGTAATGCTCGCTTTGTTTTTTGGGCCGTGGGCTATGATTACGTTCGGGGTCACTGGCGGAGGCTGGATGTTTTGGGTGACAGAAATTGTCATGGGATTGGGATTGGCCGGAATTGGCTTGAACGTCATGCACGATGCCAACCACGGAGCCTTTAGCAGCAACAAACGCGTCAATAGCGTGATTGGAAAGGTCTTGGATTTAGTTGGAGGTAGTTCCGCCATGTGGAAAATTCAGCATAACGTATTGCACCACTCTTTCACCAACATTGACGGCTTGGATGAAGACATCGATACACCGGGCATCCTGCGATTCAGCCCAGATCGTCCGTTGCGCAAAGTGCACAAACTGCAGTTCATCTATGCGTGGTTCTTTTATGGTGTAATGACGCTTTTTTGGATGACTGCGAAGGACTGGTTGGCTCTTGCGCGCTACAAAAAGAAGGGGCTTATCAAGGGCACGGGATCTACGATGCCGCAATTGGTCGGAGAAATGATCATCGGTAAAGTGGTTTATTTCAGTTACATACTCGTACTCCCTGCAATCTTCAGTGGTCTATCGTTCTGGACCATTCTGCTCGGCTGGGTGGTCATGCACGCAGTGACCGGTGTGATTTTGGCCTCCATCTTCCAACCTGCTCACGTCCTTGAAGACTTGCAGTTTTCACAAGCGGAAACAGGTGCCAAAATGGAGGATGACTCCCTGTCACATCAATTGAAATCCACCGCGAACTTCGGCACAGGATCTGGTGTCTTTACTTGGATGTGTGGTGGGCTCAATCACCAGATTGAACACCACTTATTCCCGAATATCTGCCACATTCACTTCCGTAAATTGGCGCCGATCGTACGTAAGACTGCTGAAGAATTTGGTTTGCCGTACCGCTCTTCCATGACGTTTGCGGGTGCACTTGCCTTACACACCCGCATGCTCTGGCGTCTTGGCCGCCAGAAACAATGGGCATAAGGTTCTGGGCTTAAGCGCATTGGCGCTTGCTTGAGAGGGTTATCTGCACATCACATTTGGAAATGATTGGGTTGCTTATTACATTGATAGTCAATCCTTTTGTATTGCTCCCATGAAATCGTTGCTCCCCTCATCTTTGTTTGGTGTTCTTTTTTGTGCAATATCCCTGAACCTCCCACAAGAGATTCAAGGCCAACGATCTTGTGCCACGGATTCCGTTCATGCCCACATGATGGGAATGACACGCTACGCACAGGTGTTCGAAAACAAAGTGAATTTGGTGAATCAAGCGGCGGAAAACAACGCCATGGATTGCGCAACTCCGCTCCTTATTCCCGTGGCCGTGCACTTTCAAAACACAGGAATTCCGGAAGCTTGTGCGATCGATATGGCCCTGGACCAAATTGAAATACTCAACCAGGATTTCGCCGCGACCAATCCAGACATCAATGACTGGTATTCGCAGCAACCCACCATTTGGCCGAGCATTAGCAATGCCGAATCGTGCATCCAATTCTGCCTTGCAACATCCGACCATCCATCGGGATTTGGACTTTCCGAAGGCGATTACGCGGTGACGATTGACGCAACTGCAGGCGATTTCAATAGCGCTTGGAGTGGTTATCTGAATTTTTGGGTCCGTGACATTGGCCCATTGGGTTACTCGCCCCTCGGGGGAAACGGGAATGGCGACGGCGTCACATGCCATCCTCAGGCATTCAGCAGCATTTCGTGCGGGGGCAATTCTTTGTATGGCGCCTACAACCTGGGCCGCACCATTACCCATGAAGTAGGGCACTACTTACTGCTCAATCACCCGTGGGCGAATGGCGGCTGCTCTAGCAACGACAACGTCTCAGACACACCCGTCACGAGCGAACCGATCTTCGGATGCCCTTCTGGCCAGTCGATCGTCAATTGCACCGATCCGGTTCTTTGGCCCTCGTACATGGACTATTGCAACGATGCCTGCCTTTTCATGTTCTCGGCTGGCCAGGTGACACGCATGGAGAATTACGTGAATTCTAGCCTTCAAAATCTCCTGAACAATTCCGTCACCGCATGTCAAGATCCGTGCGAATCGGCATGTGGTTGCACCGATGCCGATGCTTGCAATTATGATGCTTCAGCTGCGAACGACGATGGCTCCTGCGACTACAGTTGTCAGGGATGCACGGACAGCACCGCTTGCAACTACGACCCAGAAGCGACTGAAGATGATGGTTCATGTGTTTCCGGTGAATTGCAAACGTTTACCATGACGGTGCTGACCGACAACTATCCTACTGAAACCACTTGGCAATTGGTGGACAATGCGGGAACCATTGTAATGTCCGGCGGACCTTACGCATCAACTTCAACCACCTACTCTTCCACGGAAGAATTGTGCAGCGGCTGCTACACCCTGACCATCTCCGATTCATACGGTGATGGCATTTGCTGCGCGTATGGTGAAGGCAACTATGAGTTCACAGTTGACGGAGAGCTCGTTGCTTCGGGAGGTAATTTTGGCGATGCTGAATCCACTGAATTCTGCACTGAACCTGCCATCATCGCTGGATGTACCGATCCCGACGCATGCAATTTCGACCCTGAAGCCACATCGGATGACGGTTCCTGCGCTGAATTGGATGCCTGCGGTGAATGCGGCGGCCCGGGTACAGATACGGACGGCGACGGTGTTGCGGATTGCAACGAAGTCCCTGGGTGTACCGATCCTGATTCGCCTTATTTCAATCCCCAAGCGACAGATGACGATGGCAGTTGCAGTTGTTCTGCCTCACCGAATGTTGAAGCCGCTTTGACTTCCGCTTCCATTGCTGAATCCTGCACCTTTATCGCTGGAATAACCTGGGGAGCCACTCCGGCGCTCCACCCTGATGCGACGGTTTCGGCAACCATCGATGGCAACGACGTTGCCCTCGTTTCGCTGGGTGGAACAGAAACCAGTTTGTTCGAAGCAGAATCCGGCACCATCACCATCACGGGCGACCTCATGCAAATCCCGATTGCTTTTACCGTCACTTGTCCTGACGGCACGACGACGACAACGGCCAGCTATTTGACAATCTCAACGGCCGACGTTTCTTGCGGAGGATGCACGGATGCAACCGCATGCAATTTTGATGATACGGCCTCCTTCGACGATGAAAGCTGTGAATATCCCCCTGTAGGATTTGACTGCGATGGCAACCCCACGAGCGGCTGCCCTGAAGACATCGACGGTGATGGAACCGTCAGCGTCACCGATGTGCTGTTGCTGTTGGCAGACTTTGGTTGCACCTCGAATTGCACCGCCGCCGACATCGATGGGGATGGCTCCGTCAGCGTCACCGACGTCCTGGCGCTGCTTGCCGCCTTTGGTGAGGAGTGTTGATTGATTAACTCGTTTTTACTTCTTGGGTCTGCAAACTCGTGGAAGTTGATGCTTCAATTGCATTCGATGCATTCTCTGTGCCCTTTATTTGATGAGTGATCAGTCCTGTGAATAGCAAATGAAGGCGCTTTCTCGCACCTCTGCATCCAAAAATCCGTTCTCGCCTGACGATTCACTGATGCGTGCCATCCATTTCGATTGGCATCCATTTCGATTTTGCACTTTGCAAACCACAGTGATTAATTCTCCATGGATCCAATCTGATTCTCGAGGCGACGAGGCGAGCATCTGAGCAAGACAAAAAACACAAAGTCCACCATGGCTGATCATGTATTACACCCCGATTACTCAGCCTCTCTGAACATAGCAAAACAAAAATGGCCCGCCAACAGCGGACCATTTTGTATCATTCATGTCTTATTGTCACTCAGTCACGAGCGAGGATGAGCTCCCTTCTGCGGCCTCGCGCAATCATGGTACCACCAAACGCAGCGCCGCCGAGGAGCAGGAACAAAATCCCCGAGTCGATGGGAGCGCATGAAAGATCGCATCCTCCGGATCCGGAGTAATCAGGATCGTAGTTATGACACGCTGAATATGGACCGTTGCATGCATTCCAGACATTGCAACACGTTCCCATTGTACAATTCGTGTTTTCATCTCCATCAGTCGTGTAGGACCCACAATCAAGGTAAGAGCCTTGCGCTGCCAGTTCAGGAGAAAATCCGATAAGGAAAATCCCCGCGATTAAAATTGCAATTAAACTTCTCATTTTCATTTTTTTTACTCACAGCTTGCGCCAAATGCAGGCAAGAACATCAACAGGTCCAAGGTTGTCATTGCGCCGTCACAATCGCAATCGGCTTCAGGGAAATTACCTTCAGAGTTTTCAACAGGCTGAATGCCCACAAGTAGAATCAATAAGTCAGTAATATCGCGCTCCGCATTGAAGTTGAAATCTCCCATGCATACTTCCGCAATATGGATTGAACTTTCTGTGTGGCAATCATTCAAAGGATTGGTCGCCTCAAACATATAGTCCCCTGCATCGAGACCCGAAACGCATCCTGTTCCATCAATTTCACCTGTCGCGTCACTCCATTCGATGTTCCACAGGCCTGAATCCTCGCCGTTAAAATGTACCACTCCACCTTCACAATGAGAAACCGTGGAAGCGAATTCAGGAGCTTCCATGGTGGTCAAGACAAAACGATCGACATAAACAGTCGATGGTTCGAGATTCACTACCAATGGATCACCCCCTAAACCGGCTACGGCCCCCGTTTCTAAATCTTCAATTCGCATGCAAACTCCACTCGGCAAGCCAAATTCTTCATCCAGATAAAAGGTCACGGTGCCTTCCGATCCGCTTTTCACGACAAGCGGGATAGATTCAACTGAATCGAATGTCCCCATAGAGTTGATCGCCAGTTCATGGCCGTTGTCCAGTTGCGTATAAATCTCTGGGTTGCCTTGATCTCCACTATGCTTGTACGTCACGTCCAAATCCCATTGGAACTCTTCTTCTCCCAATTCATGGAACCTCAGGTAAGTCGTTCCGTTTCGGCCATTTTCCTGCTCAACACGCACACCAACAAGGGCTTCTTCTAAAAGGTCCTCTGTTCGTACAAACGAATTTGTCCCGGAAGTCAATTGATTCAATGTAAATGAAACATTGCCTGCATTTCCCACTTGAACCCAAAATGATTGACCTACGTCAATTACATCCGGAGCTGTCGTACCGCTAATTGTGAACACATCAGAAGCATTGTCATAAATCTGATAAGCCGATACGCGCGGGCTATTGTCCGTGAGAAACTGCGTTCCACTTATCGGTGATGGAAATGGGTTCGTGAACAAGTGCCATCCTCCGTTTTCAAAAGCACCAGACGATAGTGTAGCATTGATATCCACTTGGGCTGTATTGTACCCACCCGTAGCAGTCAATGTGCGTCCTCCCACATGTGCATTCATGAGCACATAATAACCGTAATCAGAATCTTCCAGAACCGTATTTGTCCCCGTAATGGTGGACCACCAGCTCGCGCCATTCGAAGATTCGCTGTTGTTCAAAACATGGGTCTCGTCCCATTGAAACATAAACGAATAAGGAAGAGAGGCAGAGCTCGTCCATTCTCCAAGTGTTGCTCCTACAACGTAGTTGCCGACAGCGAGCCATGTTACTTCATCCGATGGCTTCACATACCGCTCAAACACGATGTCGCCGGCGACGTCGGAGATTGCTATATTGTTGGCGAGCGTAGCGATCCGTGCGGTACCAGAATTATCGGATTGCATGGTGAACACGCTTCCGTTCACATCAACAGAACCGTCGATGGGGTTGAACACGCCTCCCGGAGTGATGTCCACATCTGCAGTAATTGTTACATCTCCATCCGCTAGACCCACGTCATCAAAGCTATTGTTCGTGACCAACGAATCTACCGTCAGGGTTCCGCTGGAAGAAACTGTTTGCGCAGCGCCCCCATTCAATTCCAACAAGCCAAACGCAGCCCCCGAGGCATTGTTTGTCAAATTTCCGGCAACTTTCACATTTCCTTCATCCCCTGACCATGTCGTATTCGCGTTCACTGTCATATCTCTCCCCACGATGAGATTGCCCTTGCCTTCGGCAGATGGCATGGTCAATGTCACTGCACCGCTTGCGCCTGTTAAAAAGTCTTCATCAACAGTCAGGTCTCCCAGCATCGTTGACAAATCAAGCGATGCTCCCGCATCATTCATCGTGAAAGTACCCGTGCATGTGTAGTCATTCGCTGTAGAAGCAAAGGACAACGAATTTCCTCCGCCTATTCGTACATCGTGAGGCACACCTTTTCCAGAGGAAACTCCAGCAGTCCATTCGGTTCCTACTGAGGCATATACTTCATTGTAAAATAGAGTAGAATTTCCACCGTAGATTGGTGGGTTTACGACGACAGAACCACCTCCCATCTTTAGCTCATTCGTAATGGTCGTTTCCGTGTTCCCATCCCCCCCTGAATCAAAGTCGACCACAGAACCATCAAACACATGCACATTATAAAACGTGACGTCATTGTCTCCACCAACAGTAACAGTACCTGAACCCCCATCAGCCACAGTAGATTTCAAAATGACCGTAGAAGTTCCGCCCGCATCGTATACTCCGTTTTCTTGGCTACAAAGGAATTGATCCAAAATGGTGATTGCCGACGAACCCAAATCGATGTATCCCCCAGCAGATATCGTTACGCTGCCCAACACCTTGTCCGTGTCGAAGGTCATGTAACAATTTGCGATTGTTACATTGGATGAATCACCGGGCACACTACTTCCCGCCCACGATGAAGCATCGCTAAAATTGATTGGCGTCGTTGTAGTGTTTGTAATCGAAACAAATGGTGTGCCGACTTGAGCAAAGGTTGCACCTGCCAGAAACATAGTGGGTACCAAAAGGAAAGCCAAGCGCTTTGCCTGAGAGGTTAGGGAATTGGTATGAAGCATCTTCATAAGTGACTAATTCGGATGGTTAGTTCCGAGGGTTAAGCACTCAAAAATACTACAAAAGGTCGAATTTTAAAAACGAATCTCGTTTTATTGTAGATAAGACTATTTTTTTATTTGTTGAAAACCGTGGTCGATTGATCTTACAAAAAGACCCGAAAGCCAGTCACAACAGTCGTTATAGAGGGTTTTAATCAGTCAGATTTATCAACAAAACAATGTGAACAGCAAGTAGATAATGAAGTAAGATTTCCTGAATCTGGAATTCTGTCGCTTATTGCTTCACAATTCGTGTTACGGTTCCAATCGAGGATTCATGCAATGCAAGCCGAACGAAATAAACCCCAGGTTTTAAGTTAGACACATCGATTACTTCACCCGAAAAACCCGGAACATTCATGACTTGTCGGCCTCGGGCATCCATGATTTGGAGTAAGGCGCGCGCGCCAGGAGAGTGCTGAGATGCGGAAACAACCAATCTATCTTGCACGGGATTGGGGGCCAAAGTCCAGTCGGTCGATTTCAAGTGCGCCACACCCAGCGATAAAACATCGATGTCACCGACGTGCAAGACATATGCATCGCCGTTTTGATGCGAGGCACCGTATACCTGGTACACGTCACCCGGTGTCGGCCCATCCTCGTCCTCATTGCCGCCGGGATCATCTGTGTCAATCCCCCAGCAGATGACCTCGCCGTCTTCAAGCGCTACTGTCCAATAGCCCTCTGAGTCAGGTGCAGAAATGACCGTTGCGTTATCCACGCGCACCCGCGTGCCCTCGTATTGCTCGTCTTGGAGTTCTTCTGCAGTGACCCAGACACCCATGGGGGTCGCATTCCAAAAATCCACGAAATCCACAAGGACAGCATCGATGATTTGCGTGTTGCCATCGACTTCAGTGACGGTGCCGCTGATTTCAAGAACGTCGCCCACTTCGGGTTGACGCTCCTCATTCCAGTAAGGTGCATTGGCGGGAATCACGACTCCCGGCCCCTCCACGAACACGCCGTTCCAGGCACCAAATGCATCTTGCATATACCACGATTCCCCAAAATATTCGGTTACTTTCCCGCTAATGGTAACCGTTTGACCATTGTACGGTGAAAGATCGGATTCTCCTTGTATTTCGATCAAAGGAACGATTTGAGCAGTGACCGAAAATGTCCAAACACAGGCAATGATCAAAGGAATGAGTGATTTATATTGATTTTTCATAGCAGGAAGGTAATAAATTGCTCACATGAATCGATTTTGGTTTCTCCTCTTCCTGTTCACTTGGTGTGTCAGCGAGAACATCCATGCGCAATGCACCGAGTGCACGCCCGATCCCACTTGCACCTCTGATGATGGCTTCCCTACGATTTGTCCGGAATCGCTGCCGGTCGCCTTCACCGGAGAAAACTATGAAGAGACCATCACATTCTTCATGCCGACCGAAGTGGTCGATCCCGGATCTGGACTCACCGCAACGTTGAACAGCGTGACTGTCACATCGATTACAGGCACTCCACTGGGATTGAGCGTTGAATTGGATGATGAAGATGCCGTTTACTACCCATCCAGTGGACAGACCAATGGATGTGCCAATGTTTGCGGCGTGCCTGTATTGGCTGGAACCTTCGATATGGTCATCAGCATATCAGCCCTGGCATCAGCCTTGGGAATTGAGCAGGTGGTCACCGAATCTTTCAGCTATGTCCTCGTCGTGGAAGCTGGCGAGGCAGGGACCTCAACCTTCACCTACACCCCACCGAGTGGTTGCGATTCCTTACTGGCCTCTTTCGATGCGTTATTGGAGGGAACTCCCAGCCAAATAACCAATTATTCCTGGGACTTTGGAAACGGTATGACCTCATCGGATGCGGAAGTCCTCGATGTGCCTTTTGACTCTGCGGGTGTCTTCAACGTGTCGCTCCAAACGACTATTTCCGATCAACTACTCACCCACGTCACGCTCAGCTCTACGGCTGGCGGAGGATGGGACGACGGATGGTCCCCGTCACCGGATCCGTATTTCGTAATCAGCGATTCAAACGGGGGAAACGTTTATGTCTCAAGCATCGTCAATGAAACGTATTCCAATACCTGGAACAACGTCAACGTGATCCTGTCCAACCCACCCTACACGATTACCTTCTACGATGATGATTTATTCCCTGAAGATGATTACCTCGGGGCCATGAGCTTCTCGCCCAATGGCGCGGAAGTTATCGCTCTCAACGCGGATCCAAGTTATGGCGAGTTGACCATTGGCCTCCAAACTGCAGTCAATGCGTTGGACACCTCGGAGGTCACCGTGAATGCGAGTCCATTCGTTGAAATCTCCTGGACGGATTTGGGTGACACACTGATCTGCACCAGCCCTGATTTAATAGCATACGACTGGTATCAGAATGGAACCCTCATGGCGTCTGGACCGGATTCAACCTTTGTTCCCTTGGTGCATGGATGGTATCATGTCGTTGGTTCCTCAGCGTTGGGCTGCAGCGGAACCAGTGATAGCTTGCTGTTTTGTTCACCTGACGCTGCATTCGCATTGGCTTTGAGTCTCGGAGAAACTCCTGATACGATCATCGCCGAAGCCGATTTAGATGCATTTATTTGGACCGCAAATGGCGTTGCATCGGATACCCTTGTTGGCGACACCGGTTATATGTGGTTTCCTGAATTCAGTGGCTGGTATTCCGCCGAAGGTTGGGATGCTTTTGGGTGCCCTTGGACCAGCGANACGGTATTGGTATGCTGGCCCATAAACGAGCCGCAGATCAATGAACTGAGCGGAGGTTCTTTGGCTGTTACGACCGAATTTTCCTTTTACCAATGGTGGCTAAATGGTGAACCCATACCGGGGGCCACGGATTCGGTATTGATCAATACTGGACCAGGGATTTACGCTGTGTCCGTCACGGACTTCCCCGATTGTGCAGGGACAATCAGCGAAGATTGGCTGGTGGTCAGCATCGAAGAATGGACGGAGGACGCGCTCCCAACCTGGGGTGTTTACCCCAACCCCGCAGAAACCACCGTCACTTTTGAATTGCCCTTCAGCCCAACAAGCTGGATTCTACACGCGTATGATTTCAGCGGGAGACTGATTCAACAGACTGCAGCAACCAACGGCAGCCATTGGTCATTGAACGGCTGGCCCGATGGGACGTATTTGATCCAAGCCATTGAAGAAAAGACGGGGCGCGCTTTGCCCGCTATTCGCCTCGTAAAACGCTGAAAATACCGGCTTCGCCCAAACGTCAGTTTATTTTTTGTCTATGCTCCATTTGCCGGGACCCATCATCACCAAGGCGAGTGCAGGGAAAAAGAACAACAATGCATGTTCCTTGTCAGAAAGCGGATCATCCCAATGCACCATAAACGCCGCTACACCCATCGTGATGGCCATCAATGCTGCGCCCCAGCGAGACTTCCAGCCAATGAGAACCAGCACTGGTGCGACGAGTTCGCCGATTACCGTTAACATGAGGGAAGGTGTATCGCCAATGCCCAGCCAATTGTAAAATTCCACTCCTTCACCGGTAAGGCCATTCACGAGGCGGTTCATCTTGGACCAACCGTGCGGTATCATCAGGCCTGCAGTCCCCAATCTGAGGGCAAGTAAGCCCCAATCGTTCAACGCTTTCATGCATCCAAATTAGTTCTTGCAACCCCTTTGAACTATGGTCACAGATGCAGGTTTCCCTCATCGATGTGTTGATTCTTGGGCAGTTTATCCGTATCTTAAAGTATGGCACAGGATCAACTCCCGAATGATTGGCTCACCAGTGGTGTGCTCGATGCTGAGTACAAGCAGTACATCCTACTTGCATGGCTCAAAAAATGGGAACGTGAGTTTCGTGATGTCAAAATTTATCCCGGTCTGGGACGGTTGACCGAGGCCTATCATGATTTAGTTACCTTCCAGAAAGAACAAAAGCAATGGCTCAAAGCCTTACAAGGGCCGTTACAGGGGTTGGATTTTGCCAGCCGGCGTTTGATCTATAAACACTTCAATGCCCACCCCGAATTGCAGAAGTACCTTGACGAAGTCTTGGCCTTTTCACTTCCCCAAATTGAGAAGTCCATCGCCACAGGGAAATCCATTTACGAAGTCGTAGAGGACCACTTGGAGTTGGAGCCCATTGGCGTGCAACCTCTGTACCGGGATGAAGGCTATTTATTTGTTTACGATGAGGACAAACGCGAGGTCAACAACTACCGCTACGCGAAGTCCCCCATCATTTTCAATGGCGAGCGCCATGTACAGCTCTCCCTCAAGCCCATTGAACAGCTCCAAAAATCATGGACTGAAACCTTTGAGCAAATGAAAGTCAGGCTGGCTCGTCAATTTCCGGATTGGCCCAACCCCGCCGTGTTTTTGGCGCGGGTGAGCTACAGCTTTCCCCTCCAGCAAACGACACTGCCTGTCGCAAAACGACGACTCGTCAGGCTATTGCTCGATTGACACGGTTTCGAAATTGCAAGACCATTCTACTCGTCCGAGCTATCCAGGTATGCGTATCCGGCCATCAGGTTTCCATACACTTGAGTGTAGGCAATTTCACCAGCAGGATTGAAATCGAACGATTCATATATCTTGACGCGCACAGATTTGGCAGCGGTTGAATCTGTGGCTGGTTTGCTGATGTTCCATTCGAAATATCCCCGAACTGAGCCATCCGTTTGCTTTGTCTGTGCATTCACCCCCGGCAAAAAGTTCGTTGGAGGGAGTAACTCGTAATCGTATGTTGCCCAGGCCTTTTTGTACTTTTCGGTTACTTGGGCAAGGGTGATCGTGTCCGGGGCATTCAGGCCTGTTCCGCGCCAAATGGCGTCGTCTGCAAAATGCGTAAAGAACGCGTCACTTTCGGATTCAAACTCAGCAAAAACCTGAGCGATGGTAGCGGCATTGGTATCAAACGTCTGGGAGACTTGGGTGTCTGGTGCCTGGCAGGCAGTGAGTCCCAAAATGACCAAGGGGATCAAGGTTTTTTTCATGAATCAAAATTAAACGAATCAACTGTGATCATTATCACATTTTATTCACACCGTCCTCTTGATTATCCAATACAATTCCCTTCTTGCAAGGCAGCTTCATCTGTAACTTTTCAGGGATCTTAAAGTCCTGAAAATCCTCGGAACAAATCGAAATCTAAAATGAAAACAAAACTCATCTTAACCATTCTTGGAGCCTACAATGCGCTCATGGCTCTCCTGATGTTCGTCCTTCCTGAACAGATGGGAATGCAGTTGATCGGCGAAACAAAGGCCCTTGAAAACACCGAATTATTGGAAATGGCGACCATGTTTCATTATGGTTTGGCCCCAGCATTACTCATGATTGGTCTCTTGCTGATTTTTGCGCGCGGCTGTGCGTTGGAAATGGCCAAACGGATGCTTCTGGCCTACATCATTGCTACGGCAAGCTTGCTCTTCGTCATGTTTGGAGTGTTTTCGTTTCATCCTGTCATCCAGTTCAGCCCTGATTTGGCATTACCCGATATCTTAGCCCTTGGACTGGCCACCTTCGGTTACCTGAAAGGAAAGTAGAAGACGCATCAGCAAAAATCTCCGCATCACCTTAAAAACGGCTGCAACGCCTGCTGCATCTGTTCTTTGGTGTGAAATCCACTGGCTTTCCAATGCATTTTTCCTGCCTTAAAAATCATCAGGGTGGGCACGCTTCGGATGCCATATGCCTGAGCTAAAGGCTGATTGCTGTCCAAGTTGACTTTGAGCACTTTGGCTGTCTCGCCCATGCTTTCCGAAAGTTTCTGAAGTTCCGGGGCCATGGCCTGGCAGGGTCCACACCAATCCGCATAGACGTCAACCAGTACCGGTGTCTTACCGTTTATAATTTCTTTGAATGATGCCATGACTTTGCGATTTCACGCAAAGTTCGGATGTGCAGAGCTCACCAATGCATTCGTACTTCACAACGAATGGTAAGGTCAGGCGTACGTCAGCGCCGCTTCAAAATCTCGGTCACATTGGTTTCAATGGTCTCGCACAGCAGGTCCAGGGGCAGATCATTTTCGTCTAATCCAAACGGATCTTCGATTTCTTCAGCGATCAGTTCTACGCTCACGAGGATGTAAAAAACAAGCATGACCACCGGCACACTCCACCATGCAAAAGTGGCTACGAATCCGATGGGCAGCGTCACCACATAAATGAAAATGAACTTCTTCAAGAACATGCTGTAGCTGTATGGTACGGGAGTCTTGAGGATGCGTTCGCACGCGCCCAAAATATCGATCATCCGCTCAAGATTTTGAGCAATCAGCCAATGTTCTTGAGCGGTAAATTCTCCCTCTGATAGGAGCTCCGCCGCACGACGCTCCATGGATTGGGCCCAAGCATTTGGAACGTGCACCGCTCCTGCAAATTCCACCGCATCTGGCGGAATTGATTCATTGGATTGGCCGGGGCGGAGGTGGTTCCGGAGCGACTTGACAAATCCTGGAATCGCTTCGTTAAAGTGTCCGTGAGCGGATTCGTTCGCTGTAAATTCCCTCACCCGCAAGGCCAGTGTGCGCGACACATTGACCAATGAACCCCATTGTTTTCGTCCCTCCCACCAGCGGTCGTATGCTGTATTGGTGCGAAACACCAAAAACAACGAGAGCACAAATCCCAACATCGAGTGCACGGCATTGCTCACTTCCATCGGTTTCTCGAGCAATTCGAGCTCGACATAACAAACGACCGCTGTAAAAACACCCATGCCCAGCATCGCCGGCAACAATTTGCGGATCACTTGGCGGTTGTACGCGTGAAAAATGAGGCTAAACCAACTTTTGGGGTTGTACTGAATCATGCATTCAAAGGTGCGAAAAAATCAAGAAATTCATCCGATGCCCAGGGTAACCTTTCCTCTAGACTCCCGTAAAAAAGAACATGGAAATCATAACGCTTGTCATTGGTCTCATCGCAATGGTCGTACCCTTTGTCCATTTTGGCGACAAAAAAATTCGAAGCAAAAACAACGCTTTAGCCCTCGTGGTGGAATTCAGAAAGCAATGGGACGAAGCCCGGATCCGCAATAACCAGTTCGAGACCGAAGAACTTTTTCAGAGGGGACTCGAGACGCTCAAGGAGTTCAACCGACCCCTTCGACGTTCCACCGTTTGGCTCAACCGAAACGCTTCCAGGGAATTGAATGCGTTGGGCAAAGAGTGCGAGAGAACCCTGAGGTTGATGACGAGAAAACGTGTGAGCGCAGAACAATGGCCAGAATTATCAGGTGCCATTGGACGTCAACTGGCGGTCACAATAGCTGCGTTGGGCTAATCTTGGGCTGGCTTCCACCCTCTCTTTACATTGTCCTTCAATTCAGACTCGAATATTTCCATTGCCTCCTTTTCTGAAGAAGCGATCGAAAGAGACTTCTTCATGGACTCCTTCCGAGTCGGACTAAAGTCGGTCAATGAGAAAACAAAAGCCGGCCATTCACCAGAATCCTCTTTGTTGGTCTTCCATGCCAAAAATTTGCGGACCGCCTTGACCCCTTTTGTTTCCTTGACGTAAACTTCTCGCCTCAACAACTTGCTCGCCTTTATTTTAGTAGCCACAGAAGGTTTGGCCTTCGAATCCAGCCAGCGGTTGACTTGATCCATCCCTGCATCCTCCACGCAGGGCTTTTTATCGGCGCGCAATGCTTCAATCACAGGAGCCACCAGGCTCACTGAAAGTCCCTTCCCCAAATACCCAAAGCGTTTGCCGTCCCATTCCAATTGCGCCTTCCGAATGACTCCTTTGGACGTCTCTGCTAAAATGTCCAGGCATTTCACCTGCACGACATGTTCTGGAGGGATCATGGTAAACACAACGTTGTTCCCTGAAACCTCCATGTAATCGGAATCCACGGGTGATTGTTTGAGGGTCTCGAACATGGTCTTTCGCTCCTTGTTCGTGAGGCCATTTCCAACTTGACCCACAATTTGATACCCCTTTTTGTCCAAGGATAGTCCCAACAAGAGCTCCCGCAACATGCCCTGCTCTTCACCGAACCCTTCGCAATACCCCATCACGACTAAATCGACGTCCATAATGGGCTTGATCTTGTACGTTGGGCCCATTTCGTGACGAACGACCAACCCCTCCGCTTCGCCTTCGATGACTTCAGCGTTAAAGAAAGGGCCAATGTCCGACCTGCTTGAAATTTGCTTTTGTGGAATCATATGGACCGTTCCACTCACCCCCAACCAATCACTCAACGTCTTGAATTTCCACTCCCACGTTGGAACCTCTGGCATCTTTTCGGTGTCGATGATATCGAACGCGCCAAAACCCAGCTTCTCGGTCGACTTCGACAGCGCGGCAGGCACTTCAAAACCATACGATCGCTCATCAGATTGAACATACAATTCGCCCGCAATGGTACACGATTTGCCTTTCAATTTCTTGGCCGCCTCGGCCAGCAATGGCAAGTCCTTCCACTGCTTACCACCAGCATTTTGCAAGTAACAGGACTTCCCATTCGATACCAAGAATGCCAAATGCCCATCCTTTTTGACAGACAAATACATGGTGTCACTTTGGAGCATCTTTAATCCTACCGAGCTGATTTCCAGAGGAATATAGCGTGATGCAACCTTGTTTTTGTAGTGAGTCATTGCTTCCATCAGGACTGCTTTTCAATTGGGGCTTTCAATTCTTGATCGGTCAAATGCATCAACAGGCAATATGATTTGCCGCGCACGCGCCCCTCCAGAAAAGCCCGGTAGGGTTTCCCTCCATCGCTCATAACCAGCGGATGGTTTCCTTTCGCACCCGTCCCGACCGGCATGAGCGCTTGGTTTTCATCCAATGATTTAGCGAGATCATAAAGGAAACTAAAGGTGAGACCGTTGATGTGCTTGACTTGGTACTTTTTAGTGAACAGAACTTTTTGTGCCAGCTCACTTTTGGGGGTCATTCTGCCACTCCAACGCACCATATCGCTTTCTGAAATGTTCGCTAAAACAACCTTAGGCGAGCGTTCTTCGACTAATTCACGTTGGGCATTGTAAATCAGCTCATTCTGCTTCAGATGAAAAACCGGCTTGAATTCCGGATTGACATACACCCTCGCCGAATCAGTAATGTACTTGCCATGGAGCTCCATATCCACCTCAGGATCGCCCTTGATCAGGTAATCGGCCAGCTCAATTTCTCGCATCAATTCTGCCGAATCATCTTTCGATTTCAAAGGGCCAACCAATCGATCACATAAGAAATCAGCGCTGGTTTCCGCAGAACCTTTGATGACCCTGAGATTGATTGGATCCTTACCGTTGGGCAAAACCAATCGGATTTTAGGCTTCGGATTGAGCGAAGAGAATGTCACCTCAGCATCACGCTGTTGATCGTCTACAAAATGAATAAATCTTGACATGTGCGTGCTTTAGAACATGGAAAAGTCCATCAAATCATCTTCTTCATCCGTTTGAGGCTCATCCTCGACCGGCGATTCCATTTGATGTTGGGAAAGGTATTCGAGGTCGGCAATTTGGCCGGTAACAATGAAGTTATGGGTTCCGTTGCCAATCAAAAACGCATCATCGGATTCGTAATCTTCTCGGTAATTAAACCGAAACTGGAGCACCTTACCGTTCGCCAAGTCTGACTCAAACGGGCTCTCCTCCTCGGACTCCAAAACATATACAGATTTGACCCCCATCGCCAGGTAATCATCCAAATCACCCTCTCTCAAATGAACTGGCCCTGAGTAAACACTCGGTTCTTTTGGCACCTTCTTCCCTTCTGCATTCATCCCAACCAATTCCGACGTGCTCACAGATTTCCCAGAAGAATCCAACTTAATCAGGGAAGTCGACCCCGAAGGAAGCACATGCCTTCCATCCACGAGTGTCGCTAGTTTACATGGGTTACCATTTCCGTCGAAACTCTCCACCTCTGCCCATCCATAAACGTCCTCTCGTTCCAGTTTAGAAAAGCCGGCCTCCCAGTTTTTTCCTCCAAAATGAAATTCTGCTGTTCTCATTGATTCTGTTTTTTTTTATATCCAATAGTCGGCGACAATGAACCGAAAAAGTAACGAAAAAAACTAAACTCCTTCACAGGAAACAGAGTTTATTTTTTGTTGGAAAAGGCACCGCGGTCAAATATATTGCGGGGTCGGTCTATCAACGAATTTTCGCAGATGGACATTCAAAAAGAGCCAAATGCCCACTGATGTGTTTATGGTAAATCGCTACCAAGACCTGTTCATTCAACAAGAATTGACACATGGAACTTCTGCGAATAACATTCTTCACGGCAGAGCGACATTTTCAACACGCGGACTGAACGAATTGCGTGCGGCCGTAATTCGTCTTTTGGAACGGTCCACTTGGCCCTATCTCAAACTCGGAGATGATTACCGCGAGTGGGTTCGAACCCGTCGTTGGCAGGGGACTCTGAATGCCGTTGCGCCGAGCAGCCCACAACTCTCTCTGAAGCGACCTTGGTCGGTCTTCGTCTACCAAATCAATGACCAATCCATCCTGGATGTGATGATTCACCATGCATGGGCTGACGGACATAGCTTCCAACTATTTTGGTCTGATCTGATGGCTCATTTGGATGAAAAAAATGCCTTGAGCCCCTCTGACAGCTTCTCAGGTAAAGCTATTGAGTCAGTTCATTCGGCAGATTTAGGAACCATAAAGACAACTCAAGACGTAGGGCTCGGAACCGTTCAGCGCCTGACGGTGTCGATTCCAGCCTACCGCAAGCAGCGCTTAGAGCAGATCGCAAAAGCTCAAGGCATCTCCCTGTCCTCGGTTCTCATTGGAACCTTACAACACGTCCTGGACACATGTGAACGTCAGCTTGAGATTCCTTTGCAACTCGGAATGGCCCTTCGAAATCGAACCGGACGCCAAGCGAAATCAGACTTTTTGAGTCGTGTTAACTTTTTACCCCTCGCACATTCCGAAAAAGGAGATTGGAGCGACGTAGAGCGACGTGTTCGTCATCTTTTTCGAAACCAAGCGTTTCCATTGCTCGACTGGATGAGCCAGGAAAATCGTCACACCGCATTCAACGTATTATTCTCCTATCAAAAAGAATCGTATCATCCAGTGGATGCAGATCAGCAAGAGACCCTCGCCTTTTTACCCACCCACATAGACGAAAATGTTTTGGGCGTGCACGTTCTGGAGTTTGGCCAAAAACATCTGGATATTTCTTTTGACGTCCGCACTGACCTCGCAGACACGAGTTTCTGGCGCTCCGTCATTGTGCGATTCTTGATGGCATTGGACGCGTTTCCATCCCTTCAATTGCCCCCATTCAATCCTGCAATCGCGGCCGCAGAATACAAGCCATTCCCCTTTTGGTCTCGGTTTGATGAAGCCATTTCTGAAAAAGTCGCACTGGTTGTTGATGGGAAGTCTACGACGTTTGGAGAATTAAGGAAATGCTTGGCGGAACCGCAGGAGCCTGAGGCGAGTGCCGTTTGCCTCGAGCCGAATCGTTCGAAGGAAAACATCGTTGACATTTTGAAGTCGTGGAAGAAAGGGAGGCCTGTGAGTTTTGTGAAATCCTCCGGCACAGCATACCCTGAGGGTGACTGGCTCTACTTTGCAGAAACCTCGGGAAGCACGGGGAAACCAAAACCTTTGTTGATTGGAAAAGCGGGGATTGAAAGCCTCTTGCCCTCTTGGGAGTCGCAGCTTCAAATCGATGAAGATGCGGTGCACCTCAGTCTTGCCGACCAACGATTCGACGTGTTTTTTGGTGATGTGTTCCGAAGTCTGATGCTTGGTGGAACCTTGATCCTTGCATCGGAGGAGGACCGACTTTCGCCGAACCGCATCAGCCATATGATCATCGAGTACGGTGTAACCCATCTCGAATCCACGCCATCTTTTCTCAATTTAGTCATCCCTGCGCTCACCCGACCTTCTGCTTTGAGGTGCCTCATTTCTGGCTCAGAAGCCATGACGCCGAGGCTTTACAGCCAACTCGATGCCATTCGCGTATCTGGGGTACGCGTGTTCAATAGCTTTGGATTGACGGAAGTGAGCATCGATTCAGCATTGACCGAACTTGTGCAATACGAGGACACCTTTCCTTTGGGATTTCCCCTCGGGGATCAACGCTTCGACATTCGAAACCAGCACGGTGATGCGGTCCCATTTGGTGTTTGGGGAGAGCTTCAAATCACAGGTACCTGCGTAGCACATTCCTTGATTGATGACCCTTGCTTTCAATTCGACGAAAAAGGGCGCAAGCTCTTCCGCACGGGAGATCGGGCGATGCTTCACCCGAAGCACGGTCTCATCATCAAGGGCCGACTCAACGCAGACTTCATCAAGGTCAACGGACGACGACTTCCTGCGAAAGCCATGGAAAACGCCCTGCTAGGGGATGTTCGTGTCAACCGCGCGCTGCTCATCGAGAAAGGCGGAGGTGCCATTTTATTGCATGAGTCCCGCCTCAACGAACACGAGATTCGCGAATTGCTTCAACCGAATTTTTCACGGCATCACATGCCCGATTTGATTCATCGCCATACCGAATGGCCCCTGAATCAAAATGGCAAACTCGACGTAAAGGCTCTGCGCGATTCTGTGCATCTTCCAACCTCATCCTCCCAACAATGGGCCGCAGGTGAATCTCACATGGAGCAAACACTACAGGCGCTTCTTCGCGAATTTGAAAAACCTTATCAGGGAGGAGATGACTTGCTCATTTACACAGGGTGGAACAGCATCGATTTCCTGTCATTTTGCAATCAATGGAACCTCAAAGGTTACGTGATATCACCGCGTAAATGGCTGGAACATCCCACGCTGAATCACCTCCTTACCAACAGTGTTCGGAATGATTCTCAGCCCTCAAAGCTTCAGATGAATGAGGTTGATCAAGCCGATTGGGACGAATTTTTAGACGTCCTCAATCAAGAATAGACGGCATGAAATTCAGCAAGGAGGACATCCAGCGGGTCACCAAAACCAGCCCCATAGAAGACAGTTTATTGGTCTTCCAAGCTGATGGTGCGAAAAGGAAGTACGTCGAATATGCCTTGGTGAAAATTGACGAAGTAATCCTCCATGTTTCGGACATTTCACGCTGGATTGATGCCGTGCCTCGCTTTCGCGATTGCTACATCTACGAAAACAATCAGCCCGTTCAGATTCGATTGAAATCTGCATTTTATCCTGTCCAAATCATCGAATTGGAGGGGGAGCAGAGCATGAAGTCCGTCATGGGCCAATTGACCAACCTTGTCCCCGTCATTGACGTTCAAAGTCCCCCGCTCTTTGAGGTCGTTGCATTCCATAGTGGCTCGGACACGTACCTCGGTCTGGCATATCATCATCTTTTGCTGGACGGAATTTCCGCCCAGTTAGCGCTGAGCATGTTGGATCCGAACCATCGTTTTCAAGCAAGCGATTGGCTCCCGAACCCTGCACCGGCAAAATCCGATGTCCCCCATTTGCCTTCGTTTTTGATTGAACCCTTGCTACCCCCTCCCGTTGCACAAGCGCCCGGTTTCCTGCGACTCCAGCACAGGATCGAAGGAGGAAGTTATGAAGAGGTGATGATCCAGTGGGTGGACTTCATTCAACAAGCATCGGGAAGCGACGAAGTGGTCGTCGGTGAAGTGCTTTCTGCCCGAGACGACTCCGTTGAAGCGCAGCAAGCGCTCGGATACTTTGTGCAGACCTGGCCGCTGGTCTTTCAGGGAGCAACCCACTTGGAACAGCTTAAATCCATCCGAAATGAGCGCATCGCTGTCTCGCAAGATTGGGTGAATCGGCATGTCCCGAGCCAATGCTTCGATCATGTTTGGGTTGTAGAGCCCACGCTGGGTTCGCGCCATGAGTCGTTGTTTTGGTCGACACCCCATTATCCCCTCACCTTGGTCATCAAGCCCTCTGAGGCACACGTCGATATCGAATTTTGTTGGAATTTGGAAAAGGTTGACGCACGGGCAGCTCAACAGATTTTCGCGTCTTTTGGAGCACATCTGGAAGAACCAGAAGCCGTGCAATCTTTGCCCGAGTGGCCCGCGCCATCCTCACCCAATCTCTTGGCACTTTGGGACCTGTCCGTCGCAGCCCATGCCGATCGGGTTGCCGTTGAAGACGCTCAAGGGAACCAATGGACATACCGTGAACTTGACCGACGCGCTGAAGCACTGGCCAGTCGGCTGCCCGTGAATCCCGGAGACCGCATCGGCGTGCATGTGACGCATTCGGCAGCCATCCCTCTGGCTTTTTTAGGTGTGCTGAAAAGAGGAGGGACCTATGTGCCGATTGATCCCACTGTCACCCGAGAACGTTGGGAGTACATTTTGGAAGATGCAGGGATAGAATTAGTCGTCTCGGATTTATCCGATTCACTGGGCCGTGTGGCGGTTCATCCAAACGAAAGGGTCGACGCCGACATGGTTCCTTACGAAGCCCATGTCCCTGACCCAACAGAAGCTGTTTACCTGATCTATACCTCCGGCACAACCGGTCAACCAAAAGGGTGCGCGGTAAACCATCTCAACCTCGCCAACCTTTTTGAGGGCACACAAGAATACTTTGGCTTCCATCCAAAGGATCGCTGGGTCTTGGCGCACAGTTATGGATTTGACTTCTCTACGTGGGAAATATGGGGGTGCCTTTTATCTGGGGGGCAGCTCTTTATCCCTCCTCGTAAGACCATTCAGGACACCTTCTCTTTCTATGATTATTTGAAAGAGGAGGGCATTACCATATTGAATCAAACGCCCAAAGCATTCGACAATTTGATGCTGGTCGATGAATCCTCCACAGGGCTTCCCAGCATCCGGCACGTTGTTTTTGGTGGTGATAAATTGCATCCGGAGCGATTGAGCGATTGGATTGCCCGTCACAAAGCTTGCGTCCTGACCAACATGTACGGCATCACAGAAACCACCGTGCACGTCACAGCCAAGCAAGTCGTTCAGGAAACCCAAAGCAACATTGGAAGACCGTTGCCGGGTTACACCCTCCGGTGGGTAAACGATTCTGGCCAGGCCATTCCCAAAGGCTTCATAGGAGAAATGCACGTCTTTGGCAACGGAGTATGCAACGGGTACCACGGCAAACCTGAACTGACCAATGAAAAATTTGGCTTGCAGCATTCAAACCGGTTTTATCGAACGGGCGATTTGGGATGGCAGGTCGGAGAGGACGCCTATTATTTAGGACGAAAAGACCGGCAAATCAAGGTGCGAGGATACCGCATTGAACTCGGAGAAATAGAGTTCCAGTTGCAAAAATCTGCGCCAGGTTGCCAATTCATTGCTGCCTTGCACGAGGATCAGCTCGTTGCTTTTTTCAAAGGCAACACTCCCGGATTCGATCCTGAATTTTTTCAAGGGAAACTGGCCGATTATGCGATTCCTCACCGGTTCATTCACGTCACTGAATTTCCGCTCAACGCGAGTGGAAAAGTGGATGAAAAAACGCTTTTCGCTCACCTGTCAGAACGAACAACCGCGGCATCAGCGGCCCAAGGCGACCCCTTCATTGTCCAGGCGGTTCAGGAAACGCTCGGAGACGGCATATCGATGGAGCGCACCTTCATACAAAATGGAGGTGATAGCATTGCGGCTATTCGGGTCATTAATAAACTACGCAAAGCAGAGCGAACCCTGCAGGTCAGCGAACTCTTCGAAACCCATGCCATTGCGCAGCTTCGTTCGGCGCCGTTGGTGGCTGATTCCAAAAGCATGCAATCTGCTTTGGAGCTATTCCACAAAAAGGCCGCATTGGATTGGAGCGATGACCAGTTTTATATTCCGTTATTGGAGGCACAAGAGGGCATTCTATTTGATTGCTTGCGTTCAGATGATCCTTCGCTGTATGTGGAACAGCTGACCTACGAGCTCCCGGGAACTTACGGGTTTGATCAAATCCAGAAAGCGTACCAAGCGGTCTGCCATCACAACCCCATTCTCACGGCTCGGCTGGATAGGCACGTTGGTCAATACCTGTTGAAGGCCGATCGAAATGCGCCTGTGGTCTGCACAGAAATCACCTCTTCCGAGTGGAAAGATTATTTGCAGGAGGATTTTGCTCGAGGCTTTGAATTGGAGCGAAACCTCACGCGAATAGCTGTCCTTCCAGGAAAAGACCAGACGCGTCTGGTCTGGACCCACCACCATTTGATTTTGGACGGATGGTCACTTGGCGTATTCAGCAACGAGATGATGAAAGCGCTCGAAAACAAGACCCTTCTTGCGCACGACGAATTCATTCAGCTCGCATGTGAGTGCTCGAATCATCCGCAAGCGGGGACTTATTGGGCAAGGAAGAGCCTTCCCCAGCTAGCGACTGCGCTGCCGCCGCCATTGCCTTCCAAGGATCCCGAACTTGCGTATTTGAAGCACCGTGTTTTCATCCCTCTGGCTGACGCGTCGCGCATTCAGGAGACGGGTACATCCATGCACGCCTATTGCATGACGCTCTGGGCTTCCTTTTTGTGCACCTTGTATGATCGTTCAGAAGTCCTGCTGGGAAATGTGGTTTCCTTGCGGTCCGATGAACACTTGGAAGCCCTCGGCATGTTTGTCCGAACCCTTCCGTTTATTTTCCATGCCGATCGCAATCGGTCATTTGAACAACTTCTCCAGGATACTGCGGAACGCTTGAGGGAAGACGAACAGCACAAGGGGGAGCGCCTCGGCGAACATACCCAAGGACACTTGAATGACCATTTGTTCGTTTTCGAAAACTACCCGGTCGATCACGCCGCGTTGGAGGAGAAAGGGATTCGCATCGGTGATTTTCAAGAAAGGACTGGATCACCTTGGACCACCCTGGTCTACCCCGTCCCAGGGGGTGTCGAGTGGCACGTTCTATTCCACCCTGCGCATCACAACCGCAACCAAGTTCAATCCGTTCTTACCCACTTTGAACGTTGGGCTCAAGCATTGAATTGGACCCAGCCTTGCACCGTTCTGAAATCCGCCTTGCTCCTTGAACCCGCTATCATCGGCCGCACCTTGCCACGGCAAGAGCTGAAGATCCTCGAACTTTTGAAACGCGATTCGAATCAGCCGGCCATTCTCGGTACGGACTTCGACATGACGTATTCCGACCTATGGGCAGAGGCTGAACTCCTGGCAAATTCCCTTTGCCAAGCGGGACTGGAAGCTCGTGAAGCGGTTGGAATTGATGTGGCCTGTACCCGGCATTTTGCGGCCTCTATCCTCGGTGTCTGGCGAGCCGGCGGAGTGCCTGCGCCGGTGGACAAACGGTACCCCGCCTCGAGAAAAGCATTTGTGTACGAAGCCGTCTCTGCAAGGTTCGTACTCCAAACGGATGCAAATGACATTGAACTCGTGGCTACAAACCACCCCATCAATCCGTTGGATGATTCTGCAGGATTTATCTTGAGCACATCCGGCTCCACCGGCACCCCCAAGGTGGTGGTCCAAACCCATGCGTGCCTGATTAATCTTGTCCACTGGAACCGTTCATCTTTCGGCATGAAGGGCGACGATGTGATCCTCCAATCATCTTCATTCGGCTTTGACGCCTCATTTCACGAAGTTCTTCTGGCCATGAGTTTGGGGGCTTCCCTCGTTGAGCTGCCACTGGAATCCCGGCTAGACATTCACCAAATCAAGGCATCCATTCAGGCCCATGCGGTGACGCAGGCATGGATTCCGGCCCGACTGCTGAATGCCGTGCTGGAAGCTGATATTGCCTATTTCGATGCCTGCAATTCACTCAAGCGAATCGTCACCACCGGAGAAGCCTTGATCTTGAGCATTGGGCTCAAAAACTACCTACAACAAGCCGGTGTATCGCTTTTAAACTACTACGGCCCCACCGAAACACACGTCGTAACCGCGCTCGAAGTGACCGCAGCGAACATCCGCACACAACCTCCAATTGGAACGGTACTGGATAATTGCCAGATCTGCCTGATGAATGACGAAGGCCAGCCCGCTTTTAAAGGATTACCTGGAGAAATCTGGGTCACAGGCGATCCTGTGGCGCTCGGATACCACAACGAGGATGCTTTGAATGCAGCGGTATTTATCAACCAGGAAGGCAAGCGTTGGTACAAAACGGGAGATTGGGGATATGTTGGAGACAACAACTTATTGGAATTCATTGGCCGCAAAGACAGTCAACTCAACATTCGTGGATTCCGGGTCGAACCGATCGAGGTAGAACGCACCCTCATGGAAATTCCAGGGCTCACGCAGTGCTGCGTCTTAACTCAAGACCAAGAACTGTATGCATTTGTGGTGGGTGTTGTCGCCCGCGAACAGCTCATTGAGGAAAGTCGGGGTCGATTGCCTGATTACATGGTTCCATCGCATTGGCATGTGCTTGATGGAATGCCTCTGAACAGCAATGGTAAGGCGGACCGAAAGGCCTTGGTACGCCTGATGCATTCCACTGAAGTCCAGAACATAAAGAGCACTTCGCATTGGCAGTCTACGCGCGCTTGGCGCCAAACCCTGGGACATGATCAGTTTGGCGACACCTCCTCCTTCGAATCCGTTGGCGGAAACTCCATTCTGCTCATGAAACTGCAGGCTTGGATTGAAAAAGAACTCGGGATCTTTGTCTCTGTCCGGGATTTACTGCTTCACAAAACACCAGAATCCCTTGAGATGCTGCTCAGGAAGGAGCCGATTTCCTCCGAAGTCCTCCCAGAGCACTTTCCTGTTCACTCCCTACAGCGTGCTATTTTGATCCTCGAAGCTGGACAAAACTTGGAAGGCCACTCCCCTTTTTGGCTCGGATTCAAAGCGCAATTATCCAAGCCGGTAGCGCGAGAAGCGTGGGAGCAAGCCGTTGAAACCCTGCTGGATCAATACCCTCATTTGAAGGTGGCCTTGCAAGGGACATCCGAATTGAAACAGATCCAGTGGGTCCAAGTCTCCGACATCGCACCATTTCTCACTTCGATTCCAGCAAATCCCTCGACCTATGAAAATGCCTTGGTCCGCTTCATTCACCACGGTACGACTGAAATCGAAATTCAATGGCATCACGTGCTCTTGGACGGGCTTGGGACCGAGGTCCTTCTGCGAAATTTAAAAGAAATCCTCGACGGACAATTCCAAAAGCGACACCTTCCTCTGCATGCTCTGCTCCAGCCGCAATTCGACCGCAGTGCACCTAACGTTCGAACCTCTGGGGCCAAAGCCCAGGTATGCAAGACTGAATTAGCCAGCGAAACGTTGGAGGCGGTTTCAGCATTTTGCTTGCGCCACGAACTCCGTCAAAGCACGTTTTGGCAATTCCTCGCGGCTTATGCCCACGAAATTTCAGAAATCGCCATCGCAGACGTGGCCTATCATCCCGGATTTCCGGGCATGTTCACCGAACTAAAGGCCATTCGTTTTGACCTGAACGCGGAAAGCCCAACGAAATGGGTGATGCCCGAATCTGCTCCAGGTGGTGAATTCAGTGTGGTTGCAAACTTCATGACTTTGATGACGGACAATGACTGGGTGCAGCATTTGGATATGAGCGAACCCACCCATTGCAAGTACCCGCATGAATGGCAATTCATTGTCAGCGGTTCCCAAGTGGATGTCGCCTACTACTCGGCACAAAACGATGTTCAGGCCACACAGACATTTGGCAAGTTTCAAACTGCCCTTGAGCAACTTTTGACAGGAGCTCCATTGAAGTCGCCTGAAAGCTCTGCCGCATTAGACGTTTTTGACGAATTCAACTTTTGATGGAAACATACCTTCGGCACCAAGTACAACAGCTGGCAATTCCAGGTTTACGGAACGCATCCGGGGAGCGATGGATGGAAACCATGGAGCTCGTTTTGGGGATGATTCGCGCCACAGGTTTTGAACCAAAGATCCAGGAATGGAAGGGTGAGCAAGGAGTTGTGTACCGAAATTTTTTGGTTCACATTCCGGGGGAGCGGCCCGAAAAAGTTCTGCTCGGAGCGCACTATGATACCTTCGAGGAAACCCCGGGTGCAGATGACAACGCGAGCGCTGTGGCCGTGCTTTTGGGGTTTTTGAATTGCCTCAAAAGCGAGCGCTTTCCCTACGATCTTGAGGTGGTGTTTTATGCTTGTGAAGAACCTCCTTTTTTTGGAACCGAAGCAATGGGAAGCTTTGTGCATGCTGGGACTTGCGACCCTGCACAAATCAGGTTCATGGTCTGTTTGGAGATGGTCGGGTATTTCTCAGAATCGGATCACAGCCAAGATTTTCCCCTGGGGTTCTTGCGCTGGATTTATGGAAACAAAGGGAACTTTCTCATGGGCGTGAGCAATCTTAAATCCATTCAACGAACAGCGCCTTTTTTGAAGTCCTTGCAGTCGATTAGGCCGCAATTCTATCGGAAATTTTGGATCCCCTTCGCTTTTTCTGGAATGGACTGGTCCGACCACAGGAGCTACTGGAATCGTGGGATTCCCGCAGTGATGCTGACAGACACCGCCATGTTCCGCAATTCGAATTACCACGGTGCAGACGATACCACCATGACCTTAAATTACAGCCACATGGCCAATCTCGTGCACGATCTCAAATCTGCTTTATTGAACATGCCATGAATCGGATTCACTACCTCAACAAGCTGGCCGAAAGCTCCGCACGTTACAATTTGGGCGCCGGTGTTCCTCCGATTGCATTGTATCCTCCGCTTGAAATCAATCGCCTGATTCATCAATTTCAAGCGGCTCATCCAGCTCGCTCGCTGCTGCAGTATCACGCAACCGAAGGATTGATTCGAGATCTCGCAGTACAGACCTTCGCCGCCAATGAAGGCCATCTGGGAGACCACAATGATGTCCTCATTACCAACGGAGTTCAAGAAGCAATCGCCCTTGCCGCTCTTCACTTCCGTGAACAGCCCATCGCCTGCAGGGATCCGTTCTACCCTGGTCTGATCGAAGCAGTAGAAATGACAGGAAATTCGATTCATTGGATTCAAGGCGAAGATTGGCTGGAACACGTTGCTCAATTGCCCCAAGGCACCCTCTTCTATCTTTCATCAGATTTTGCCAATCCTACCGGTAAAAGCCTGAGTCTCATGGAGCGACAACGCCTGGCTGATTTGGCTGAAGAACGTGGTTTATTCATTTTTGACGACGCCACGTACCGTGAATTTCACCTCAACGAACGGCTCCCGGCCTTGTTCACATTCCATCCGGAGCGCATCATCCACGCGATGTCCTTTTCCAAAATCCTCGCTCCAGGATTGCGCACCGCGTTCGTTCATTTGCCCTCATCCCTGACCACGGGCTTTGCCAAGCTCAAAGCAAACCTAAGCCTCAATAATTCCGGGTTAACTCAGGCAGTCGTAGGTGGGTGGTTAATCGAGCAGGGTTTTGAACTTGGTTCCCATCTTGAAACAATCAAAGGACGACTCCGAGAAAACAGCCAAATCTTGGATGCCAACGGCGCTGCCTATGAAGGCGGCTTTTTTGCAACCAAACAAATGGATCAGCCAATTGCGGACCTGGACTGGAGCGCGAGACTGTTGCGCGAAGAAGGAGTTGCCTTGTGCCCCATGGCCTTGTTCAGCGAACGCCCTGATGCGCTCAGCCAAGTGCGGCTGGCGGTGGCCAATATTTCTCCGATTGATTTACAGCGGGCAATGGAGTTAATTATTAGCTTTGAAAGGACATGAAATTCATCCAAAATTCGGGCTATCATTTTGTTGAGCTCTACGTAGGAATGGCCAAAATGGTCGCCTGGTGGCACCAGGAGGTGCTGGGGTTTGAAATAGCGGGAAAGCGGGAAAGAAAGGGCCTGCATGGCATGGAGGTGTCGTATTGGCTGCGCAATGGAAACGCCAATTTGATTATCACCTCGGCGTTGGATCCCTCAGCTCAGGATGTTGTTTCCTTTGTAGATCGTCACGGAAACTCCATTAAGCGCTTTGGGGTATTGGTGGAAAACATCGAAAACGCCTTGGAATTCCTGCAGGAAAAAAAGGCCATTTTTCTGAACGGAAAAATCGAATCAGAATCCTCTGGAGGGGAGCAAACAAGGCTCATTCGCTGCAAGCTTTTTGACGACAACGAGGTGGTGTTCGTCGAAAAGCAGCGCATGCATGGCCCATTGCCGGGGTTCGAGCCCACGGCACTTCAAAACAAAACGCCTGACGGCCTGGTAACCAATATCGACCATCTCGCTTCGGTAGTGTGCGTGAACGAATCTGATTTCTGGAAAGATTACTTGAGTCAGATCATGCGTTTGGATCACGTGCAAACGATTGGAGAAGAGTTCTTCCAGTCACTGAGTTCAGGCATGAAAATGCACGCCTTGTTTTCTCCGACAATTCACCTGAACAAAGTCATTGTCGAACCGCTGATGGATAAGCCCAAATCCTCACAAGTCGATGTATTTCTTCAACACAATTTGGGCACGGGAATTCAACACATCGCTTTTGAAGTAGAGGATTTGATTTCCGTGGTACGAGAATACCGAAAACGTGGCATCCAATTCACCCCTATTCCTGAACGCTATTACGAAAACTTACGAGTCGAATTTCCCGATCTGCCAATCGATTTGATGAAAGAAAATCAAATCTTGTGTGAAAAAGACAACGATAAAATTCTATTGCAAATTTTCACAGAACCCCTCGGTGATCGTCCAACATTATTTTATGAATTCGTTCAACGGGTGAATGACTACAATGGATTCGGGGCTGACAACGTTCGCCAACTTTTTAAATCCTTGGAAGTTCAGCTAGATGGCGAATCCTAGCGTCACCGACTGTTCTGGGTTACTTGGAACTCCAAACTCCATCTTTCAGCCTCAAAACCCCACCGAGCTCCGTACGTTTTTGAGCGATCATCCCAACCTTGCATTGCGCATTGGTGGTGGATTAACAGGCGTAAGTGGGGGGGCCGTCCCCGATGCTCATGAAACCTACATTGACCTGAGCCGATGTTCAGAGCTTTCGTGGTACGATCACGATTCGGGGATCGTGATTGCTGAAGCAGGAGCCACGATGCAATCCTTGCACGATCTAGCGCTGGAAGGAGGATGGCAATTCCCTGTGATGCCTGGCAGCAAGGAGAAGGCAACGATAGGTGGTATGGTGGCATGCAATGGTGGAGGACCCTTGTCCCTCAAATATGGCAAGATGGCGCACTGGATTTTGGGAGTCGACATCGTCAAACCCAATGGGGAGGAGCATCGTTGGGGAGGACCTTGTACCAAGGTATCTGAAGGATGCGATTGGAAATCGCTCATTGTTGGAAGCGAAGGCACGTTGGGCATCATCACGCGCGTCATACTCCGCTGTGCCCCTTCGCTTCCGAGCCTGCATCATTACCGGTTTGCCAGCGACGACTTTTTTGCACTTCTGCCCTTGATCCCGTCTCTCTTGCAACGCGATGCATACCTCATTGAAATCGCCGACGAACCCGCATTGAGGTTTTCATCCCAAGCTCCAGAAAGCGTGCTCTGGACTGCACTCCCGTCTCCGTGGACTGGTGAGCTCCCGAAAGGGATTCGCTGCCAAATATCTGAACCGAACCAACTCGACGAGCGATTTGCCATTGGCTATGGTCTCCAAGACTACAAACGGTTCATTGATTTGGATGTGTGCTTCCCCGTGAAAAATGCCTGCGCCGCCTTGCGTCAATTGCAAGGCTGGTTTGACTTGCATCAATTTGAGCATGTCTTCTTCGGTCATGCCGGGGACGGCAATTATCACATCCATGTGTTTTTCAATGACGATGTCGAAAAATGGCAAGGGCTCTGCCCCGAATTTGATGCCATGGTGCGCCATTTCGAAGGCCATTTATCGGGGGAACATGGCATCGGAAAAATTCACCGGAACCGCCTCAATCGACCCGTTGAATCCATTGAATCCGCAGCTTACATCGCCCTCAAAAACGTGCTCGACCCCGGTGGGCAATTACCAACAGCAACGTAATGGATGAGGCGATCTTCTTGTCCCTTCGACAAATTGATGAATTCCCCGAATGCGCATCGCCCGTTGACGAAGAATACCTGAGTCAATTCACCGATGAGCGGCGAAAGAAAGAGTCCATCGTCGCAAGACTGGAACTGAATCGTTTAGCGCTGCTTCATGCAAAATCCAGTCTCGCTCAACTCGGGTTTGCCAAGACCAAGAAAGGGAAGCCGATCATCGACAGCGAACTTCATTGTTCCATCAGTCATTCTGCCGGATGGGTGTTTGTTGGGCTGGGTTCCGTGCCATTTGGAATTGACATTGAGCAAATGAACGCAAGTGAATTTGAGTTCTTGGAGCATGCCTATTCAAAGGAAGAGTGGGATAGGGTCCGCGCACAACCAGAACAAGCCTTCATGGGCTTTTCAGTGAAAGAAGCTACCGCGAAAAAAGACGGAACGGGGTTTCTCACGGACCCTGCAACCATCCAACCCTCCAAGTCAGACCATGTTCAGGCCTTTCATATGGCCACAATCCAAGGCGAACGGTTCGTCCTAACCGTTTGCGCCGAGCGATGCGTCCCCGCTGATTTTGACCTGCCTCAGGGTATTCATTTGTCTGATTTTGACCCCGAGACTTAATGGAAGATTCAGCGCCAATCGAAACCGAATGGCAAAAGGAGCTCGACATCGCATCCTTGCTTCATTCATATGCCACCGGATCGACCGATGTACTGACCGTGATAAAACGGTGTCTCAATCGGATTGAAAAAGAAGATGGGAAATACCGGTCCGTCCTGCACATCAATCCTCACGCGCTCGAAGAAGCTCAAAAAATCGATGCTGAATTCAACTCCATCGGTCGACTCCAAGGTCCATTGCACGGCATCCCTGTCTTGATCAAAGCCAACATCAGAACAAAGGATGCCATGCCCACGTCCTGTGGTTCGGTGATTCTCGCGAATTATATGGCTGACGAGGACGCTGCTGTGGTTCAAAAACTGCGCGCTCAAGGAGCCGTTATTTTGGGCAAAACCAACCTTTCTGAGTTTTGCAATTACGTTTCAATTGAAACGAATTCAGGGTACAGTTCGCTTGGAGGGCAAACCCATTCCATTTTTGGACCAGATCATGCGGTTGGAGGCTCCAGCTCGGGATCCGCGGTGGCAGCCGCGGCCAACTTTTGCAGCTTCTCCATCGGGACAGAAACAGACGGGTCTGTGGTCTATCCCGCCGCTCACAATGGTGTATTTGCCTTTAAATCGGCGAAAACCGATGATATCAATGAAGGCATCATTGGAATTTCCAAGCACTATGATCAAGTCGGGATTCTCTCCTCGAGCCTCAAAAACCTCGAGTATGCGGTGCAGTGCTTAATTCAACCGCTTCCCTCCAGCCGTCCCACCTTGGCCTGGCTGGAAACAGCATCCTTCGGACAAGAGGCTTCAAGCGAAAACCGCATCAGTCGCTTGTCCACCACCTTAACACGCGCTGGAATTGCCTTGCAATCATGCGACATCGCTCAAGCAATTGAACCGCAATTCCCCGCATTTGACATCGTTTGTAAGACGGAGTTCAAACACGATATGGTATCCACACTTCCTCTACCCTTTGGTGAATTTTTATCCCAAAGTCGAAGCGGACTTCTGCATAAGTTTCACCCCGACATCGGAGAGATTGAACGGTCATTGGCATCTGAGCATGCGGAAGACGGTTCCTATGCCGCTGCACTCAGCCAACTTTTGGATTTTAGAAAAGACTGGGAAAATCGGTTGCAAAAAGCCGGCAACCCCATCCTTATCGCTCAAACGACAGGACCTTCGGAAATTGCCTCCATCGCCACACTGTTGGGTTTGTCCCACATCGTAGTTCCCTGGCATGATCCGGAGTCCTGCCTTCCAATCGGTATTTCTGTGATGGCGCAAACTGATTCACTGATTGACGTGGTGCGCATCATCAATTCCTTGAATTAAATAGCATGGTTGTATGGCCATTGTGATTTAATTTTCTACGTTCCAATGAAGCCATACTTGCCCATAGAAATCCACGCGCAACGATTGGCTGATAACGTCCGTTTTTTGGATGATTTCTTCTCCGAGCGCGCCATGACCTGGACTTTTGTGATAAAGGCGTTTGAACGCGTAACGCCCGACGTTTTTGCACAACTATCCGGTGTGCCATGCGCAAGCGTCGCAAGCGCACGTCCCGATCTTCTGCTTGCCTATCGGGAATTCCATCCGCACGTAGAAACTTGGTGGCTCAATTACGAAGCAAAACCGTGCACATACGATTGGGTCAACGTCAACCTAACGCACATGCCGACGACAGGGAAAGACTGCCCGATGGTTCTTTTGGACGAACTGCGCGAGGGGTGTGACCCTGAGGTTGCACACCGGCTCATTGATCAAAAGAACTGCACCCACGTTGGCGCATATTTAAATTGTGCTGAGTTGCCCGCAGTTTCATTCCTAGACCGTTGGAAACGGTTGGGGTATGGGCCGCAACTGAAGCAAAGCCTCGGAACCTCTGTCTCTTTCCACCAAGTCGATCAAATGCAAGCGGCGGGTGCAAACCACTACCGCATTGGGGAATTGGCCATCACGGGCCGTGACTTGCTCACACAAAAACCGATCCCAGGCATGCGACAGGATGCTATCACCCCATCCGAATCCCGCACCTTTTTATTCAATTAGAAACCTCATGAAGATCATTTCAAATTTTATTGGAACGGAGTTCATTCAGCAAATTCTGAAAGAAAACGCCGACCTGATGTATGACAACATCTGGCGATCCAACCTTGGATGGCAAGAAGAAATCGTGTCGCCCAGTGGAGTGGTCCTAATCCGAAGCCTTGCCCCTAGTCACATCGACTTGCTTACAGAGGCCATGCGCCGCCACGGCTTGATCCAGGCAGACCAAAAGATTGAGCTGGATGCCCAAGCGTATGTCTGGCATAGGCTGAGCTACATTCCTTGGCACAGCGATAAGGACAGCGATGACGAAGTTCGGTTTGCTGCCACGCTTTATTTGAATTCAGAATGGAATGAAGACTGGGGAGGGCTGTTTTTGTACAAAAAAGACGGAGGAATTCGGGCGGAAGCACCCGCTCATGACAAGTTGGTTTTCAACGACCAAAATTTCCCGCACGCCACCACAATTTTATCCGTTGACGCACCGTACCGGCATTCTGTTCAACTTTTTTGGAAGGTCAAATCTTGAAAGCGGCGCGCACAAGATCAGCATACGAACCCTGCAAAGGTTCGACATGATCCGATAAAATTTTGACTTCTCGCACCTGTTCCAAACACCGGGCGAAGGCATAATGATCACTCAGGAGTGAAAAAGGGCGCGATGTATGGAGATCGTTTGGGTGGGTGTAGCCCTTGGTGACTTTGATTATTCGATGGCCTCCGACTGCTTGAATCAAATCTGGCTCCCAATCCACGGCCAAACAAGAACCCCGTTCCTCAGACCAAATCACATTGCGCACGCACAGGTCACCATGAACCAGGTCCATGCAATCTTTGGCATCCAGCGCCTCTGCAAGTAGCATCCAATCCAGCTCATCCCCTCCGCGGTGCACAGACCGTGCATCGGCTATCCACTCTTGTGTGCAAATGACTCGCTCGTCTCGCCAGTCAAACCGCATGGTTGGGAATGCCCGCCAATCTTTGGACAATTTTTCAATGGCCGCGCACCGATCTTCAATTTCTTTTGGAGCACTGAGCAAGCTCGCCAATTCCCAGTACCTGACGTGCTGCTTGCACATCACATGTTGCCTGAATCCAAATCGCCTGAATCGAATCCTTGGCTCGTGCCGGCAAAAGGCAAAGAAATTCCCAAATAAGCTGCGAGCAAACTGCTTGTATCTTCAGCAAACCAATCGAAATCATTGATGGAAGTGAATGCCTTCCCTAGTTCTTGCATGTCGAAAAGTAACCCCCTCGGCAATTGGGTGTAGATCGCAAAGAAGTCCCAAAACTCATCAGCAAAGGAGCTCCAGTCCCCTTCGCATGCAGTCTCGACATAATCCAAGAGGAGACCGCGAACGAAGTCTACATCGGCCTCATCGATTGAGGTTCCTGACTTATCCACTTGCAAATTGAGGCGCACAAACATTTGCTTTGTGGTATTCGCTTGCTCTGCTATGTCGACATTCAAATCCACAATTCGATCCCCAAAATGCGCTTCAATTTCGGTCTTCTTTACGGAGTGGCAAGCGTAAGGCAAGGTCATGACCATGGCCGTATTCTGTTCGTAAAAGACGGTGAGATCACCCCATGGATTAAGTGGTTTCCCTTGCTGTTCATCCGTCGCGACACCCATGCTTTCCATCTTAAAGTTCAGCTCAAACAGCTTGCTTTCTAACCGTCCGATTACCATGCTCAAAATGCTGGGAAATACGTCCAAAGAGCTCTGATTTGCGTCATAGTTCGCTGCAAATTTGAACTTGGTATTGTAGCCATGCACCGCCATGAAATCCATCATTTTCTTTCCATGGTTTTCGTACCCCAGTGGATATTCCGTGTTTTTGGAAAAAATCTGCTGTGTCACAGGAAAATGCGATACCGCATATTTTTTCATATTCGCAGCAAATTCCGAGTAGAGCACATCCAAATTCGATATCCCTAAGCCGTGGACCATCCGCAACGATCCTGTCTCAACTCCATCCAGTATGTCCCACTCCATCCGCTCCAGAAGGATGGAATACACGTACTTGTCCTCAATCCGACTTTTCTCATCCCATTCTATTCCACTGTAGGATAAGGGAGATTCTTCAAATTTGTAGCCCGTACTGACCTCTCCCAATTTTGATGCTTCAGTAAACGGAGCCCATATCAAGTTTTCCAACGCAAAATCAAAGTCGTCCGAACCGCGGTACGTTCGATAGAAACTCACCCCTCCAGGAATCACCCTCACCATCATTCCCGATCGCGTGTTCTCATATACGAACCCAATCCACGACTGAATGGCTGGATGAAGTTGAGCGATGGTTTCTTCGTCGTTCAGAATGGTAATGGAGTTGTTGCCATTTCGAATGGCCTCTTCGCTCAGCTCAGAAGCTTTCGTGTGCAAGGTGAGTTCTCCTTCCACCGAACCGACGACGAGGCACCAATCCTGAGGGATTTGGTCAAGCTGTTCCAAAAACAACCGCCGTTCGGTATCGCTCATGAACACCGTTCCGATGTAATCGGGGACAATGACACGGTGATGATTCCGAATGACAACTGACCCGTCGTACATGATTCGAGGGTCCCAAACATCCCCTGAAAAAACGGAAATCGCAGCGGAAATAGGAAGGTCGTAAATAAGTGCCGTGCACCAGAGCGGGTTCGTTTCGGACAACCGGCTGAGAAATCGGAGATACCAATTTTCCCAATCTCCTGATAAATGGATGGTGGCGGAGCGGGGCACGTCAGGGTTTTGGTTGAGGCCGTGCATGAGATGAGCGACAATGGGCGCCAGTTGCACCTCATCCAGAGAAACATCAGGGACCGAAACCAAGCTCAGATTTTCAGCATTCTCCGTGAAATAATCCAGGATAGTTTGTGTGGACTCATTGGTTTCTTCCCGGTAATTCAGGGCCTGGAAAAGCGTGAATCCTCGGGTCAACTGAGGCAGCTCCCGGTTATTTTCCTTCCACTCGCGAACGGCTAATGCATACGTTGGGTTCAATGAAATCGATGGTTGATCTCCCGAAGTTGGTGGCGCAGGCAGTGCCTTCAACTCCGCCTCGAAACATGCCGCTATTTCGTCGAATGAGCAGGTCATCTTGTCAATCGACTTCACCACCCATTCAGCATCCTTACGAATCGCACAATGAATCAGGCGCAAATCATCCAGCCGCTCCAATGCGTCGCAACCATCCAAATCCAGTGTGTGAAGAGCGGTACATTGAGACAACGCCTCAGGCAAGACTGAGCATTGAACCCCCTTTAACCCGACGCTTGTTAGCCGGCTCAGGTCCAGAGAGGCGTCGTAATTGGCGCCTTCCATTGGCTGAGCCAATAACCTCAAAACGCTGTACGTCCCATGCTCGCTTCGCCATCCGTCCTTCTTTATTATGGCCTCCGCTTCCTCTAGCAATGCTGGATCAAATGCCAATTGAATCTTTTCGCCGTTCACACGGGTCTTCCAGCCTTTGAGGCAGGTAGAATAGACTTCCGGATCATTGGCATTCAAAACCCAATCGATCGCTTCATCAATGCGGTTTACATCATCCGAGTGGAACCGTTCGCGAAGTTCTTCGTAGTTCATGGATTTCCATTGTTTGTTCAAATCAAAAGTATCGAAATCTTGAAATCGTGCGCTTCGAACATTTCAACAACTTACTCCTAGCGACCGGCGGAAGTAAGTTGAAGCATTGCCTCCCGCCTCTCTTGAATCTTCTTCAAGTCGCGAATGCAAATTCGAACGACCTCTTTCCAAGCCAATGTCTCCGGTATTTTCTTCGATTGATATAAAAAAACAGCGCCAAATCGATTGAATTTCTTCCGTTTGGGGTTCGGGTACAGTTTCCCTTCGCCAAATTCCGCTGGGAATTGGAACCATTGCTGTGCATCAAGCAATGCTCTAGCGTATCGCTCTGTGTTATCTCCTGTGTTGTCCTCGACAACCAGGCGGTATTGATTGCCCTGAATCTGAATCCCAATGGACAACTGCGGCTGAATCACATATTTGATATCCAGAAAACCCGTGGCGCGGGTCATCCCAGAGTTAACGAATACCGTAGGAACGTCCAATTCCCAATCAATTTTGGACCGGTTTGGAGCCATCTTAAACCCTGCCACCTCGGCAGCATGCCAAACCACCTTTGCCATACCGGCATATTTCTTCTTGAGGTAAAAATCGTCCAGGCGGTATTCATCTAACGCACGAAGGATGGGATTGGATGCCAAGCAAAAGTCGAAAAACTGAGAGTCATGGATTTCGGAACGCTTTTCAATTTCCACGAGTGCGTTCACAAGCAGTGCATAATCCTGAAGGATGTTCCGAAGGTATTCGCTCGTCGTTTCTTGGGCGCACGTTTCGATGAATGACTGCACGTCACCAAACGAGAGCGTGCGCCATTGCGAAGGCACTTCATCCATCTCGCTCAAACTCAGCAGCACACAGGTCGCATTCTCAGGCTTCTTGGCTGCATAGGTTTCCAGTTGGTCCCGCCTTGGCAAACTCTTGACTTTGTTTTCAATCCAAACATGCCACAACTGTTCGTCTGCTGATGCGCCCTCAGCTTGGAATGTAAGCCACACGTCAATGTTCTGCTTTTCCCGAAACACCGAATCCTTGCGGCGAGGATCAAAAACGTACCCTTCCGGAACAAAGTGGCCCAAAAACGCCGTCGTCGATGCAGCCCACTCTGGCTGCTCAAAAATCCAAGCCAAGAAATTCGAATGAAAAAGCTCTTTCGATCCCAATGAAAAATGAAAGACCGGTGAAGCTCCTAAACGCTTCAGAAGATCGAAAAACTCCTCCTTTGCCTCAAGCATTTCAGCTTTTATTTAAAATAACCAATGCGGCAATGACTCCTGGAATCCAGCCAAAACACGTGAGAAGTGCGACAATCAGAATGCTCCCACAGCCCCTATCAAAAACGGCCAATGGAGGAAAAACAATTGCCAATAAAACCCGAATTAAACTCATGAAGTAAGACGTTATGGAGTGACGTTGTTGCAATATCTGCAATTAACCCCATTGTTCGCACAACATCGCTTTCTGATCATTCAACTCCCAACCGCAGCCACTGCGACTTCAAGCGGTATTTTCCAGTTTGAATGCTCGCGCTACAAATGGACTCCAGTATTTATTGACCAATTGCATGATTACAAATCCAAAAACCGCTGCAATTGTCCACTCCAAAGTGGAAAATGTTCCGTGGTCGACCACCCACTTATCAGACCAAAACCCCCACAAATTTGAGAAGCCTTTTTCTTCAAAATAGGCCGAAATGATTTCGACCGACATCAATCCTGCAACCCAGGCAACGCCCACGCTCAAAATTTCAAAAAGCACCTTGAGTGCAATGGTTTTAAACTTCTGCATTAAATTTTTTTAAATGGTAGGGCATTGAGGTCACTCGTTACATCTGTTTTAACGTGCGCTGTGGAATGAAGAAAATCCCGATGCAAAGGAACGTTACGATGATATTGCTGTAGGCAATAAAGTCTGCGTGCTGCTCGATCAATGTCTTCTCATCTCCACTCCATATCAATTCCGTTGCCGCCCCAACAATGGATGTCGACCCGATGTTCCATGAGCCCAAAGTCCATCCCTCCTCCTCCAAACTGAAAGCGTAGTACTTGATGCCCAAAAACAAAGAGATGACGATTCCCGCCAAGCTAAACCACAGGTATTTCTTGCCACTCGATTTCCGTTTGACAGCCAAAAACAACAACGGCAAGCCCATGAATGCTAGAAGCAAAAATTTAATCCAATCAAACAAAAACAAGAAGAAGTGGGACAAAGCGTACAACAGGACAACCAATACGACAACCCCGACAGCCTTTAGATTTTGACTCATCACTTGCGTTTATTGCGAGGGACGGAAGCTATGAAAAACCGTGAAAATGTCCAAAGAATGTCTGTGAATAGCGCGTGAGATCAGCAAGAGATATCCAAATTAGCGATGCATCTTCTCAAATGATGCGGTGAATTCCCTTCGCTCGCTTTATTTTCGCTCTGCTGTAAATGCACAGCAACTCGATCTTGTTCGCCGTAGGAATGATGCAGGCAGGGCGAACGGTCACACGACAACCAACTATCACGTTGAAATGAGCGACTTGGAAAACAGCACACCAATATACCTTGGGGCACAGCCCTTTCACACTTCGACCACCGCCACTTCCGGTGAGGAAGTGACCATCGACGGCGAGACGTACTACAAAATCAGCACGGTTAATCGCATGCGTCCCTTCTTCATGAGCATTGTCAGCCACTCAGACCATTGGATGTTTTTGGCGAGCAACGGTGGACTGTCCGCAGGAAGGGTCAACAGCGACTTTGCCCTATTTCCCTATTACACGGACGACAAGATCACGGAAGCCGCAGAAACGACGGGCAGCAAAACCATCGTATTGGCTGAATCCGATGGGCGTCGCTTGCTCTGGCAGCCTTTTTCAGAACAAAATGCGGGAGTGTATACCATTGAACGCAACCTGTACAAAAACACGTGCGGCAACAAGGTCATCTTCGAAGAAATTAACCACGACCTCGAATTGACCTTCAGCTACCAATGGGCTGCGAGCGAGCGTTTCGGATTCATGCGGCAGGCGCGACTCAAGTCTTCCGCTTCAACGGCCACGAAAGTGAGTGTGCTCGACGGGGTTCAAAATGTCCTTCCGCACGGTGTGCCGGAAGGATTGCAACGCGGCAGCAGCAACTTGGTGGACGCCTACAAAAAATGCGAGTTAGAGGCTGGCAACGTGGGCATTTATGCGCTGAGCGCCATCATCTCCGACAAGGCAGAGCCCAGTGAATCTTTAAAGGCAAACGTCATTTGGTCCTTGGGGTTTGATGCGCCTACTGTGCTCTTGTCTTCGAAACAGTTGCAAGCGTTTAAGACCGGTGCCGCTCTCGCTACAGAGACCGATATCAAAGGCGAACGCGGTGCCTACTTCATTCAAAACTCTTTCGAGTTGGCTGCCAACGGCAGCAAAGACTGGATGATCGTTGCCAATTTGAGCCAGTCCATTCGCGAAGTCATTCGGTTGAAACAGGAGCTTCAGTCCCCTGACACCTTGAAGAACGAAGTCCTACGGGACGTTGAAGAGGGGTCCAAACGCCTCATGGCGCTGGTTGGGGGAAGTGATGGCTTGCAGCTAACGGCCGATCGACGCCGCAACATCCGGCATTTTGCCAACACCATGTTCAACGTGATGCGCGGCGGGATTTTCGATGAAAACTATGCGATTGAGCGCAAGGACTTCATGGCGTACATCGACCGGGCGAACCACAAGGTGTTCTTCAAGAAAGCGGACTTGATGTCGACTTGGCCCGAAAAGTTCGATTTACCCTTCCTTCAAGAACAAACGAAACAGGACGATGACCTGAATTTCAAGCGATTGTCCGCTGAGTATTTGCCCCTGAAATTCAGCCGACGTCACGGTGATCCCAGCCGTCCTTGGAACCGGTTTTCGATCAACTTGCGCAACGAAGACGACGGCTCCAAAATTCTGGACTACCAGGGGAATTGGCGTGACATTTTCCAAAATTGGGAAGCTTTGGTCCACGCGTATCCTGAGTTCATTGAGGGAATGATCTTCAAGTTTCTCAATGCGTCCACGTTCGACGGGTACAACCCCTACCGGGTCTTCAAAGACGGATTCGAATGGGAGACCATTGAACCGGACAACCCTTGGTCCTACATCGGCTATTGGGGCGATCATCAGATCATCTATTTACTGAAGTTCCTCGAGTTTTTGCGGGCCTATTACCCCGAGAAACTGGAGGAATATTTCGAGAACGATTCATTCGTCTACGCCAACGTTCCCTACCGAATCAAGCCGTACGACGCGCTTTTGGAAGACCCCAAGAATACGATTGATTTCGATCATGAACGGGAGGAGAAAATTGCGTTCAAAAAAGACGAAATCGGGGGCGATGGAGCGCTTCTGCGTGAAGCTCACGTGTTCATCTACAAAGTGAATTTCATCGAAAAAATCATGGCGACCATGCTCGCCAAGGTTTCGAATTTTATTCCGGAAGGGGGAATTTGGATGAATACACAGCGACCCGANTGGAACGACGCCAACAATGCCCTGGTCGGGAACGGCGTGTCCATGGTGACCCTCTATTACTTGCGCCGATTCATGGTTTATTTCAAGGATGTTTTGGCCTCCACGAACCACCAAGAAGTCCTGATTTCAGAAGAGCTGCTCACTTGCTTCAATCGCATGAATGCAACGCTCACGAAATACCAATCCCTGACGACAGAACGCATCTCCAATGCCCAGCGACGGTCCATTCTCGACGGATTGGGCATCGCAGCGAGCGACTACCGTCAAAAAATTTACAATGAGAATTTTTCAGGTGCTAAATCCCCGATGAAATTAGCCGACCTCTCGGCGTTCATCGACGTAGCATTGGAGCACTTGGAGCACTCCATCAAAGCCAACAAACGATCCGACGGCCTCTACCATGCTTACAACCTCATGACCGTTGAGCCCGATGGGGGCATCGAGATCACCGAATTGCCTGAAATGCTTGAAGGCCAGGTCGCGGTGCTGAGTTCGGGCTTGTTGAATTCAGCCGAAAGCCTAGACGTTTTGGATGCGTTGAAGGCGAGTGCACTCTTTCGAGAAGATCAATACAGCTATGTGCTGTATCCCAACAAATCCTTGCCTCGGTTCTTGGATAAAAACAACATCGATCCCGAAGCGTTGGCCAGTTCCAAACTGCTGACCCAATTGGTGGAAGAAGCGAATGCAGATATCGTGACCAAGGATTGCATGGGTGGATTTCACTTCAATGGCAACCACAACAATGTCAATTCCTTGCGCGCAGCATTGCGTGCATTGCCCAATCAATATGACTCCTTGGTGGCTTCAGAGCAAAAGCAAATTGAAGCGATTTACGAAGGCATCTTCAACCACAAGTCCTTTACCGGTCGTTCCGGAACCTTCTTTGGGTATGAGGGATTGGGTTCCATTTATTGGCACATGGTTTCTAAGCTCCGGCTTGCGGTGTTTGAAGTGACCGAGGCTGCCGTGGATCAAAACGATTCTCCTGAAGTGGTAGGGCCGTTGTTCAATCACTACTTCGAAATCAATGCCGGCATCGGGGCGCATAAGTCGCCCGAATTGTACGGTGCGTTCCCAACCGACCCCTATTCGCACACCCCCGGTGGCAAAGGAGCGCAGCAACCCGGCATGACCGGTCAGGTGAAAGAGGATTTGCTCTGCCGATTTGGGGAATTGGGCGTTCGCGTTTCTGCCGGGCAACTTCATTTTGATCGGGCGCTGATGCACCATGAAGAGTTTTTGACGGAGGCCGCCTCATTTGATTACGTGGATGTCAAGCAACGCTGGCAAACGATTGATCTGACTGCGGCTAGCTTGGCGTACACCGTTTGCCAAGTCCCTGTCATTCACAAGCGCGGGGACAAACCCGAAATTGAAATCAAGATGGCCGATGGGCGCACCGAGCGCATCGAAGGTTCGGTCCTCAATCGAGCGTTGAGCAGTAAAATATTCCGTCGGTCTCACGAGGTAACTCAACTCACGGTTATCGCCTGATCCATGCACAATCCATCGGCATCCGAACTCTTGGGCAATCCCCAATACCCTGCCATCTGCTATGGAGGCTACCGGGGCGAAAGCCGATCTGAGCAGCCGTCTATCGCGCAGTTAAAAGAGGATGTGCGGATTTTGCATGCCATGGGCATTCGATTCTTGCGCACCTACAACGTCCAACTTCCTCATGCGTCGAATTTGGTCGAGGCCATCCGTGAATTGAAGCAAGAGAATGCACGTTTTGAAATGTACCTGATGCTCGGCGCATGGATGGATTGTGTCGGCGCATGGACGGATGCGCCCAACCACGCTGAACAGGACTTCGCAGCCAACCAAGTTGAAATCGAACGCGCTGTCGCATTGGCTCAAGAATTTCCTGACATCGTCAAGGTCATCGCCGTTGGCAATGAATCCATGGTGCGTTGGGCTACCTCCTATTTCGTGGAAGCGAACGTCATTTTGCATTGGGTCAATCACCTCCAGGCGTTGAAAGAAACCGGGGAGTTGCCCCGTGATGTTTGGATCACGAGCTCCGAAAATTTTGCGGCGTGGGGCGGAAGCCCGGAGTATCACAACGAAGATCTCAAAGCCTTGGTTCAGGC
>JGI20151J14362_10000131_pt1 | contig 52895 bp, 47 predicted proteins | sample COG_01_FD_14362 | JGI IMG/M metagenome (IMG submission 14362)
ACATCTGTTTGTAATCCAATTTCATTGACATGACTGCCTTTTGGGCAGAGGTACGCAACCCCCATAGACTCAAGGTCGCGCCCGCCATTATCAAACATAGCACTTGCAATGTGTTGGGATAGGAACTGTTTTGCTTGTTTTCTACCTTGTTCGGCAATGACTGGAGAAAGTTGTTCCCACGCGTCCTTAACCGGCGGTTCAAAGTATCTCCACCATGGTTCTCCCTCTGTCGTTTTCCTTGATGCTTCGGGACCTGAAGGATTAACACCAAGACTGACAAGTTTGCCTTGAATGATTTGCAATAACTCGGGCCAGGGCATGACCCCTACTTTTAAAGATTCTTTTTCATAGTTTGAAATAGCGTCTAGGTCTTCTTCTTCTGCGACCCCTTTTGCTTCCATGCGAAGTGAGGTGTAGGCATCACCATGTAACTTTTTTATCTCATTAAGCAGTTCTTGTTCATTCTCTTGTAGCTCTTGCTTGCTTTCTTTTTTCTTAAAAAGTGACTTGACCTCATCTATCGTAAGCGTATTCATATTTGATATCGCTTGATATAACAACTGCCGAACAAGGTCTCGGAAATGATTTAATTCTAAACCAGCGGCCACATCAGAGGCATCATCTCTGCTATCAGTAAAACAAATCATCTGTGCGGCTCGACCTTCCTCGCTGAGTGAAGTTGATGCACGGTCAGCCACCAGCTGCATAGTGACATTCAAACCAGTTCGCTGTGCACGAATTGGTGACTGGACCTCACCAGAAAAAAAGGATTTCAGATTAAACTGATATTTCTTAGAAAGGCATCTTGGGCAGCTTTCGGGTAAGGCAGGAGTCGTCATGTTATTTGGACTGACCAGCATCGTTCCTGTCGGTTTATCACCCGGCATAGCTTGCTGTAGGAGTCCAAAACGTGGTTCGTAATTAGCAGGAGAAAAACGAAATTGCTGCTGCTTACCGTTAAAGGGATTCTTATGACCCCATTGTGATAGCTCATCGTTTGCTAGTTGGTCTGGCCAATACCACATAAACTCTTTATAGATACGCTGGTTTACCAGTACCGGGTTAGTACTCTCCATGTCAGACGTGCTTGATTCAAGAAAATACCCATCGTTAGCCCCCATTTCATCTGGGCTACGTGCAACATAACCGCCGAGATAAGCCTCCCCACAGTCATAGCAATAGAGCAATTCAAGCACCTGCCCACCGCAAGGACAGTTTAATGCAGGAGTCTTAAATAAACGACCTATGTGCCTTTTCTCATATTGGTATGCCTCCGAGATTTGATCACACTCCGGATTCGAGCAGGCCCACATACCTTGTATCTGTCTTAAAAACATGTGTGCTCTGAACGAGGGTTTTGGATTTTCAAAGGATGTCGATTCTTCTTCGTCAGCAGCAGTGAGAAACGCCTCAAGATGCTCTACACTAAAACCATCGCCTAGTAATTTTTGACCCAGCTCATTCATCCGCGCAGGAACAACTCGACCGTCTGCAAGAGTGCCTGCAGCTATGCAAGCTGTACCAATCGACCGCCTAGGTGAAAATTGCTCAATGAATTGCTTAGTCGCATCGGCATCACCTTGCTTGACTCGATTTGCAAGCTTATCGACTTCTTTGGTATTAACCGGAATGGATTCATTTAGCTTTATCTGCGTACCGCTTTCTATAGTGAAAGAATTACCATCAACACCAAAAAACTGTTCGAGGTACTCACTTCCTTCCTTTCCATCTAGTGATGCACTAGTTCCAATGCATCGTAACTGCCGAGAATCAGATGCTAATCCTAACCGGTGTAGGAGATTCCTCACCACTAGGGCAACCTCAGTACCTTGCGTGCCTCGGTAACTATGCAATTCATCTACCACTAGTGTAAAAACATGCTCACTCGATTCTGATAGCCAATGTTTTGTCTTCTCGAAGATTTTGTTTTCTATTGGGCGCATCAACATAACATTGAGCATAGAAACGTTCGTTATAAAAATATCAGGGGGAGACTCGATCATGTCCCAACGCGTCAGCATTTCACCACAAAATGGATCTGAGAATTGAGACCTGATTTCCATCCCAGTATTGACGAGGCTTTTTGCCTCTTTCTCAATTTGCCGTAAATCTGCAGCCATTTGCTTAATACGTTTTTTATCTTTTGTTGCTAATTCCTCTGGAGGGTAATACATACCACCTGGCGTGGCACCAGTATACCGGCCAAAATAAAACATCGGTTCACCGTGTATTTCTTTCGCTCTAAACGCAGCTTGCCTTAATCGAGACACCTGATCTTCTACAAGAGCGTTCGTCGGATATAATAAAATTGAACGGACTGCCGCATCATCAGCATTAGTTCTTACTCCGGACCAGCTAGTTTCTTCTCCTGAAGAATTCCACCAATCGTTTAGCGTTATTTTTCGAGACTTAAATCTTTCGTTTATGAGTCTCGCTAATAACGGCAATAGAAAGCTTTCTGTTTTACCTGAACCTGTTCCTGACGTAACGACGACATTTCTCTTTTCATCTTTACCATTCAAAGAAGTGACCAATGAATTTGCTTGGTGAGAGCGAAGCTTGAAATTTTCATCTTTGTCAAAGATAGTCTTAGCCAATATCACAGCAACTTCTTGCGACAATCCGGCAGCATTGCACGCATCAATAATCTTCACCTCTGATGGGTATGGATGGACAGTCTCTAGCAGAATATCCTGCGCCGTAATACCCGGTTGATCCAGAAGCGCATTTCGCTCATCCATTAGGTGCTTATCACGCATCCAAAACGCCGTATTATAATAACGATGGTAAGCATCTTGTATATAAGAGAGAACACTAATTGGAGTCGCTTTATTCATAGATTAAATCCTTTTATTAAGTATACATTTTATATAACGCATAGCGGGCAATATCAGCAGGAACACCTTGGTAAACAAGCAAAGAGTCTCGCTTCTTGGGTAATAAGCCAGAGCAAGAAACTAAGGCCCGTTTTATAAACCCGGGAGGCTCACATCCTATCATGCACTCGAACTCGTCTGAGTCCGAATTAAAACGATGCAGCCTCAGCGATGCATGTCTGGCAGCTAGTATTTTGACCAGACTAAAGTCTCCCTGAAATGACTCACTTTCCTCATCGTGGAAAAAATAACATCGACCCTGTAAAAAGGTGCGATATGCCCCGACGCCAGACAGCCCACCTTTCTGCCATTTACCAGTTTGTGGATTAAACTTCTCAATATCTCCACTATCAGCAATAGATATTGAACTCATAAAATACTTGTAATTCTTCATGCTTGGCGTAACGGAAATGATTTCCATTGCGGGGGATTTATTTACAAGCACTTCCCTACCATAGGGATCTAAAATTCCATCAAGCAAATCGCCGGTATTCTCTTCCTCACAATTAATCAAGTACGCACACGGCGCCCTATCCTGCTCTATTCGTTTAATCTCAACATCTAAAATGCTGGCATTTTCATATAGCACATTGAGCATTGACTCGTTTCTAAAGCCAGATAAAAACGCACTATGTTTGTTTGCAAATGTAACCATCGGCTGGCAACACGTCCATTTATTAAAATATTCTGAAGATCTATCAGTAACGATATCGATATGACCAAGGTCTACTAGATTTCTACGCACCTCACTAACTTGCCATGGCTGCATGTCAATACTTGAAATAATACTATCAAGCTTTCTAAGCATTCCTGTACCGAGATAACACACTGCATCGAAGACTGTATCTGGCGATATATCTACTTCTTTTCGACCAACAATCTTACCTTCACTGCATTCTACTTCTCGTGCAGCACTAGTGGGCGTTCCTGACAAAATAACGACACTGTCACCTTTATTCGTCTTCCTTTTTCTTTTTCTCTTCCGTTCATAGGTAACCATTCCACAGTCTTTGCATTCCATTTTCCCTGAATTTGGTGGCGCACCCGGACCTTCAAATGGCTCAAGTATCCAATAATGATATCCCCTGATAATACAACTCTCATCTTGTCCTTCAATATTGCGTTGTAGATAACCAGACCAGAATTCTACCTCTTCATGGACAGGTATATTCCCATCACCCATGAGATCAAAATTGCTTAGCGCGCTTACTCCGACATCACCAATTAAGGTCATCCCCTGTATGTAGATATCGTTTTCATCTACCTCCGTTAATTCAGCTGGAAATGGCAAGTTCTTATCAGCATTATCCGCATCAATAACATGGACAATCAGCAAGTCTTCTCCTCTACGTATACTTCTTGGCGAAGTAGCAGACCGAAAAGATATGGCGCGAGTAGAGACGCTCTTATTGCCCTTCATAGCAACGAGCATGAAATTCTTTGTATCAATTTCAATGTCTAATTTACTTAAGAAATCAGGGTCGACGACTGCGGTTTCTTGTTTATAGATAGACTTATCTTTTCCTGTTAGAGCCGAAGCCCTAAGCTCGATGTTGAGAATGCCATCATCATCGGCAGCATACACTTGTGGCGGAGCCTTGGAATGCCAAATACCGGTGGCAAGCTTCAAACCCTCTTGAATGCTAACAACCACACCCTCAGATAAGGGCACGAGGCATTTAAGGTTGTTCTCGACTTCATCAGCAGGCTTTCTTAATAGCTGCACCCCATCAATGAGCACCCAGCCTTTTGGTACGCCTGGGAATGCTTCGCTGGAATACTCACGGAAACCTTCTCTAGCGATTTCTGTTAGTAATCCAACAACATCTTCATGCCATTTATCATGACAAAGTATCATGTGCTCGAAAAATAAAGACACATAGGGTACCTGTTTATAATAACGGCTAGTATCTAGTTTCATGAGAGTAATAATCGGTCTGGCACTATAAGAGTATGTCAATCCATCATCTTCTGTCGCTAATTCAAATGTAGACAAAATAAGTGCTTCAATAGAAATCTGATTGATGGGTTCAATATAGAAAAAATCAGTGCCCGGGAGTCTATTAAGCCAAGTTCGCACACACTCATCAAAAGCCTCAGCTGTTGTTACCTGAGAATTATCTTTTACCTTTAGTGGGATATCTTGAATATCGCTGGAACCAGTTGTGGCAAGACAGAGAACTAACTTACGACGTGGGAGTTTATTGATGGCCAGTGTCCAGAAAAGGTTTTTACTTGAAGATTCGTCACCTGATGCCGTGACATCATCCCAGTTTTCTAGTTCGTGTAGAGCTGATTGTATGACTCGCTCTCTTAAATCAGAATTACTCCAGATTTTCTTGAGCCATGTTGAAGGATCGTTAGACGCCATCCATTCATGTAAAAATAGTAACATTTCACCTTCGCCAATCGCATCATGTGACGATAATTTGAAACGTTTAAAAAGCTTCTTAAAACTTTCACGCTCTGCATCTCTAATTAAAGACTGTGAAATCGCAAAACTAACATAGGTCCAGTGAGTGACCTTTGCAGCGGTGGGTTTACCATAATCATAGTTATTATCAATCAACCACAAATTAAGATGTAACCAGAAAATTTTTGTATTTTTGCGACTATCACCAAGTAGTTCATTGCAACTTGCCGGTAACCCGAATACTTCACAGAGTCTTTGATAGTAATTGTTTTGGGATATGTCATCACCACCACTCATCCTTTCAGCTGCCAAGGACAAAGCGAGTAATAGCGCAGTAAATGGAGGAGGTTCTAAGTAGCTTTTCTTGTCAGCGCGCCACTCATTTAGCTGATACGTATGGTGGCTGTAAATATTAATTGCGGTGGGGCTCAACGTTTTGGCAACTGAACGACCAATCAGGCCGCCTAATTGTTCTTCTGAACAGGATAAGCAAGAAGCAAGCTCAGTTTCGATACTGTCTTCAAGATCCAGATAAACAGGCAAGTCCCTGAAGCGACCATCAAAAAAGACCTTGTTAATGACCTTATTTAGTTCATCGTATTCGATCGTTTTGATTAGGCTACTCATATCACGCTTTACATAACTTCATGCAAAGAGTATTCACTATACATGTGCATATATATGCCTTAACGGGCTGACTTTTTCATCCATAATCCGAAGTCTCCCCAACTTCAGTATAAAATCATTCTTCTTCCTATGTGCTTACTTTGCCTGATTTGAATAGGGTTTTAAAGTCCATATAATAATCTAGTCCGTAGCATTATTGATTTTCACCTTTTCCTGTTCCAGACCAATTAGAACTGAATTTTATAAATATACAAATTATGAAATATCAATACTCTATATATTTGATGTGTCAGAAATATTTTGGATATAAGTTTAGCAGGATCTTGAATAATAAAATCGAGTACAATTGTAGATAGATTTGAGCAACACCAGAACACTCAAAACAACCAACATTCAATTGGTGACAGAAATGGTGACAGAACTAGAAAATAAAATATATATTCCTACGTTACTCATTGATTTATATATTAATTATGTTCCTAATGCTTAAGTAAATTCAAAATATTGAATAATTGTATGCCTATGAAAGATAAAAACGGTACATTATTTATTATTGCTGCACCTTCTGGCGCAGGTAAAACATCACTCATAAAATCTCTAACCACAGAAGATAATAATATTGATGTCTCTATCTCATATACTTCGCGTCAACCAAGAGCGGGGGAGAAGAACGGCGAGTCGTATAACTTTATAGATGAAAGCAAATTCAAAGATCTTATTAAGAAAAATTACTTTCTCGAATATGCCAAGGTTTTTGGTAACTATTACGGCACCCCAAAAGACTGGGTTGAACAAGAAATGCTCACCGGTAGAAACTTTATCCTTGAAATAGATTGGCAAGGTGCTCTGCAAGTAAAATCTCAATTGCGTAATAGCGTTAGTATTTTTGTCCTGCCACCTGACTATGAAACACTACGTAATAGATTAATTTCACGTCAAAAGGATGATACGGAAACAATCGAACGCAGGATGGACGCCGCCTCGGAAGAAATCGCTCATTACAAAGATTTTGAATATATCGTTATAAATGATGATTTTGACACCGCCCTAGCAGAGATAAAGGCAATTATTACCACCACCAACTTGGGCAGCTGTCGACAATCGACATTTTATGATGATTTTGTCAGTCAAATCATGGCACAAAAGGATTGAATTCAGTAGAATAGCTCTCCCACAAAACACTGGTTATTTTTTAACCGGAAAGAACTTAAAGTTTTATACAAGATAAGAAGAGGAACATCATGGCCAGATTAACTGTTGAAGACTGCCTAGAAAATGTTGTAAATCGCTACGATCTGGTTTTATTAGCGAGCAAACGAGCGCGTCAGATTGCAATGGGCGCAGACCCTTTGGTACCTGCTGAAAATGACAAACCAACTGTTATTGCCTTACGCGAGATAGCTGAAAATTTGGTCAATAATGACAATATCGACACGATTAATAAATTTGAAACAGAAGACGAATTCACTGAATCTGATTTTAATATACCTTCTGCAGAATAATATCTAACACTCTTCCAAACAGAAAGGCGCAGCATGCGTCTTTCTGCTGTTGTATCATACAGTTCCCGTACGCAAGTACCGTACATTTTGATTAACATCACTGTTAAATTATAGCCGTGTATACAATTAATGACCTCAGTAAGCTTATAGGCACCTATCTACAGTCAGATCAGGTCTTTAAAGTACAACGCGCCTATTACTTTAGTGCCAAAGCGCATGAAGGCCAAAAACGCGTTAGCGGTGAACCCTACATTAATCATCCTCTAGAAGTCGCTCGAATCCTCGGCGAGATGCATATGGACCATCAAACCATCATGGCGGCTATTCTGCATGATGTTATTGAAGACACCCCTACTGCTGAAGCGCAACTAAAACGAAAATTTGGTAAAGGTGTTACTGAAATAGTAAATGGCGTTAGCAAGCTGGACAAGATTAAGTTTGAAAGTACTGCTGAAGCACAGGCAAATAACTTTCGTAAGATGTTAATGGCGATGAGCAATGACATTAGAGTCATTCTGGTTAAACTTGCTGATCGCTTGCATAACATGCGTACCCTAGAGGCTTTAAAACCGGAAAAACGTCGCCGCATTGCCCGTGAAACACTTGATATTTATGCACCTATAGCATTAAGACTTGGACTTAATTCAATTCGCCTAGAACTCGAAGAACTTGGGTTTGCAGCCATGTATCCAATGCGACACCGAATATTAAACGAACAAATCAACAAGGCTCGCGGTCATCGTAAGGAAATTATCACTAAAATTCGGACAGCCTTGAAACGACGTATGCGTCAGGAAAAGATCCCGGGACAAATCTTGGGTAGAGAAAAACACCTGTATGGAATCTACGTAAAAATGAGAGAACAGCATTTATCATTCTCTGACATTTTTGATGTCTATGCCTTTCGCCTAATCGTTGATACTGTCGACACCTGTTACCGCACTTTAGGTGCCGTACATAATTTATATAAGCCTGTGCCAGGTAGATTTAAAGACTATATAGCCATTCCAAAAACCAATGGCTATCAGTCGCTACATACTGTTTTGTTTGGGCCATACGGCGTCCCAATTGAGATACAAATCCGCTCTAAAGACATGAATGATGTTGCTGAGGTTGGTATTGCTGCACACTGGCTATATAAAGCAAAGGGTAAATCTAAAACACCTGCTCGAGTCGATAATGATCGAAGCCATGTTCACCGTCGCGCAAGAGAATGGCTACGAAATATTGTTGAAATGAATAAAACGGCAGGTAACCCGGAAGAGTTTTTTGAAAATGTAAAAGTAGATTTATTTCCTGATGATGTTTATGTCTTTACGCCAAAAGGGAAGATCATGGAATTACCCAGTGGCTCGACGGCTGTAGATTTTGCATACGCGATACACACTGATATTGGTAATTGTTGCGTAGGCGCTAGAATTAACAGGAAGCTAGTGCCACTCAGTACGCATTTATCTAGCGGAAAAACGGTCGAAATAATTACTGCGACAAGCGGCAGGCCAAATCCTGCCTGGCTGAATTTTGTAGCTACAGTAAAAGCTAGAACACAAATCAGGCACTTCCTGAAAAACCTTCAACATGACGAGGCAATTGCTTTAGGGAAACGTTTATTGAATCGAGAACTAGAACCGTTCGGCATTTCCTATCAAGACATCAGTGAAACTGACATGAACTTTTTGTTAGCCGAAAACCATCTGGAACATGTTGATCTTCTGTTTCAAGAGATAGGACTAGGTAACAAGATGGCTCCATTATTTGCCAGACAAGTCATCGCGATTGAGAAACTGACTTTATTAGAAAGTAAAGATATTGTTCCAAATGAAACCAACCCCTTATCGATAAAAGGCACGGAGGGTTTGGTAATCAATTTTCCAAAATGTTGCTATCCGATACCGGGCGATCCAATTCATGGTTTTGTTACATCAGGACGCGGTATTGTTATACACAGACAGACTTGTAAAAATATTGCTGAGTATCGAAACCACCAAGAAAAATGGATTCAGGTTGAATGGGAAGCGAATATAGATCGAGAATTTCAGGTTATGATTCGCTTAAATTCCAGTAACCAACGTGGCGTACTGGCAAATGTTGCCGCAACTATTGCTGATGCAGGAGCAAATATTGAGAAAGTAGAAATGATGGAGCGCGATGACCGCTATGCTGATCAAAGATTTATTATCGAAGTGAAAGACAGGATTCATTTGGCGAATGTCATCAGAAAGATCAGATCGATTAAAAGTGTTTCGCAAATTACACGTGTGTAATGATCATTAACAATAATTTAAAGGGGACAATAATGAATCGGGAAATAATATCTACTAAAGACGCACCCCAAGCGATAGGAACCTATTCGCAAGCAATAAAAGTGGGTAACACGGTATACCTTTCTGGACAAATTCCATTGATCCCGGAAACCATGGAACTCATAGAAGGTGACATGCGCGCTCAAATTACACGCGTATTTGATAACCTAACTGCTGTTGCTAACGCAGCTGGCGGGTCATTGGCAGACATCAGTAAGTTAAATATATTTCTTACTGATTTATCGCATTTCCCTCTAGTAAATGAAATCATGGCTGAATATTTTTCTGAGCCTTATCCTGCACGTGCTGCAGTAGGTGTTGCCAGCTTACCAAAGGGTTCGCTAGTAGAAATGGATGCAATAATGACACTCTAGATCAGATAAACAAGGATAAATGTAAACACAGAATCCTAGATCCTACGGCCATACATCAGGGCTTTGACAATTCATAAACAACATTCCCTATCAGATCCAGTCACCGTATTGAGTGGCGTAGGAATTCGCTTGCAAGAAAAGCTGGAGCGTATTGGTATCATCGTTATACAGGACTTATTATTTCATTTACCACATCGTTATATCGACCGAACTCGTATAACACCTATTGGCGTATTGCAGTTTGGCCATAATGCCTACATTCAGGGAGAGATTGAACTGACGCAGGTTCGTTATGGAAAACGGCGATCTCTACTATGCCGAATCAGTGACGGTAGCGGTGCAATAGTTTTACGTTTTTTTTATTTTTCCAAGGCACAAGAAAAAGGCTTACAACGTGGCCTGTCAATACGCTGTTATGGTCAGGTTCGTCGTGGGCCAAACTCTTTAGAAATAATTCATCCGGAATATCGCGTATTGAGAGATGCGCAAGACGACGATCTGGAAGAACAATTAACCGCCGTTTATCCAAGCACGGAAGGTTTGCAGCAGGCTCGTATGCGTAAGCTAAGTGAACAAGCTCTGGTAACGCTGAGTAATGATAAACAAAACCTGACTGAATTATTGCCTGAGGAAATATTAGCAAAACAAAACCTGCCGACACTAATTGATGCCCTTAACTATGTACACCGTCCACCACCTGATGCAGATATTCAAAGCCTGATTGAAGGGCGACATCCGGCACAGCAACGACTTGCCTTTGAAGAGCTGCTGGCTCAGCAACTAAGTCTACTTGAGTTACGTAATGAATTTAGAGCAGAACTTTCAACCGCTTTTGATCTGAGCACGCAACTTGTTCCGAAATATTTAAAAAGATTGCCCTTCACATTAACTAACGCTCAAACGCAAGCTTATAAAACTATAGCGTCAGATTTAAATAAAACAGTAGCTATGCTCAGGCTCATACAAGGTGATGTAGGTTCAGGCAAAACTGTTGTTGCTGCATTAGCCTCTTTACAAGCGATAGAAAGCGGTTATCAAGTAGCGATAATGGCACCAACTGAATTACTTGCTGAGCAACACTATAAAAATTTTTCAAGTTGGCTAGATCCTTTAGGTATAGATGTGGTTTTTTTAACCGGAAAATTAAAAAAATCAATACGGGTTAATATAGAAGCGCGATTACTAGATAAAACACCCGTCGTTGCAATTGGTACTCATGCCTTATTTCAAGATTCAGTAAGTTTTGCAAAACTAGGGCTGATAGTTATTGATGAACAACATCGCTTTGGCGTACATCAACGGCTCGCTTTACTGGAGAAAGGACAGCAGCATGACAAGTACCCGCATCAATTAATCATGACTGCAACACCTATTCCGAGGACATTAACCATGACGGCGTATGCCGATCTTGATCATACTGTCATCGATGAGCTTCCGCCCAATAGAAAAACTATAAATACAAGTGTTATTTCAAATGAACGGCGTGATGAAATTATAGAACGAATAAAACATCTATGCTCCGAGGGTCGCCAGGTTTATTGGGTATGCACCTTAATCGAAGAGTCAGAAACGCTACAATGTGAAACAGCTATTGAAACTGCAGACAAACTAACTGAAAAACTAACTTCTATAAAAGTTGGACTAATTCATGGTCGTATGAAAGCAAATGAGAAAGAGTCTGTTATGCAAGACTTCAAAGATGACAAAATCGGTTTGCTGGTCGCTACAACAGTTATAGAAGTCGGTGTTGATGTTCCTAATGCAAGCTTGATGATCATAGATAATGCTGAACGCTTCGGTCTGTCTCAACTACATCAATTACGCGGGCGAATCGGTCGTGGTGAAATCCAAAGTGACTGTGTATTAATGTATCAAGCACCTTTAGGCGTCCTGGCAAAACAACGTCTTGAAATTATGCGTACTAGCAGTGACGGTTTCCTTATTGCAGAAAAAGACCTTGAATTACGTGGCCCAGGCGAAGTTTTGGGCACGCGTCAGGCAGGGATACCAGAGATGCGTGTTGCGGATCTGATGCGAGATGCTCACTTACTGCCTGAAATTCAAAACACTGCAAAAACACTACTCGCACAGCACCCCGACAAGGTAAAATTATTAATTCATCGCTGGCTCGGAAAAAGCCTCGATTACAGTAACGTTTGATAGGCAAGGATAATAATTGAAACTACACTGGCAAAAGAAGTTAAGCGCACAAGAAGAGCCTGACGATAAAAGATTGCATGATTTTTTATTTCAGAGTGGTTCATTATCACGTTCTATTGAAGAAAGCTGCAATGGTACATTTAATATTGAATTAAAAAATGAATCCTGGTCTGCGCCAATGTCAGATGAAAGCCAATTGCTATCTTTAATTGATAATGAGATTACATTTATTCGGGAATCCTGGTTAAAATGCGACAACAAAAGGCTGGTTTACGCTCGGACAGTAATACCACCTATTACATTTGAAGGTGAAAGCCAGGGTTTAATGGCGCTTGGAAATAAACCACTAGGTAACATTTTATTTAGCGACAATAAAACCTATCGAACAAATATGCGCTATGCCAAGATCCCTTTACACTGCGACCTCCATAAACAAGCAATAATGGACACTGAGATAGCCATTGAATTATGGGGCAGGCAATCACTCTTTTATATTAATAATAACCCACTACTTGTCACGGAAGTATTTTTACCGACAATTTTAGAATGCACCAAAAAATAAAAAACATTTTAAACAACGCCGTATTACTGTTCCATAGAATTTGGACCTCGATTATTATTGTTGCTAACAAACTATTAGATGCAATCAAAGATAATTGGCCATTTATTCGTGAACGATTACATCAATACGCGTTGCTTATCAGACTCAATCGTCCTATCGGAATTTTCTTATTATTATGGCCCACATTATGGGGATTGTGGATCGCCGCCGAAGGCTTTCCTGCTACTGATGTTCTTATAGTCTTTGTACTGGGTGTAATTTTGATGCGGTCTGCCGGTTGTGTCCTGAATGATATTGCGGACAGAGGTTTTGACCCTTTGGTCATGCGCACACGTTCAAGACCATTAGCGGCTGGAAAGGTCTCTTCTATTGAAGCATTAATCGTTGCATGCAGTCTGTTCTTTATCGCATTTCTGCTTGTTTTAACTATGAATGAATTGACGATACAACTCGCCCTGATTGCGGTAATGCTTGCTGGCGTCTACCCATTTATGAAGCGTTATACCTATCTACCTCAGTTTTTTCTGGGGCTGACGTTTGGGTGGTCTATACCGATGGCATTCGCTGCACAAACCAATGCTGTACCTCAAGTTGCCTGGTTATTACTTGTTGCCAATATTCTCTGGTCGGTTGTCTATGATACGATGTACGCTATGGTTGACCGGGAAGATGACCTCAAGGTTGGTGTTAAATCAACTGCAATTTTGTTTGATGATGCGGACCGGGTTATTATTGCTATTATTCAGGCACTGGTATTAATAACATTGATAGCTGTTGGAAGGCAGTTACAACTTGGCATTTATTATTTTATAAGCCTTGGCGTTGCTACCGGTTTCTTTCTGTACCAGTTACGTTTGATCTGGAACAGAGAACCGAAACAATGTATGCATGCATTTATAAACAATAACTGGGTTGGCCTTACTATTTTCGTGGGAATATTTCTGGACTATCATTTAGCGACATGAAGACTAAAACTATAATAACAACAATTATTTTTATTCTATTGCCTCTTGCAGCTGTCCATGCTGAAGACAATCAGGAACTTGTTGAACAAGAATGTAAACGTATCGGCCAAAAATTAGGCAGCGTTGGCATAAGAGAATGTTTAGATATAAATCTCGGTACCACCAATGGAAGAACCGTTAAGAATGCGCCGATTTTAATAAAAGAATATCCTCCACTTGAAAGACGGGCACCACTAGGCAAAGTCCTATTAATTGGCGGTATTCATGGTGATGAATACTCATCTGTCAGTATCGTGTTTAAATGGATGAGAATATTGAATGATCACCATTCCGGCTTATTCCATTGGCAAATCATCCCGGTATTAAACCCGGATGGTTTATTACGAAAAAATTCGCAACGCATGAATGATAATGATGTTGATCTAAATCGTAACTTCCCAATGGACGATTGGGAAAACACAGCCCTTAGGTACTGGATTGATAAAACAAAGAAGAACCCAAGACGCTACCCTGGAAAAAGCCCATTAAGTGAGCCAGAATCCAGTTGGTTGGTTGAATATATAAATGAGTATAACCCTGACGTCATCGTTGCTGTACATGCTCCACATGGTATCGTTGATTATGATGGGCCACGTAATGCTCCTTATAAACTAGGCCGCCTCTATCTAAACCTTTTGGGGACTTACCCTGGATCTTTAGGTAATTACGCTGGGATTCAACGAGAAATTCCCGTTGTAACTATTGAGCTTCCCTATGCTGGTATTATGCCAACGAACAGTGAGATAAGTAGTATTTGGCGTGACATGGTGAAATGGTTGACTGACAATATTACCGAAGAAGCCTATATTGAATCTTTAGAAAAAACTCAGGACGCAGCTCCTTCATAAACAATTCGCCATTGCCCATCATCTTCCATGCGCCAGTACTGACGTTTAGTAAACTTTCTCCGAAAATTATCACTGGTATAATCCTGAACAAAAGTGACAACCATTAGTTGGTCTTCACCTGGATAAAGAAACATGCTCGTATTAGTCAAATTAACCTTAATGAATTTTTTTGACGGGTTTACCCTACGCTTATATTCAACCCATGACTTATAATCTTTGCCCAGTCCTGAGTATTCTTTTGAGTAGTGCCTAAGGTATAAGCTTACATCTCGACTTTCCCAATCCTTGCGCCATGTCTCAACAAACATTTCATAATTACCACGACGCTTATTCCATTCCTCTTTTGAGACCCAATCAATCGATTCAGAAATAATTACCGGTGTATGTCCTTTTTTCACAAAGGGCATTAAAACATTTAGATCTTGATTACTAACAATGACACAACCATTACTGTCTTTTGGTGGACGACTATAAGTCCTGCTAGGCGTCCCATGTAACCAAATCCCATAACCTGTCCGCCCGTGTCGTTGGTCCCAGGCGTTGGGATAATCTATAGGAAAAGCACCGTCGCCATAGAGGTCGGGTAATTCTTTCGGATTAATAAACCCGGTAACAAAGTACACGCCGACAGGTGTTTTCTGATCGCCTTCAACATATTTACCAGTTCCATTCTTACCGATAGTTACATAAAAATCCTTTAATAAGGTCGGCATCCCTTTTAGGTTTTTGAATAGAAACAATCGTGAACGTGATGAATCTACAACAATGACATAATCCTGTTTGCTTGCTAGCTGTATTAACGAAGACGGAATCTTATTTCTATCAACGGGTGATTTATGATTGCGCCAACGTGCCTGAACCTCATCTCGCATAGCCGAAATACGTTCAAAAGGAGCATTTGGAATATTGCCGAAATCAGTGATTACCTGAGAACGCGCCAACATTAGATCAGCATACATCAATTGCGCCGCCTTAAAATCGGGATTAACCTTTATCAACTGGCGTAAATCTTTTAGTGCCCGTTCCGTGTTATTGTTTTTAATGTTTTCTACAGCCTTGAGAAGCAGGCTTTCAGAGTGGGTGGTTAGCCCTTGACCAGATGTGGCTTTTGAAAGGAGGTCGCCAGCATTTACCGGCATAGTGTAAATACCGATACATAATATGAATATAATATTTTTGAAATTGATCTTCATTGTCAACATCACACTATATAAACTATCTCACTCTCTCCTGGGTTATCAACCATGCATTAGATACTTTTCGCATTAGTATCTCTTTTTTAACCTTGTCGCCATATGTATCTGACTGATATGCCTGCGTGAATTTGATTTCAGCATAATCTTTTCCATGTAAATTTATCTTTATGTCCGACAATGTAATCTTAATGAAACTCGGCCTGCGTAAGCGTCTACGTCTGTCTTGTTCCCATTCATTTCGGCTCATTCTCTTTGGCGGTATAAACTCCTGCCCATAATTCGCCAGGTAACCATCTACATCCTGTGCAGACCAGGCATTAGCCCAGTTTTGATTGTCCTTTCTACTACCTTTCTATTTAGTGCGATATCTTCTTCAGCATCGACTTTTTTAACCGGGGGAACCACTGGTTTTTTCTCATTTATTTCTGGTATTGATTCACTTTATCGCAGGAATAGTAATAATTTCCGGTTCAGGAACAGGCTTCACTGCTGGTTTTACTGTCGCTACAGGCTCAACCTTTTGGGGTATTGCACTGGCAACAACTGTTTTTTCAGGCCCAGGAGGTGCCGATATCAACTCATTAACCAAAGATAACTTCTCTCTAGCTGCTTTATTGCTAGTATCCAATTCCAATGCCTGATTATAGGCGCGACTGGCCATTTTGGCATAGATATCACCCAGATTTTCATGTGCCGTAGCATAACTAGGGTGAGTATTAATTGCGTTCTTAAGGGCTTCTTCCGCCTCTGTGTATTTTCCTTGTGCCGCATAAACCACAGCCAGATTATTAAAGGGTTCTGGTAATTCAGGATTATCTGCAGTTAGCTGTATAAACACTTTTTCAGCATCACGATATCGATCAAGTCGAGTAAGCACCAGACCTTTCATAAATTGTAATTTTATGTCCGACTTATTTGCTGACAGCTGATTTTCGGTCAACTTTAAGGCTTCTTTATATTCCCCTTGATTAATTAAGAGTTGAATATCGCCGTACGAGGTTTTTGAATATGCATTGGTAACACATAAGAGCAGACTTAAAAATATCGATATTATTATTTTATAAAAAACCATTAATAGTTCCATTAATAATGAATTGATATGTTTTTCCAATCTATTTCAGCAGACTGGAGCCCCGAGAGGGAATCGAACCCCCAATAGGTGATTACAAATCACCGGTTATACCATTTAACTATCGGGGCAATAAACACCTTGCCGCAAAGTATATCAATCCTATTAATTCATGCGTGGAAATTTTGTGGGCCTATTCTAAGGATTTCCCTATTGCATAGCAATTGCATTGCAATCAACCGGCAAAGCATTAAATCGAGCAGGGAAACCTGTGAAGAGATCATTTATATAATCCGAATCCTTGATAACAATCACATCAAACCAATGTATCTTATTATCCCCGGAATAAGGAATAACAACAGATTGATATCCCTTTGCCTTAATCTCGTTTAAGCGTCGATTCACAGCTGCCTGACTGGAAAACAAGCCTAATGAAATAGCATTGGATAAATCACCTTCACGAATTAGTCTCATGTCTGTTATACCTTTCAGTTTGAGATCCTTCATCGCCGCCTCTGCCGATTCCCTTGAGCCTTGTGCTGCAAGATAGACCCAAAACAACTGCCTTCCCTGCTCATCTGTTTGCCGTTCATTATACAAAATCTCACGATCATTTAACCAATCAGATAATAAGCGAGATTCTTTTAGGTTTGGTATTGGACCATACGTATAACAAACCGTGACTTTAGCCGATGTGTTAGTTAATAGACCATCACTCTCATAATCTAACATTTCCGTTATTTCGACCTGCTCTGTTACAGCAGTTTCTGACATAAGAACATCGAGCATCTTTTCTGTGTTTGGGTTTAGATCAATCGGTAAAACTGGCTCAGAGTTAAAATTATCCACAGAAAGCTCCGTGTCGAGTTTAATACGGCTCCTTGTCTCTGGACGGCGATCCATTTCGCTTAATAATTCAAGTCGTTGAGTACCTGCTGGTACCTTGACAGCAGATGAGACATTTGCGCGATCCAGTTGTACATCACGATCCATTTCCCAGCCCAAATAGACTGCATTAGCAATTAACAGCAATATAAATAACCACTTCATCAACAAGCCTTATAGACAATTAAAAGTCCACATAATACTAAATTAGGCTCGTACTCAAACTGATCTTTAAGTAAGGGACTAATTAGCTCTGCCATACCACCAAATACTATACATTTTGGCAAAGCCTCTGATTTATCTGAAAGATGCATAACCGCACTATCAATCATGGCCGTAGCCGCAAAAAAAGCACCATTATTAATCGCCGCCTGAGTATTTTGTCCATAATCTATTGAAGCATGCTTATTAGTTGGCACATTTATACATTCTGTCTTCCTTATTAATGCCTGTTGCATTAATTCAATACCTGGAATGATATAACCACCGAGATGATGGCCTCGCGAGTCTATCGAGTCAATTGTCATGGCGGTACCACAGCCTACAATACACAATGTTGTTTGATGTTTTTCCCAGGCGGCTATCATCGCTAACCAACGATCAATACCCATTTCTTGAGTATTATTATAACTATTTTTCAATTGATTGAATTTCTCACTTACGCTGGGTTGCCAACATTCCCGTTGCCACTGCTGCTTTACCCAGACTTCAAGACTAGCAAAAACTTTATTACCAGCAACATTTGCAACCAGTATGTGTGTCGGCTTTTGTAAAAATGACAGGTTGTCTTCTAGATTATGATCAAAATTATTTTTATCGTATCTAAACGCGCCATCTATTGTAAATTGACCGCCCTCCTCCATGGCCCAATTTACCGAAGTGTTCCCAATATCTAACAAAAGTTTCATTATTGTATTCTTAAACTAACTTCACCAGAGGTAAAACTTTTTAGTTGCCCATCGACAATCATTAATAACGAACCTTGATTATCTACACCTTTTAAAATGCCTTCAATTTCTTTGCCGGGTAATATTAACTTTGCCCTGCGGCCAACAGATTGATCATATTGACGCCATTCATCAAGAAGACTTGAGCTAATACCTGATTGCAAATCCTGCAATATTTCAAAAACATTTGATAATAATGTAGATGCAATCTTATTTCTTGATAAGCGTTTTTTTGTAAGACTACATATATCCGTTACCGCTTTATCAATATCAGCCAATGCGAATTCCGGCAGATCATAATTAACCCCAATGCCGATTATGACATCCACAGGCCCACTGGCTTCTCCTCTTAACTCAAGCAAAATTCCACCCAGTTTCTTATTGTTAATGACAATATCATTTGGCCACTTTAAGCTAATCTCATCTACACCCAAAGTAGATAATGTGCGCGCCGTTGCTACTCCCATGTACAAGGACAATAGACCTAAAGCATTTGGAGCAACATCAAAATGCCATGCCACACTTACGCATACTCCACTGGCAAGTGGAGAGACCCATTGATTCCCTCTACGTCCACGCCCACTAGATTGATATTCTGCGAGGACGACATTGCCATGACTTTTTTCAGAGCCCAATCGATTGAATAGATAAGAACTGGTTGATTCTGTTTTAAATAAAACAGCTAACTCATTACAGCACTGTCTTGCTGTCGGCGATAATTCTTTTTTAATGGCTTTTTCGGATAATAACTCTATTTGATTAGCTAAACGATAGCCCCGACCACGTATGGCTTCAATCTGCAGCCCTAGTGATTCAAGATGCTTTATTGATTTCCAGATAGCAGCTCTGGAATTACCTAGTTGTGTTGCAATATCCTGTCCCGAATGAAATTGGCCATCCGAAATTATGGATAAAAGAGCAGCATGACCTTTTAATTCTGGGTTAATTTTATTATTACCGATGCTGAGACTGTCATGACGAGAGAGCTTAATGGGACTAGACAACTGTGGAACCCCTACTTAAATCTTTAGTGACAACAAGATGGTTAACCACCACCTGTAACATAATTAATCATAATGCCTGCGGCGACTGCTGATCCAATCACTCCGGCAACATTAGGTCCCATGGCATGCATTAACAGGAAATTATGAGGGTCTGCTTCAAGCCCAAGTTTATTCGACACGCGTGCAGCCATGGGTACTGCTGATACACCAGCTGAACCTATAAGAGGATTGATACTAGTACCACCAAACTTATTCATCATTTTTGCCATTAGAACACCAGATGCAGTACCAATTGAAAATGCAACCATGCCAAGCAATAAGATACCTAATGTGGTGATGTCGAGAAATTTGTCAGCACTGAGCTTAGAACCTACAGCCAGACCTAGAAATATTGTCACCGTATTGATCAAAGAATTCTGTGTTGTGTTACTCAAACGATCTACAACAGCACATTCTTTCATTAAATTTCCGAAACAAAACATACCCAATAATGGAGCCGCATCGGGCAGCAAGAAGGCTACTAATAACAAGAGCAATAATGGAAAAACAATTTTTTCACGATATGAGACATGGCGTTGTTGCACCATCTTTATCTTGCGCTCTTGCTCATTAGTAAGAAGACGCATGATCGGTGGCTGAATTAATGGTACCAATGCCATATATGAATATGATGCCACTGCTATAGCACCAAGCAAATCAGGCGCGAGTTTACTAGCAACATAGATAGAGGTAGGCCCATCAGCACCACCAATAATACCAATGGCTGCTGCATCAGCCAAAGTGAAATCAAACACGCCAAACGCTGATAATAGAATTGCACCCATCAACGTTGCAAATATGCCAAATTGTGCTGCTGCACCAAGAAATAGTGTTTTTGGATTGGCTAGCAGTGGGCCGAAATCCGTCATAGCACCAACACCCATAAAGACAAGTAGAGGGAATACACCACTTTCAATCCCAATAGTGTAAAAAATGTATAAAATCCCTCCAGGATCGGCTAGACCCGCTCCTGGAATGTTCGCTAAAACACCACCAAAACCAATAGGGACAAGTAATAAAGGCTCAAAGTTTTTATTGATGGCGAGGTAAAGTAAAAATATACCAATCCCAATCATCACAGCTTGCCCGGGCTCCATTTGAAACAAACCCGTGTTGTGCCAAAGTTGCAATAAGTTTTCCATGTTTTAAACCTTTAGCTGAGTGAAACCAGATGGTCGCCAACTTTGACGGCATCACCTGGCTTGACTGAAATTGACGCAATTATACCTGCTCTGTCGGCGACAATTTGTGTTTCCATTTTCATTGCTTCAAGAATAACTAATACATCACCTTCTTGAACTCTTTGACCGGCAGTAACTTCTACTTTCCAGATATTCCCAGCCAAAGGTGCAAGTACTGGACTACCGCTGGTCACAGGCATATCTGACCCTGATGAATTTGTCGGCATGCTTGCAAAACCACCAATGTCACCGCCTTCATTAATTTGAACAACATAATTTTGGCCATTAACAACGATTGTATAGATATCCTGTTCGGTATCTGTAGTTGTTGTCTGTTGTGTTGTTGCCTGTGCGGATTCAACGCTTGGAGTCGGCTCAAACGCATCAGGATTATTTTTATTGGCTAAGAACTTCAAGCCAACTTGAGGAAATAATGCAAAGGTTAAGACATCATCAATCTCACGCTCACCGGCTTCAAGTTCAAATCCTTCCTTGGCCGCGTGCTGCTGAAGTTCAGCACTGAGCTTGTCCATTTCTGCTTCAATTAAATCGGCAGGTCGGCAAGTAATTGCTTCTCCGCCTTCAAGTACGCGTTGCTGGAGCTCGCTATTAAACTGGGCTGGTGCTGTGCCATATTCGCCTTTCAATACACCTGCTGATTCAGCAGTAATAGATTTATAACGTTCTCCGGTTAATACGTTTATTACAGCTTGCGTACCCACAATTTGCGATGTTGGTGTTACCAGCGGCAGATATCCTAAATCCTCACGTACACGTGGTATCTCTTCCAGGACTTCATCCATGCGATCTTCTGCTCCTTGTTCACGTAATTGGCTTTCCATATTAGTTAACATGCCACCGGGGACTTGTGCTACTAGAATACGTGAATCGACTCCTTTGAGAGAACCTTCCCATGGGATATATTTTTTTCGGACTACGCGAAAATAAGCAGCGATCTCTTCTAACAATTCAATGTTTAAACCGGTATGCCACTCCGTGTCTTCAAACATTGATACCACAGATTCTGTTGGCGAATGACCATAGGTCATAGACATTGATGAAATAGCCGTATCAACATTATCAATGCCTGCTTCGACACATTTTAAGATGGTCGAGGTTGATAGACCTGTTGTTGCGTGTGCATGTAATTGTATTGGGATACTGACAGTCTGCTTAAGGCTCGTTATTAGCTCAAACGCTGCGTAAGGTTTAAGCAGCCCCGCCATATCTTTAATACAGAGTGAATGGGCACCCATATCTTCAATACGCTTAGCTTGATCCAGCCACATTGAAAGATTGTGCACTGGACTCAAGGTGTATGAAATGGTGCCTTGCGCATGCCGTTCGTTTTCAATAACCGCTTTAATGGCAACCTCAAGATTACGCGTATCGTTCATGGCATCGAACACACGAAATACGTCAACACCATTTATGGATGCGCGTTCGACAAATTTTTTCACAACATCGTCAGCATAATGTCGATAGCCAAGCAAATTTTGTCCGCGAAGTAACATTTGTTGCGGTGTATTTGGCATTGCTGCTTTTAGTGTACGAATACGGTGCCAAGGATCTTCGCCTAGATAACGAATACATGCATCAAACGTTGCGCCACCCCATGTTTCGATAGACCAATAACCTACTTGGTCAAGTTTTTCTGCGATAGGCAACATATCATCAAGACGTAGGCGTGTTGCAAATAACGATTGATGTGCATCACGCAGTACAACGTCGGTAATTCCCAATGGGCGTTTGGATTCGGTCATGATAATGGCCTTTTATAATAACGGTGCTAAGTATCAGGAAAGGGCTGTTAATGCCGCGAACGATACTTGTGAATGGCAGCAGTAAATACTGCAATTAATGTTTTATTATCGGTTTCAGGCTGTGCAATGAGGCCATGTCGCGGAATTACCGCCGTGGGTGATGACACGCCACCCTCCGGCAACACGCCGACGCTTTTCTCATATCGAATAATAAGCCGTGACATGATGGACGTCACAACGACTAATAATGTCAAGAAGATAAATACGAATCCCATGCCAAATAGCATGAGAGTTGAACCTTCATTTAGTAAGCTAGATGCTGGCATCTATTCGATACCCCCATTTTTTAAACAATTTAAATTAAGCCATTTAAATCAATGACTTAACAAGAGCTGCGACGTATTATAGCATCTAAAAGTTATCTTGGGATAGATGGTTAAAGAAAGAATGATAGCGACTAACATGATAAATCAAGACAGACAGGCTGTGCCTTACATAGTCGAACAGATTTAACCTTTGATAATTAAAAACAACGTTAAAGGCTTGTTAAAGCTTTCTGAACTAAGCTTAACTAATGCTCATCTTTACGCAGAGTCGCATCATCATCAAGTTCACCATGAGATTCATCCGCGTCACCGTCATCCAGCATTATCGTCTCATCTTCAGAATCAAACTCATCAGCTTCTACGTCTAATGTAAACTCTGGTTGTTTCGCACTTCCAGCCTCAATGGGTACTTCTCTGATGATGGTATCTTCATCATCTGGATCGGGTTCATACAAATCAGATAGTTCGTCAACCGAGTCAGGCCCGGTTAAATCAAAATCCATATCTGAACTTGTGGCGGCACTTATTTCTTCTTCGTTTAGTTCACCTGCAGCACCATGGCCTTTAATCTGCGTTGCTTCTTCAGAGTCATCAATGATGGGTTCTGGTTGTGCGGCAAATACCGTATTAGATATAACCGTCATACCACTGTCTTCCATTTCCGGCATGATAAATTCAAACTCGCATTTATGTAACCGAATACGATCCCCATGTTTCAGCCGAACTTCACTAGTGACTGCTTCACCGTTTACGAATGTTCCATTGATGCTCCCCTGGTCAATAATCCAGAAGGAGTAATCTTTATATTCAATTAAAGCGTGGCGACGGCCAATAGTTGTTTCATTAACAACAATGTAATCAAGGTGCTCTGTATCTTTTCCTGCGACACGGCCAAACATTACTGGTTTAGAGCCTAATTTATGTGTTTGATTATCCGTCTTTCCTTGCAAATCATTTATGTAGCCTTCTTGAACAGTTTCGGCTGCGCCTGTTTTTAACTCTCGATTACGGCGTAAAAGGATAATTAGTATGCCTAATAATGTGATGGTTAATACGATTGCTGCAGCAATCATTATCATTGAACGAATACGTTCTTCCTGCCCCATCGATTGAGCTGGAACTTCGATTATAACTGGTGGCGGTGGTGCTTGCTGTACGACTGGAGCCGGCGCTTCTATAACAGGAGCGACCTGAACAACTTCAGGCTCAGGCTCAGGCGGTGTATTAATAATTTTATCGATCTGTTCGAAAACATTATGTAACTCTGCTGCTGCCAATGCCCGATAATACTCACCTTCGGTTTTTTGTGCGATGGATTGAATTAACTGAAAATCTGCACCCTCAGTAAAGGCAATACCAAATATCTTGATTTCATTATCAGCTGCATCTGGCGCTAAATCTTCACGTAACCACTTGGACTTTTCTAAATCACGATCCGCCGCACCAGTATCAACGATCCCATCTGTCATAAAAATAATAGATTTTTGCGCACTATCACGACCATTATTCTTTAGTTCATAGATCGCTCGTTCTATTCCTGCTGGGCTGTCTGTAAAAAGTCCCTTGTAATTGATCTCTTCAATACTATTAAGAATAGTCTCACGATTGGCTAATGATGAAGTTGTTAATGAAACAGGTAGACGAACACCTTGATCAAAAATAACGATAGCAACACGCGTATTCTCATCTTGTTGACTAATAAATTCTTTAACGGCCTTACTTACCAAAAAATCCGGGTCGTTCTTTTTCATACTGCCGGAGTTATCCAATACTAATACAACATCCTTGGTTAAGGTCATCTCCGCTTCGGCTTGGAATTCATCCTCTGCAGCTAATTCCTCATCAAGGTCTTCATCGAACATCGCTTCAGTTTCTTCTGGGAGAACACTTTCCACAGTCTCAATTGCCAAAGATTCAACTCCGGCATCAATCACAGTATCGATTGATTCCTGCTCTGCATTGCTTGATATGCACACTAGAATTAGTGCGAATTTTAGAATTAGTCTGAACATTTTATCCATTTTGAAAAAACTTAAAGTTGCTTAATAACGCCTATTATATGTTTATTCGTAACATACTGAAATGTTTTACTTATATATCATTATTATGCTGCTTTATAATTCAGTCGCGACAGGCTTTCCTGGAGTGCTACTCCACTCACTCCACGACCCAGCATAAAGCTTTGGCAGACTCAGCCCGGCATGTGTTGCTGCGAGCAGGTTATGGCATGCAGTCACTCCTGAACCACAATAAAACACCGCATCTTCAGGCTGAGTATGTGCCAGCATCTCTTCGAACTCTTGCTTGAGTACCTGCTTCGGCTTGAAAGTACCTTGTTCTGACAAATTATCCTTCCAAAATCGGTTCATCGCTCCAGGAATATGTCCTGCTGCTTTATCAATCGGTTCAATTTCACCTCTGTAACGCGCGGGATCCCTAGAATCAATAATCCGTTCACATTTGTTGAGTTCTTCAATATCAATGACGCCGCTATCCAATGCGCTATTTGCAAATTTGCTACTCACCCGCGCCGCCATATCCTGATTAACCGGCCGACCAGCAATAAGCCATGATTGCCATCCACCATCAAGAACAGCGACATTTTCATGTTGCATATACCTCAACATCCACCACAGTCGCGCGCCAAAAGAGCCTGCACTATCGTCATAGACAATCACCTGCATATTGGCACGAATACCCAGCTCGGAGAATAATGCGTTTATGGTTTCTACTGTAGGTAATGGGTGACGTCCTTTATTTGTCGAAGGCGGCCTACTTAGGTCATCGTGTAAATCGACGTAGATTGCACCGGGAATATGACCTTGCACATAAGCATCTTTACCTGCATTCTTGTCCATCAAATCATAGCGCGCATCAAAAATGATCCATTCAGGATTATCATATTCTTCAAACAGTACATCTTCGCTGATCAAGGTCGTATACATATTATTTACCGCAATTTAATAATAAGATTTTCGCACACACCGCTAATTTATGATTCATCTATAATGATAATTCCATGATCACTCAACAAGCAAATTACTATAGAAATATCGTTCTGCTCTTATTCACAGCATTAATATCTGGTTGCTCCACGATAAATTATTATACCCAATCAATTCAGGGGCAATTTGAGGTTATTCAAAAAAGCCAAAGCATCAATCTTTTATTAGGCGAGAATAATCTATCTAATTCGCAACGAGAACGGCTTGAGACGATATTGGAATTGAGGAAATTCTCAACCGATCAACTTGGGCTACCGAACAATAACAGTTATCTGTCATACGCCGACCTTGGGCGTGATTATGTGATTTGGAATATTTTTGCAACTGAGGAGTTCTCGCTTTCCCCAATCAAATGGTGTTACTTGATTGTGGGCTGCCTGGATTATCGTGGTTATTTTTCAGAGTCTGAAGCAAAACAACATGCTATGAAGCTCAAAGAACAAGGTCATGATATTTATCTTGGCGGAGTATCTGCTTATTCAACACTGGGTTGGTTTGATGACCCAGTATTAAATACGATGCTGCGGTGGAGTGACATTCAATTGGCGACTGTGATGTTTCACGAACTTGCTCACCAACAAATCTACATTAAGAACGATACCAAATTTAATGAATCATACGCTGAAGTAGTAGCAACCATTGGAGTCACCAAATGGCTTGAGCAAAGTGCTGATAACAATGTACTCTCGGAATACATACAATCTCAAACACAAGAAAAACAATTTATTTCACTGGTCATGGAGTACAAGGTTCTATTGAGTAAATTGTATCTCTCTGAAATAGGCAAAGAACTAATGCGTAGCCAAAAGGAATTGATCTTTAAGCAGATGAAAGATAAATATAACAACCTCAAGAGTCATTGGAAAAATGATCCCTATTCACAGTGGTTCTCAACCGGACTGAATAATGCAAAATTATCAGCAATTGTAACTTATCAACAATATGCCTCATCCTTTATAGGAATATTCGATAAACTAGATAGGGATTTAGAGCGATTCTATTCATTAATAAAATCACTATCTGAATGTAAGCAAATGAAACGGAACGAAATTTTGATTGCAAAAGAAATCAAATTTGAGTGTTAGAGGTAATCCTTGTTAAACTTTCCATATAACAAAGTGGATATCCCATCAAACAGTCAGAAAAAACAAAGAAGATTTCCTTCATAATTAATGAAGAATGTGAACTGGTTCACAAGTTTTTTTAACGTTGGCCGTTAGACTTTAAAATACCATATTTCAAAGCTCCCGATTAACTATAGAATCAAAACAAGATGTTAAATAAATTTTTCGCTAAACCTATTGAAATCACCGTCGGGGAACAAAGCCTAAAGTTCAATTCCCTGGCAGATTTCGAGTTTAGTCTGGCTGGACGAACATCAGTGCCGTCAAAGAAAATAACCGGGATGGTGAAATTTTCTACTGATGAATTAAAAAAGGAAGCAAGAACTATAAAGGATATAGAAAAACGGTTCGTGTCAATTTTATCATCGTCGATTGAAGACCCAGACAGTATTAACCGGGCCTTACGTGAGATGGACGCACAAATTTTTTCTCAAGACAATAATTGGCGACAAATTATTAGCGCATTGCATAATGGCGATAACGAACTAAACGAGTTCAGGCGCGTCGCTCTTGTAAAATATATGCAATATCTGTCGTCTCGACAGGAAATTATTAAGTACCTCTACTCCGAGAAGAAGAGAAACATCAAATCATCCGCCTCTTCTAACGACACCGAAGCTGGTAGTGAATTTAAAAACACACTGATTCTGGAAAATACAGTTTTTGAACCAATTTCCGGCGAATATCAAAGCGGTGAAATGGAAAAAATGCCTAAAGGGGAAAATGTAACTATTAGAATGAAGCCCGGCAAAAAAATTGTGCTCCTGCTATCGAAGAACCAGTGTAAGATTATCGCTGATGAATCGAGCATTAAATTTATTGATGATGCCGGACGCAGTTACGACCTAAAAATAGGCAAGAATGTGATTGGCAGGGATAGCAAAAGTGACATCATGATGGACCCAAAATTAAGAGATGTTTCACGGATGCATTTAGTAATCGATGTAGACGATACTAATACGTTATATTTGACTGATCTCTCAGCACATGGCACTTATCTGCCTGCCAAATATCTTGAGAGTCATACCTTCTAGAAGTGAAATTAACTTCCGCCAAAGATACCTTTTATCTTACCGACTAAACCTTCTTTGGATTTCTTTTTAGCTGCATTGGCTCTGGCCTGATCTGCTTTGCTTAAAGGTTTTTCTGCAGGAGCACCACTGACAGCATTACTTCCTCCGACTGTTTTTCCGGATAATAGAGCCGTCACTCTAGCCGCGCCTGTGGCTCCAACTTTCATTGTCACCTTCTGAATAATAAATTCATCGTCGTACTCTTTTGCTCTAAGTTCCTCAATTAGCTCTAGAATCAATTCGTTTTCTTTATTCTTTTTTAGGGCTAGGTAAAGATGCTCAAGCAGACTTTCCGACCACATAGTTTGAACTTCTTTTTTATCACTCATTTAACTTGACTCCACAGGTAGATTAAAATCTAGTCTCATTTTAACAGACGTAAAAAATAAAATAATATTTTATTCAATCACATATCAGATTTTATTCGCCAACTTTATAGCGAATAAAGAATATATATGAGAATGAACTATAAATATAAGGACATATTATATGTGGAAATAATTCTTTCTGATAAAATCACCGCTATAGAGCAATAATTAAATTAAAAATCAATAACTTACCTAAATAAATTAGCCATGATTATAGAAAATTTTGACCCAAAACAACTTGCTCAAGAATATGACGGGCTATCACCAGCGGCGATCATTAAATTAGCACTTAAGAGCTTCGACAAAATCGCTATTTCTTTCAGTGGTGCTGAAGATGTCGTTTTGGTTGATATCGCCACAAAAATTAATCCAAATGTGAAGGTATTTTCACTCGATACAGGCCGATTACATCCAGAAACCTATCGTTTCATTGAACAAGTGCGCGCTCATTACAATATAGAAATAGATGTACTCTCACCAGACGCTAAGGCGGTGCAAGATCTGGTACGTTCAAAAGGGCTCTATAGTTTCTATAAAGATGGTCATAAGGAATGCTGTAGTATCCGCAAAGTAATTCCATTAAGACGACATTTAGCGGTCTTGGATGCCTGGATTACAGGACAACGCAAAGACCAAAGCCCGGACACTCGAAATGCGGTTCCTGTGGTAGAGAAAGATGCCGCTTTTTCAAGCGCAGATAAGAATTTTTATAAATTTAATCCGCTCGCAAACTGGTCGTCAGCTGAAGTTTGGGAATACATAAGAAGTAATGATGTTCCATTTAATGCGCTACATGAACAAGGGTTTAGCAGTATTGGTTGTGAACCTTGTACTCGTCCAGTTTTGCCAAATCAGCATGAACGTGAAGGCCGCTGGTGGTGGGAAGAGTCAACTCAGAAAGAATGTGGTTTACATGTTGCTGATCAGAAAAAATAACACTTATGAAAATTACATTTGTTAAAAAAATCAAGATTGATGGCAGCCCATGTCGAAAATGTGCTGAGGTTCAGTCACGTCTGGAGAAAGACGGCTATATCGATAAAATTGATCGCACTGTTATTGCTGATGAACGTGATAATAATAGTGAAGGCATACAGTTAGCAACGCTGTATGAAGTCGACCGTGCACCATTTTTCATCGTCGAAAGTGATGTTGGTGATCCGCTGATATATACAGTTTATTTCAAATTTGTGAATGAGATCTTGAGCGGCAAGACAAATGAAGAAGACACCGCTAAAGACATATTAGATAGCAACGATCTGGATTTTATTTAATTCTTAATCTTAGTATTCCGGCAAACCTATTTCTTTAAATATTTCGTCCAGTTCATGCTTTGTATTTGTTTGCATTGATTTTTTAACAATTTCTTGTGTCAAATGTGGTGCAAACTGTTTTATAAATTCAAACATGTAACCGCGTAGAAAGGTTCCCCGCCTAAAACCAATTCTAGTAACACTTGCTTCAAACAAATGGCTAGCATCAATCGCAACTAAATCTGTATCGATCTTCGGATCATAAGCCATGCTAGCGACTATCCCCACACCAAGATTCATCTTCACATAAGTCTTGATGACATCAGCATCAGAAGCAGTAAAAACAAGCTTGGGACTTAAGCCAGACTTTTTAAACGCTTGGTCCAATTGAGAACGGCCAGTAAAGCCGAAGACATAAGTAACGAGAGGGTACTCAGCAAGTGTTTCTAACGTTAAAGAAGAAACACTTGCTAAAGGATGATCATGATTAACAATGACACTTCTGTTCCAACGATAGCAAGGCATCATAATTAAGTTATCAAATAATTCTAATGCCTCAGTAGCGATAGCAAAATCAACCGTACCTTTAGACGCCAATTCAGAAATTTGAACAGGCGTACCTTGATGCATATGTAAGGAAACGTCCGGGTAAAGTTTGATAAAATCCTGAATAATGTGGGGCAACACATAACGCGCTTGAGTATGAGTCGTTGCCAATGAAAGACTACCATGGCGCTTATCACTAAAATCATCAGCAACTCGTTTGACGCCTTCAACCTTATCTAATATCTCACCTGCCATATCGATAATGACACGACCAGCAGGGGTAATCTCAGTAAGATGCTTTCCATTACGCTGGAAGATCTGAACGTCAAGCTCATCCTCAAGCATTCTTACCTGCTTGCTAATCCCGGGTTGCGAAGTATGCAGACTTTCAGCTGTAACCGAAACATTCAGCCCATGATTTGCAATTTCCCAGATATATTTCAGTTGCTGTATCTTCATTATTTAAATATGTATATACGATAAAATTATAAAAATATACAAAATAATTCCTTTTCAGAATAGTAGTCAGGCTGTAGATTACACCAACATTTAACCACCTAGATCAGATAAAAGCTTAACTTACAAAGATTTATGGATTTTTCATTCACACTAATAGGCTTTTTAGTCGGTTTTATAGTAGGCATGACAGGCGTTGGTGGTGGCTCCTTAATGACCCCAATCCTTGTTCTTGGTTTTGGAATTCAACCTGCAATCGCCGTGGGGACAGATTTACTCTATGCCTCTATTACTAAGTCAGGCGGTGTTTTTGTCCATCATAAGCATGGGAATATTCAGTGGCCCATAGTAATCCATTTATCTATTGGGAGTATCCCCGCATCACTATGCTCTATTTTGGTTATCAAACACCTTGATGAATCCGGTATCAATTACGATAACTTGATTATGCTGACCCTAAGTATTGCGCTTATATTAACAGCATTACTTTTACTCTCTCGTAATCACTTACACAAAATAAGTAAAAAAGAAAAATTTGATGCCATTAGAGCTCTGCATCGTAGATATAGAAAACCGGTTACAATATTTTCTGGCGTTATGATTGGCATCCTAGTCACTTTATCATCAGTCGGCGCAGGTGTTATTGGTGCAGCTGCACTCTTTTTCTTATATCCGAGACTAAAAGCCATACAGATCGTTGCAACCGACCTTGCTCATGCTATACCTATCACAGCAATAGCAGGACTTGGTCATGCACACATTGGCACAGTAAATTATATTTTGTTGGGTAGCCTGCTTGTTGGTTCTTTACCCGGCATCTACCTTGGAAGTCATTTTGGTAGCTTTCTACCAGATAAAATAATGCGGCCTGTCCTTGCCGTTATGCTATTAATAATAGGTATTCGATTACTTTTTTAAACATATTGCTTTTATAAATTTCATATAAAAAAAACCTGCATAAAGCAGGTTTTTTAGTTTGGTATTTAGTGAAAAATTTAATCGTTGCTATGCTTATAATCCTCTATGATAGTTGCCATTCGATCCTTCAAGATTAATTTTTCTTTTTTAAGCCCTTCCAGACTAAGTTGATCCACTTTTAGATTCTTATCATTAACATCTTTAACAGTATTTTTTAAAACATTATGTTTATCATATAGTCTTTTGAAATCATTATTTTCGCTTAGTAATGAATTTACTACTTCCTGATCGTGTTCAAACATGACACCCCCTGTATTGATGATGTTGTGAATATTAGAACTCATTGATGTGGGCACACTAACTCGATACTCTTTTGCTTAAATCCTGTTAAAGAGCGAGCGTAAAATTGATAAATTTTGAAAGTGCTTTTCATAATCCCCAGCTAAAACTTTAGTCCATATTAATAGATTCGACAAGAATAAAATTATAATAGCAATATTTTCAATTATTTACAGACCATGACTTATCTGCATAAAGCAGAAACAATTTGACATACGAAGCTTAGCCTCTATTCTATCTACTAGAAGGTAGGCAAATGACAACATCAGAACAAATTATAGATACTGCAACTGTGTTGCTTCAAAAACATGGTTTTAATGCCTTTAGCTATAGCGATATTTCAAAGTTAATAGGCATTAAAACTGCAAGCATCCATTACCATTACCCGAGCAAGTATGACTTGGGAAAATCCGTTATGGCGAAATACCGAATTATGCATAAGATGGTTTTAAAAAAAATCAGTGCTGAATCAAATTCTCCTTTAAAAAAACTACAAGACTTCACATATCTCTTAAGTTGCACAATGGGAAAAGATTACAGAATGTGCCCATGTGGGATGTTAACAACAGATATCTCTACCTTACCTGATTCAATAAAACTTGAAGTACAGGGATTTTATCTAGATAACGAAACCTGGTTGGCCTCTATCTTAAAAGAGGGTTTAGAAAACGGGGTGTTTAAATTTGATATGAGTCCAGATGAATGCGCAAAGATACTTTTTGCTTCGTTTGAAGGCGCCATGTTATCTGCAAGGGCATTTGAAGATAAAAATCGATTAACAAGTTCACTAAAACAAATAATCAAACTGATCCAGGCATAATCAACAGATGAATATCATGAAAAATTACATTCTAATTATATTTTTAAGCATATCGCACCTTGTTATCGCTTCCGGTGTAGAAAATGACTTTAATATTACTGAAGTAGCTCAAGGAAATTATTTACATAAGGGCATACATGTTTCGATAGATGATATTAATCATGATGATATTGCTAATATTGGATTTATTGTCGGTGATAAGTGCATTGCTGTAATTGACACTGGTGGTTCGATAAATATTGGAACCAAACTACTCAATAAGATCAAATCAATATCAAATAAACCCATATGCTATGTCATCAATACACATGTCCATTTTGATCATATGCTTGGTAACAAGGCATTTACCATAGAGAAACCGGAGTTTGTTGGTCATCAACAACTTGCCGCAGAAGTAGAACGAAACCGTGAGTTCTTTTTAGAACAATTTAAGAATGATCTAGGCCCGAATCCAGCAGCCTCTTCTATAATTGGGCCAACTATATTAGTCGATAAATCCAGACAATTAGATTTAGGTGACCGTGTTTTAACCCTGATGCCTTTTCCTGTCTCTCATAGTCATAGTGATTTAATCATTATCGATAATAAAACCAATACGCTTTGGGCGGGCGACTTGATCTTCCGGGAACGAATTCCATCTTTAACGGGTAGTTTGATCGGTTGGCTAAAAGTAATCGAGGATTTAACTCCCCTTGAGCTTAAGTTAGTAATACCAGGTCATGGTAATGTCGCTGAATCAATATCTGTAGCACTTAAACAAGAACGAGAATACTTACAACGACTGCTGGATGAAACACGCCAAGCTATAGAGGACGGTCAGTTTGTAAATGAAGCTGCAGAACACATTGACAAAGATAACCAGTCGCACTGGTTACTCTTCGAATTTCAACATCCGACTAACGTTTCAAGAGCTTTTACAGAGCTGGAATGGGAGTGAAATGATCACCTCAGACATCTCAGAACACAATGACGAGAATAACGATTCAGAATGAATATAGAACATATTCGGGTGAAGAAGATATCAGGAACGTTCTCTAGAGCAATAAACTGTTCTATAATCAGAGCAATTATTAAATTAGAGCAATAAAATAACTATGCCCACTTATGACTATTTCTGTGAAGACAATGGTAAAACCGTCGAAGTTTATCATGGCATCAATGACAAATTAAAAACTTGGGGTGAAATTTGTTTTACTGCTCAGATCCCGCTTGGTGACACTGATGTATCGGCGCCAGTCAGATTAGTGATCCGGCCGGTTTCTATCGGTATACCTACCGGTAATTCAAAACTCAAAGAACATGGTTTCACCAAATTGGTAAAACGGGATGACGGCGTTTATGAGAATGTCACTGCCACAGGCGGTGAAAAAAGATATATGAAAGCTGGCGATAAATCATCCATGCCACATTTGCACAAGAAAATTTCAAGTTAGAAAAAATAAAGTAACTATGGTGTGAATATCATCACAGGCAGAGCATAAATGTATTAATCAGTTTTTATTTAAGCTTATACTCTGACAATAAATTCTTAGCTGGCGAGATATATTATGATCAAGCATACCCTCTTACTAATCAGCATTTTCATCGTTTTTATATCTACACCACTTTTAGCAGAAGAGAAAAATTACGAAAAAGACACAGTAATCGATGATGCAGCAGAATTCTTTGGCGATGGCGCAAAAGGATTGGGTGAAGTTATAGAAAAAATCTTCAAAGAGCATGGTCGACCCAATGCTATTATTAAAGGAGAAGAAGCCAGTGGCGCTATCGGAATCGGCGCACGTTATGGTAGTGGTGTCCTCTCTATGAAAAACAGCAGCAAGACAACTGTTCACTGGACAGGACCGTCTATTGGTTTCGATGCCGGCGCAAATGCCTCAAAGGTATATGTTTTGATCTATCATCTGCCGAATTCAGCTGCTCTATTTCAACGCTTCCCTGCGATCGACGGTAGCCTGTATTTTGTCGGCGGCATCAGTGCCAATTACCACCAGTCCGACAACATCATACTTGCACCACTAAGGCTAGGCGCGGGGTTAAGAGCTGGAGTCAATGTTGGCTACATGAAATACACCCGCAAAAAGACCTGGAACCCCTTCTAATAGGACAATACCCGGGAAGTAGAGCTGATTTCCCAAGAATATTTAATATTGCTTTTGCTTTTTAATGAGAATGGTTATCATTAACTAACTATCAATCTATCCTGGAACACACATGAATTTAAGTAAACCTAGCCTCTTTATCTACCTTTTAATCTTGAGCGAATTAACTTTTGCCAGTGGCACCATGAATGAAGATGAAATTAAAAATGTTGATCGTGTAGAAGTGTCAGATGAAGAAACGCGTCAACGCCTCTCAATTACAGCCGGCTTACTAGCAGATTATGAAATAGCAGCTAAAAAATTAATTATGAATCTGGGTAATAAATCAACAACGGCTATAGGTATCAGCAATCAAGCAAAAGCATTATTGGATTTATCTGAGAATGTGATTAATAGTGCGCAATACCGATTGCCACAATGCGATGAGTATCTAGCCAAGACATTAATGCTAAAGGATAACTTGCAAACGATTTCCCACGCCAGCCTAGAAAAAGACTATCACCATGACGGGGCACTTCCTAAAGCGCCTGGCGAGTGTTACCACACAAAAGATTTATTCGTACATCCTGCAACAGTTATCGTTTTGACTCGTGATGACCCCACTTTAAATGAAAAAACAAAGGCATCAATTAATCTTGAAATAAGTGAAGTATTAGCACATACCGAGATAGTAAGGCAGCTTGTAATTTACTAGGCGTTTATTTCAAACATGTCTGATTATTTAATAACCTAGAATACCATCACACTATTACCAGCAAGCGCCAATCTAATCGTCTTGGAATGGAACAAGTCCTTGATCATTATGTCATAATAGGCAAAGGCTCCTGTATCATATTTAAAATCGGGGGCTTGGATTAATAACTATTAATGTCACGCTATTGTCATATGATGAGCTCTATAAAAACCATTTTTTTTATTGTTTCTGTTTTATTCTTAACGGCGTGTAAGACGATCCCGACAACCCCCGATGAGTCGCCTGTTGCAGAACCTGAACAAACAAGCACAAGTAATACTGATTCTCCTGCCCAAAAAACATCACCTCAGAATACACCCTCGACTAATTCTGGCAATAACGAATCTGAACATAAAGCCGGTGAACAAAGTGAAGTATCAGCAACGGATGCTTCTGCAAATTTAACTAGCGAAGAACAAGCGCAAAAACTCGAGCAAAAACTCGACGAACGTTTTGCGGACTTCGATAGATTATTACTTCGTGAACGCGAGTTTCTCAACGAAAAACAAAAGGAACAAGGTGAACCTCAGACTAGTGGCGGCAGTGGTGCTGCCGGTGGCGAAGGCCTAGATGGACTGGAAGGCCTAGATGGTATTGCTACAGGTGATTCTGGCTCGCAGGAAAATAATAGTAGTACTCAACATACAGCCGGTCAAAATTCATATCCTAGCGATAATACAAATATAAATACGCCGCCTGACTTGGCAAATAGTAAAGGCGATGATGTTATTGCAAGACAATTACGTGAAGCTGCACAAAAAGAGAAAGATCCTGTACTCAGAGAAAAACTTTGGGACGAGTATAGAAAATATAAAAGTGGTATTTAACACAGGTAGACGTCATGAAGAAATTAAACAACATATTATTCGTAGCCAGCACATTGTTATTGTTAGCTGCTTGTAATACCACCACCGTAAGGTCGACACAAACAGCACCTGTACTGATAACGGGTGCAGCAATCCCGGAAGAATTATTACTTGATGTAGGCATTAATATTTTTGACCCTGAAATAACGGACAATAAAACTGAAGAGGTCAATGGTTACACTAAAATCCTTGAAGCAGAAGCGAATTACATGCCTTTTAAACTCATGGAAACTATACAAGGAAGCGGCAATTGGGGCGTGGTCCGCGTCATACCTAACAAACAGAGTGAAATGGATGTCTGGGTCGATGGTAAAATAATAAAATCTGATGGGGCCACACTTGAACTAGATATCACGGTCAGCGATGCAAGTAATAGCAAATGGTATAGCAAACGCTATAAGCAAGAAGTCAGTAAATACGCTTACGATAGAAACTCGAACAATAGCGAACCCTTTCAGAATTTATATGATCAAATTGCGAATGATATGTTGCTGTATTACAGAAAGCTAAGTGCTAATCAAATCACAAACATCCGAACAATTTCACAACTGCAATTTGCAAAACGTTTTTCACCCGAAGCCTTTAGTGATTACATCGACACAGATAACAAAGGGCGCTTAACCGTAAAACGCTTACCAGCAAAAAATGACCCTTTATTACAGCGTATAGAAAGCATACGTGAACGAGATCATTTATTTGTAGATACCCTGCAGGATTATTACGCGAACTTTAATCGTCAAATGGAAGAGCCTTATCTTGAATGGCGTCGAGCTTACTACGAAGAAGGCGAGGCGCTACGAGAAGTTAATGCACAAGCAACAACACGTCTAGTAGGTGGTGTTTTGGCGGTTTTGGCCGGAATTCTTGCTCAAGGCAGTAGCTCTTCCATTTCTCGGACTGCCGGACAAGTCGGCATTATTGCAGGTGGTGCTGCTGTAGTTAGTGGTGTTAATAAACGTGAAGAGGCCAAGATTCATGTTGAGGCATTACAAGAAATTTCTGCATCACTTGATGCAGAGATAGAACCACATACAGTAAATCTCGAAGAACGTACTGTAACTCTCACCGGCTCAGTAAATGACCAATATACACAATGGCGCGAAGTGCTACGTGAAATATATAGAACTGAAACGGGTGCTATTTAATAGCTCAATTTAGCATATTGCCATGGATAACGATTCAAAAGATGGTTTTAAAACAATAAAACCAGCAGCATTCAATCGTACTTCTGAAAACACAACTGCACCCACCAAGACGAGAAGCATTAGTCCTAAAAGTCTTAATGTAACACTTGGCCTTGTTTTTATGTTGGTCAGTCTCATTATAGTCATTTTCTTTTTGCCTGGCTGGGTAGAAAACAATAAATCTACAGAATCTTCCACAAGCCCTGCTACTGCTACAACATCGAAATCATCAGAAATAAAATTACCTGAGGTAAGAGCATCTTCACCTGAAGAAAAGCACGTTATTGGGCAGCTATCACTCGAAGAACAAACACAGAATTTAGCACTTAGAAAAGAGGCGCAAATCTTCTTACAAGAGATTTTAGAAAAACAAAAACTTCTCGAAGAAAATAATGCACAAAGCTGGGCCGGAAAGGAATATACAACTGGACTAAACCACGCAAAAAAAGGTGATGAATTATATAATCAACAACAATTTTCAGTCGCCAATCAAGAATATAAACGAGCTTTACAGCTGTTTAACCGGTTGACAGAACAGGTTGGTCCTATCTATCAAGAAAACCTTGAGCATGGAATGAATGCTCTAGACACAGGTGATTCGAATCTTGCATTGACCGCATTTAGTAAAGCAGCATTATTTACAGATGATTCACAAGAAGCAGCAAAAGGTATTGTACGTGCACAAAAACTGGATGATGTGTTTGCACATATTGAAGATGGGGACGGTGACCTTAGCGAAGGCCGATTAACAGAAGCAAAAATGGCATATCAAGCTGCATTAGAACTTGATCCTGACACCAGACTCGCCCAACAAAAACTATTAGAGGTCAATAAACTATTAGCAGAAAAACAATTTAACTCTCATATGTCGGCAGGATATGACGGACTTGAGCAACAAAGTTTTGCTAAGGCATTAGATCAGTTTAATAAAGCCTTAAAAATCAAGCCTGGCTCATCTGCTGCAAAAACTGCCTTACAACAAACCAAACACCAGATGACAACAATTGATATTGCAAAGACTTTGAAAGAAGCATCTGCAAGAGAAAAGAATGAACAATGGCAAATGGCTATTGAGCTTTATGAAAAAGCGTTAAAGCTTGAAAAAAATCTGGCCGAAGCGCAAGCAGGAAAGTTACGCGCCCAAAATCAGTTAAGCATACATCAACGTCTGGAACAGATATTGTCGCGTCCTGAACGACTCAGTGACAAAAAGGTGCATGCCGAGACAAGCGCTTATTACAGTGTAACTAGTCAATTTGATAATCAGGGGCCAATATTGACCAAACAGTTGGCAGATCTTGAAAATTTATTAAAAGTCAGCGCAACTCCCGTAAAGATAAGACTTCAGTCGGATAATTTAACCGATGTGGTCGTATATAAAGTTGGCAAAATGGGAATGTTTCAAACAAGAGAACTGAACTTACGTCCCGGCAAGTATATTGCAATCGGTAGACGCGATGGTTATCGTGATGTACGAATTGAGTTTTTAGTTTCTCAAGACACTAACAAACAAGCGATACAAATCGTTGCAAAAGAAAGAATCAATTAATTTAACTATGGTATATATTGAACCTGTCAATTTTGAACCGGCAAAAGCCCAGAAACCAGTCTTGGTAAAATCGCGTTCATTATTATTAAAACTTACGCTTTTTATTCTTTTTCCCATTCTCATCTTCATCATCTGGTTTCTATTTAGTAGTAAATCAGTTCGCATAACGACCGAACCTGTAGACGCAGACGTCACAATTCATACACTACTAAAATTAACATTGGCAGAACGTTATCTAATACAAGAAAACGACTATGACATAGAAATAAACGCTGAAGGTTTTCATACGGCTGAGGAAACTTTGCATGTAGGTGAAAAGCAAAATCAGGAGTTTACCTATGTCATGCAACCACTGCCTGGTCACTTGAAAGTAGATGTTACTGATGTAGATCAAGCAACCGTTTTTATAGATGGCATTGAGCAAGGGAACGTGCCAATTACACTAAAAAGTCTCGATGCGGGCACTTATCAAATAAGGATTGAAGCTGAACGTTACTTTCCTTATGCAGAAGATATAGAGATCGAGGGTAAAGACAAAACACAAGAGTTAAATATTAAACTTTTACCGGCTTGGGCGAAGGTGGAATTCGTTTCAAATCCTGAAGAAGCGGAGATATTGATTGATGATGAAAGTATAGCAACCACACCGGCTTCAATAGAATTGATTGAAGGCAAACACGCTGTACGAATTAAGAAGTCCGGTTTTAAAGACTGGCAAAAAAATATTGCCGTCGTTGCCAGTGAAGACATTTCCTTTAACGATATACAGCTAAAACCTGCTGATGCGACACTATTTATTGAATCTGTTCCAGTCGCTGCTAATGTTACTATTGATGGTAACTATGTTGGCAAAACCCCTCTGGAAACGGCCATAAGCCCAGGGGAAACCGTCTCTGTTCGGCTCTATAAACAAGGATTTATAGCATCAACTCGCAGTGTTCAGGTTGGCGCAGGGCAGAGCAAAAAACTCAACATATCCATGTCTTCAGAACTTGTTGATGTTATGTTTAGCCTTAAGCCTATGGATGCCAAAGTTTACATCAATGGTAAACGCGTTGAACTGTCTGACGCCACAATCTTACTTCCAACTACGCAACAAAACATAACTGTGCGTAAAGAAGGCTATGTGGATTACAACACGACCATTACTCCTATTTCTGGTATTGCACAAAATATTAACGTGACATTAAAGTCGCTACGACAACAGAAACTGGAAAATATAAAACCCATTATTACAAGCAAAGCTGGACAGCAACTAAAATTATTTTACCCTCATGCGTTTATTATGGGAGCATCGCGTCGTGAGCCAGGACGACGCTCTAATGAAACTGAGCAAAACATCGAATTAAAACGCGCTTTCTATCTTGGCATCAACGAAGTCACTAATGACGAATTTCGTTTATACAAAAACACACATAACTCTGGTTCTCTGCAAGGAAATAGCTTGGACAATAGTAACCAGCCTGTTGCAAATATAAGCTGGGATGATGCGGCAATGTATTGCAACTGGCTAAGCCAGCAAGAATCATTAATACCTTTTTATAAAGTATCTAACAACAAAGTAAGTGGGGTCGATTCTGCTGCAGATGGTTATCGCCTGCCGACTGAAGCGGAATGGGCATGGGCAGCGAGGACTGTTAGCAGGGATGAACTTTTAAAATTTCCATGGGGAAACAAGATGCCGCCTGCCAAAAAGAGTGGTAATTATGCGGATAGTAATGCGGCCGGTTTCTTAGGCAAGACTATCGCTAATTATAATGACGGTTTCCCTGTTGCTGCGCCCATAGGCAGCTTCGCCCCTAATCAAAAAGGATTGTATGATATGGGTGGTAATATTGCAGAATGGGTCCACGATTACTACTCTGTAATAGCAAGCAGTGATAAAACACATGTTGACCCGCTCGGCCCAGCACGTGGTGAATTCCATGTTGTCCGTGGAGCATCATGGACACATGGTACTATTACTGAGTTACGACTATCTTTTAGAGATTATACTGACAAACCACGCGAAGACGTAGGTTTTAGAATTGCCCGATACCTTGAATAAAACATTTAAACACATGAATAAATTCTTATTTTTAATTATCTTATGTTGGTTTTCATCAGCTAGTGCCGAACCAGAGGCCGATGAAAATACGGCAGAGACAGATAGCGAACAAACTGAGACAAAAAAAGATAAACAAGTAGCAACAACAGTCAAGACTCCTGACACATTCGATCCCACTGAAACCTTATCTCAAGATGTGCCCACTGCCTTTCCAATAGATATATAGAAGGTCAAATCCATTATGAACAAACACAACCCATTATCTGACTTCCTTTATCAATTGATAGCCTTATTCTTATCATTAATTATTGTGCACACCATATATGTCACAGTCATTCGTCCAAATGCGGACGCAATACTCGAGCAACAAGCAACTCAGCAAGCCATGGGTGAAACAGTTGAGATTGAACGCTCAATATATATCGTGCTGAAAGATTTTGAACAAGAGGCCTGTTTTATACTGGCATTATGGGTGTTTGCAATCATGGCGCTTAAGGCCAAAGTAATCCTGAAAGAACGGGCAATGTTGTCTCAAACTTTGATCAATATTAGTCCGGGAACAAGTCTCTTGCCTGAGGATACACGTGAGTATTCAAGGCCTATACAAAACCTTGATGAGAATGAACGTGAATATCTATTACCCAGAGCGTTACTCTCAGGCTTACAACGCTTTGGTTCTACTAAAAACATTCAGGATGTTGCTACTACTATTAAAGATATCTGCGAACATGAGTCAGAACGACTTGATTCAGAACTATCGATGGTACGTTATATTATCTGGGCAATACCATCTATCGGCTTCATTGGTACCGTACGCGGCATTGGTGAAGCGCTCGGTCAGGCGCACAAAGCCGTTGAAGGCGACATACTCGGGGTTACCTTGAGTCTCGGTGTCGCATTTAACTCGACCTTTGTTGCTCTTATCATTAGCATTTTTATTATGTTTCTAATGCATCAATTACAACTATTACAAGAACGCCTGGTGCTTGACTCGCAACGTTATTGCGATATCAGTCTCCTGCGTCATCTTAAGGCCCTATAAGGTAGCTGCTGAAAATGTCACTAACAATCATTGATCTTAATGATACGAATATACGTGTCGGAAAAGATGCGCAGATACTATTAAACAGTCCCGGTTACGCTGTAATTAAAGATGACAAGATTGCATTTGGCGCACATGCAGCAAAACTAAATCGCATTTATCCACGCAATACTCATAATGATTATTGGTACCGGTTTAGCCAAGATGCGATTCAGTCTACATCGAATCAAATACGCCATAATGCCGATCTTGCTTATATGCAGTTGGCTGAAATCTATGAACAAACTGGTGAATCTTCAAAATGGCTCATCGCTGTTCCTGCCAGTTTTAATCAGGAACAACTAGCTCTATTACTCGGCCTACTCAAAGCCGCTAACTATGAAGATGTGCAATTGATAGACAGCGCACTACTGGCATCAGTCAATAGCTTAAATAAAGGTGAGCAGCTTCATCTGGATATACAATTACATCAGTCTGTATTGACATCCATGGAAACTGATGACAAACATAGAGTAATAACATCCAATGTGTTACCCGAAGTAGGGCTATTAGATATTTATGAACAGTGCGCAAAATTTATCAGCAATGAATTTATAAATCAGTCACGCTTCGACCCACATCACAATGCCGAATCTGAACAATTACTATTTGAAAACATCCCTATATGTTTATCTAAGTTAACGACATCATCAATGTCTAAATTAGATCTTGAATATCAGGGAAATTCTTATAGCACAAATATCACTCGCGAAGCTGTCATGGAAATACTTTCTCCCATATATGACAGTTTCTACAAGCGTATTGAAGGTTCTAAACAACTACTACTAAGCCATCGCTTCCGGATGTTGCCTGGTTTTCTGGACGGACTGAATAATGCCCGCTTATTAGATGAATTTGCTGTATTTACATCAGCAAATAATTATTCAACTTTGCTACAAAACACTGATTTAAATGCAAATTACTTATCTGAATTACCAGTCATTGAAGTAACAGAACAATTCACAAGCCCAAATACAGAAGAGCGGCAAGCTACAGACATCACGCATATCTTGATTGGCAATACCGCCTATAAACTCGATGAAAAGAATTGCTACATCGCTTCTAATAACAAGATTGAAGCTTCGCTTGATTCAAATACCCAATATTCAATACAACCTAATGATGGTCATTATTCCATACAGGCTGAAAATAATTCGCAGGTCTTATTAAATAACGTCATGATCAATGACAAGCAACTACTTAGACTTGGAGACAACATTAAAACCGCTGGCATAGAAGCCAGTTCTACTTTAATAAAGGTCCCATAAAAAGATGGCCCGCAACCGGCGCCAGCTTACCCCTTTTAGTCTGTCATTCCTCGACATCATGTCCTGTGGCTTTGGTGCTGCAGTTTTATTGTTTCTGATAATAAAACACAATATTGATAGTGATGTAGCAACACCAGAGGCAATAAGCGCACCTGATTTTCAATCAGAAGTTTCACTATTGGAAGAAGAGATACGGCTTGGTAAATTAAATCTTGTCGAAGCCAAAAATACGATTGAAGAAATAAAGCAACAAATTGTAATTACAGAAGGACTTGCCCGAAAAATAACTGAAGAGATAAACAGTCTTAGCGGACAAGAGGAGGCGTTAATAGCAGCGAGTGGTGACACTGAACTCGATTCGCTTAAAGCCGACCTACTTAAACTAGAACAACAGAAAAAGAATCTGGAAAAAAAGCTAGAAGAAACAGGAGAAGCATCGCGAAAATTTGCAGGAGATGGAGATCGTGCCTATGTGTCCGGCCTAAAAATGAGTGGGAAGCGTCTATTAATATTAGTTGATAGCTCCGCTAGTATGCTCGATGAAACTATAGTTAATATTTTGCGACGCCGCAATATGTCAGAAGATCGCAAACGACAGTCCGCTAAGTGGCAACATACCATCAAGATTGTTGAATGGTTGAGCGCTAAATTTCCTCTAGAGAGCCAATTTCAAATCTATCATTTTAATACTCAAACAAATGCGCTTGTAGCAAACACAAAGGGGCAATGGCTAGATGTGCGCGATAAAACTAAGCTGGATTCAGCATTTAAGACTCTTAATGACTTAGCTCCAGAAAATGGCACAAACCTAGAAAAAGCATTTATTGCCGCAAACCAGCTTAACCCTAAACCCGATAATATTTATCTCATCACAGATGGCTTTCCCACGCAGGGTTCAAAACCTTCGCGAAAAACCACGATATCAGGTAAGGATAGAGCGAACCTCTTTATTAAGGCGGTTGATAAATTACCTGCACGCACACCAGTAAATATAATTTTGACACCAATCGAAGGTGATCCTTATGCGGCAATTGCCTTTTGGCGCTTATCTCGTGCAACTCAGGGCTCATTCATGAGTCCATCAAAGGATTGGCCATAATTACTGTTATGAAAAAGCGTCGCGACACAGATATTTTTAGCTTGTCTTTCCTGGACATCATTACCTGTGGTTTTGGTGCCATTATTCTTTTATTAGTTATTACTAAAACAGGTATTCCGGCAACGAGTATCGAGGCAGCCCCCGAGACAACCGATAATGGTTTAGTNCGCGATTTACAAAAGCAACTGTTTGAGATCAGAGGACAAACCCATATCTTAAATCGTGATATGACAGATGCAAAAGAACAGCTCTCAGAATGGAAACAGCGTATCGCCCGTCTCAAGCGAGATAAGAATAGCACCGAGAGTCAAATTAACAGCCTGCAAGATGATTCTGCCGTGCAATCGAGTATTACTAATCAATTCGAAACAGCAAAACAATCATTGACCAAAGAGATGCAGCGTCTTTTAGCGAAACTAAATAATGCAGACACTGATCTTGTTGGCGGGATACCCATCGATAGTGAGTATATTATATTTATCATTGATACCTCCGGTAGTATGGTACAGGTCAACTGGGAAAAGATGATCAAGCAATTGACGACTACTTTAGACGTCTACCCAAATGTAAAAGGCCTACAAATCATGAGTGATATGGGTAGCTATCTATTTTCACAATACCGAGGCAAATGGATACCTGATACACCAGGACGTCGACGAGCAATGGTCAGTAATCTTCGGATATGGAATACTTTCAGTAACAGTAGTCCGGTTGAAGGAATCACTCGAGCCATTAGTACTTTCTATGACCCAAATAAAAAAATAAGCATTTATGTCTTTGGTGATGAATTTACTGGAAAATCAATAAGTAATGTCGTAAAGGCTATTGACAGGCTTAACCCAAAAGACAGCAAGGGCAATACAAAAATTCGTATTCATGGCGTTGGCTTCCCTATACCAGCAAATGCACCTGAACATTTCCAGATTACCAGTCAAAGATATGCAACATTAATGCGTGAAGTTGGTCAGAGCAATGGTGGCACTTTCATTGGGCTGAATTGATGAAAAAAATATCATCCACTTTTTTTCTATGTTGTCTATTGCTGTTAACTGCTTGCGAACAATCCATGGTTCTGGAAACCAGCCTGGATATACCTCAACCAGTCGAGACAAAATTGCCTTTAAATATTGCCATTTTTTATGAAGACTCTTTACAAAAATATATCTACATAGAAAATAACGACGATAGAAGAAATTGGTCCATTACTATAGGACCTTCACAAGTAGAGATCTTTGATCAAGTCCTACCGACGATGTTTAATTCGATAGCAACAGTCAAGAACCTGGATGAAGCTAAAAACCAAAAATACGATGCCGTAATTATTCCCGATATTCAGGATATACAATTTGCTTTACCCTATGAAACAAAAAAAAAGATTCATGAAACATGGATAAAATATATTATTCATATTCAGGAAGCCGGGGGGAAACCCATTGCCGATTTGAAGTTGACCGGTTATGGAAAATCACTACCCAATACTTCAATCGACTTCATGTTAGATGAAAGAGAGGGTCTGGTTATTTCTACAAATGAGGCGTATAGAGATTTAGCAGCAAAGCTTATTGTTTCATTTCAATCAGATCCTGCAATAAATGAATGGCTCGATACCAAATCTAAATAATCATTAATCATGCTAAATATTTTGAATAAGATTTTAGTTATTATATTCATATGTCTAACTGTTGTTGCCTGCAATACAATAACAGTAATCAACGAGCATAAGGCATCAACAAATATTGAATTGGGAGATAAAGAATCCGTTGTTTTATTAGGTCGTAGACATCTAAGCCAACATGAAACTGAACTGGATTATATTAGTTGTGTAGGGGAGCAATTATCTGCCGGAGAAGAAAGGCTCAATGTAATACCAGAACAACAGTTCATCGATAGCATGTATCCTTATTTTGAAGCAAGTACAGCGCCGATGGATGTACAAAAACTTGATACATTAATACAACATCCGAACGTTTCAAAAAAACTAGCAGACTACAAAATACACTACTTTATCTGGATTGAAGGCAATACAAAAACTATTGATAAATCCGGAGCAATATCGTGTGTTGGCGGACCTGCAGGATGTTTTGGCTTTGCCACATGGCAAGATGAAGCAATTTATGAAGCAAAGATATGGGATTTAAAAAAGACATCCGTATCAGGAAAAATTCATACAGAGACACAAGGCACATCTTTTCTACCCGCCGTAATATTACCCATTCCACTTTTAGCGAGCGTCAAATCTGATGCTTGTGATGGAATGGCCATACAATTAAAAAAGTTCTTAAATTAATTCCCCTACAATCTATGAAGTTAATATTAACCTCAATCTTGCTCTCTATATTAATTGCAAATGTTTATGCAGAACCTCCGATTTATTCCTGGCGTGTCAGTGACCTTGCCCGCTCACCAGTAGAAAACATTAAATTAAGAAATGAGCAAGGCCATTTACTAAAAACAATCAGCGCAAAACAAATGGTCTATTTATATGCAGCAATGAGTAGCATCGCAGAAGCTTCTGAAATAAGTGCTGATTTCATTATTGTAGATGGTGATTTGGCCAATGCCTTTGCAGGCTCTACAGAGGATGGGACGAACTTTGTTGCCATAAATTTTTCTATGCTGGACATATTAGGCACTAATCTGGATATAGCTGCAGCACTCATTGGTCATGAACTCGCGCATTTAAAATTAAACCATGGTGAAATTAGCAAGAAAAATATCGAACAAAACCGCGGAAAAGATTTTTCTGCGGCTAATACGCGTTATAGTCGAGATAATGAACGTGACGCTGATTATCTTGGTGCGATATGGGCGATTGAAGCAGGTTACGATCCTAAAGGTGCTGTAGCTTTACAAGAAGCACTCTATGCACAATCGAAAAAAATAGCATCCTCGTCTTTTAATGTTTCCCACCCATCGAGTATAGAACGTATCACTATACTCAAGTCATTAGTTCGTCGCTTAAGCAACTGAATCAGGTCTTTACTAGAGAGGAAGTTATGATTCTTCAGAATTAATTTCTCTAACTTTCCTTATTTTCCTTAACAAATCTGTAGCTTGATGCTTAATGATTTCCGGATGCCCGAACAAACCTCTTTCAATAACATCCAGTTTCCATTCCATGACACGATTCAGCGCTGGTAATAAATCTAATGAATCCGTTCCATATATGCGCCTGTTAACCCAGTAAAAATACTCGTAGCTCTGGTCCAAAGCCTTCCAGTCCTCTAAATCAATATTTGTAGAAAGAATTTGCTCAAGAATTCCGAGTTGTTCCTTACTTTCTAAACCGTAATTAATTCGATGGAGTTGCAAAGCTTGATTTAATACCTCAAGTCTCTTTATGTGATCACCTTGTTCTTTATATACCATAGACAAACTAATTAGATTTTCTTCTATAGCAGCATCATGTGGACCATGAGTGATTTCAATATCAGAAATATTTTCCAGATATTGGCTAACTGTTTTTTCCGTGACTATATCAAGGCTTCTAATTTCTTCGGCTTTAACTGCCGACATTAAAAGGATCGTCACAACTAAAATAGTTAATAGTGAATAATTAACTGCTTTATTTTTTAACAAAAAATTATTTCTTAGCATAATATGCTCGATTATTACTTCTGAAACTTTTGACAGTAAACATACGAAACTAATATCTCATGTACAATCTTAGCAACACTATAATTGATACTATGTTTTAAACTAAGTTTAAATAATTACCTAGATTCACTTTTCTTATAATCAGGCTCGCCTAGCTTCTTTGACAGTATATATTCAAGCCACAGCCCAGATAACTTCTCCTGAACAGTATTTTGTCGCAAACGTGAATTCAAGTTTGGAAAATCAACACGATCAAGCTCCTGATCCTGATTCGAACAAGAATATACAAAATATTCCGCCCCGGTATCCGGATCAATATGTTTACATAGACATTGGGCACAGACACCTTTCATCATGCATTGCATTGGTGAATTGATAGAACCAATTGCTACATGCTCAGACTTGAAGTATTCCTTTAAACGTCCATGACGTGCCTCTTTTACAGCGGCCATCATTCGATCTGAACCAATTACAATCATATGGTCAACGTCCTGTAAGGGGATGTTAACAGTACCTAACTCACTTCTAGCATAGGCTTCGATAGATTCAAGTATATTGCCTACAATGGTTTTATCTTGTGGCCGAGTCGTCTTGATCGGTACCACATCCTGTCCCCGATCAACTGACCAAACAATTTCATCCGACGCTGCTTCAATCTCACTCACCTTGAAAACATCCGCCGCATATTTATAACCGGCAAAATAGATTACCTTATTACCAGCTGCACGAAATGCTTTACCAATAGAGAACTGAACCGCATTGCCAAGTCCACCACCAATCAACATCACGGTTTTATTACTCACAGTCTCAGTTGGCGCTCCAGTAACTCCCATTATCACCACCGGATCGCCAGGTTCCCATAAAGCACATAATCTCGAAGAACTTCCCATCTCCAAAGCAATTAATGAGATTAGTCCTTTTTCTTTATCAACCCAGGCCCCCGTTAAAGCCAACCCTTCTGAGGCTAGGACGGTGCCTTCTATTTCTGGTGCCAAGTATTCATAATTTTGAACACGATAAAACTGCCCAGGTTCAAACTTTTCAGCTTGCAAAGGAGCATGCACTATTATTTCAATAATTGTTGGGGTTAGGCGATTAACTTCCACCACTGTGGCTAATAATTTTCCATCTAGTCTGGAAAAAAACTTATCTAACGCCGCTTGACGTAATTCACTTGCCTCAGCAGAGAGACCATTAATTTCCTTTTCGAATAATTTTACAATATACGGATAACCATCTTTAGCACTAGCCATTGCTTTTACTACATTACCTGCATAAACAGGGTGATTGTCACCATAAAATGAAACGAATTTTCCATCTTTTTGATATGAGGTGAATGGTGCCGGCTTACCAAGTTTTGGTGACAGCGCATCATCCATAGGCACCATTTCAGGCAGGTCTCCAGATGACCAACTAGGCTCATAGCGTTGAAAATATTTTTTATCCATTTTGAATGTCGCCGGAAATTCTTGCTGATAGATAGTATTTGGAGATGTTCCAGCTGCAATAAACATGCTCTTAAGTGGAACCTCTTCTTCCTCACCTATACTTTGCCAAGTACCCTCTTTTTCCGATAGTTTGGAAAAATTAACCGCTTTCAATGCACCATATTCGTCTTCAATGGCTTCAATAGGGCTCATGCCTTCAGCAAGTTCAATACCTTCTTTTAAAGCTTCATGAACCTCCTCATGGTTTTGCCTATATGCAGGCGAGTCCTTTATCCCCTTTCGATAAAACAAACTAACACCACCCCACTTATTTATCAGCTTAGGAAAGTTTGGTTTTTTACCTGCAGCAGTGGCGCGTTCTCTTTCAATTCTGATTTCTCTACCATGCGCCAAAAATTCATCTAGAATTTCTATTTCTTCGCTGTCGTAAACAGAACGAACACTGGATTCACCATTAACCTCGGTCAGCTTTTCATAACGATTTAATATTTTTTCAACTTGAACAGGATAATAAGCCAGCACTTCAGACGTGGTATCAATAGCAGTCAAACCACCACCTATCACACCTGCAGGTAGACGCACCTGAAGATTTGCCATGGAACTCGCTTTTGATGCCCCTGAGAGCTGTAATGCCATAAGAAAATCTGATGCTTTTCTAATACCACGAATTAAATTATTTTTCAGGTCAATAATAGTCGGCTTACCCGCACCACTGGCAAGCGCAATATGATCAAAACCCAAACTCCAAGCATCTTCGATAGTAAGGGTTCCACCAAACCGCACACCACCAAAACACCGAAATGCATTACGTCTGATTAAATTAAGATAGATTACCTTAAGAAAATTCTTATCCCAACGAACAGTTATACCGTATTCTGCAACACCACCAAAACCACTCAAAACTCGCTTATCAAGTTGCTCATATAGTGCTTCAAAATCACGAATCGGTTGTGGTAATTTTCCGTTACCTCCTACAAGCGCTTCTGACAAAGGCTCTATCTTCAAAGCATCAATACCCACCACGCCAAAGCCTTCATTGAGAAGATAATGGCTCAAGGTATACCCCGCCGGACCCATACCTACAACCAACGCATTTTTTCCGTTATACGGCAATGAATAGGGTCTTTTAATATTTAGCGGATTCCACCGTGTCAATAGACTGTAAATTTCAAAACCGTAGGGCATGAACAAAACATCCGTGAGAACATTTGTTTCAATTTGAGGAATATTGACCGCTTCTGTTTTCTGATAGATACAACCACGCATACAATCATTACAGATACGATGACCCGTACCAGGACACATCGGGTTATCAATAATAATCATAGCGAGTGCACCGATATTGTCACCTTGACGTTTAACGGCTTGCATCTCTGAAATTTTTTCACCTAGAGGACAGCCTAAAATGGTCTCTCCTATAGGATTTTTCTTAAACTCCTGACTACTACGCTTATTGCGCATTCCCTTTGAACATGAGTCAGTATCTCTCTCGTGACAGTAGATACAATGCTCAACTTCATAAAGCGTTTCACGTTCATTGTAACGAGGATCAGTTAGGCTAAAACCATCTCGGTGACTCAGTTCATGCTCTTCGCAAACCCAAGCTTTGTAACCCTCTTTCTGCCTGTTTTGGTGTTTTACTAAATTATCAAAATCAGTTTTCTTAGGGAATTTAAAACATGACCATTCTTTACTTCGTTCTTCGTGTTGCGCTATATATACCCAGCGTTCGACATACGTTAATAGGTTCCCTATAAATTCAGCATTACTTTGCTTAGATAAGCCTTCTGAAAATACTATTTTTGCTTCTTGATGTTTTTCAATTTTTTTACGTAAGTTATTTGTATCAACATCAAATAGATTATCTGGATCTGTTTTACCTTTTGCCACTGACTGATAATGCTCATGTAGATCAACCAATTTAGATCCTATAGATGCAATATCTTTTTCTAAATCTTTACTTTGGTGATCTTGCTCAAAGGCAACTAAGCGTAATAAATCTAAATCATTCCAAACGTTCTCACTATCGAAATCACTAACTTCACTTTGTTTAAATTTTGCCGCAACTTTTGATACGACTTTATTACGGAACTTAAATATCGTAGTAAATTCTTCTCTGATGTTCTCTTGTTGGTGATCGCGGGCACCTTCAACGTGAAATAACTGAGCTATGAAACCACCCACATGTGGTGCCATTTGCACTAATAACTCAGAGACGTCCTGAGGCTTAATGCCGTCTCCTTGGCAAGACTGATAATGCTGAAATTTTTTAGCGAGATCAGGTGCACTTAACGTTACTTCTTTGAGAAAAACTGAGTGCAATTCTTTTAAACGGTCAGGGGAATACAGATCACTATAATAAAACCCGGGCACACCCAAGCCTATATCCCTGTCCGGCCTTTCTCCGCGACTTGGATTTGAAGAACTCATAAATTCAATACCTTATAAATAGAAGTGAAATAACGGCGCTAATTTACCTGCTTTTTTATATTCTTAATAGTAACTAATAAACATTTATTTAGACTTATTTGTTATATATAAAAAACTATTATACTGTAATTACTGCGTATGAAAGATGATACTAAGGAGGATGTTGCGTTGCAACATAAAAAAGAAATGTAAAAAAAATCCCCGACTAAACAGTCGAGGATCTATTTAAAATAAGAGCCTGGCAGTGACCTACTTTCACATGGGAACTCCCACACTATCATCGGCGCTAAACGGTTTCACTTCCGAGTTCGAAATGGGATCGGGTGGTTCACGCTCGCTATTGCCGCCAGGCAATTTGTTGGGGTGTGCTGTTATTTAACAACACGCCCACGTCTGGAAAACTGATTAAAGTATTACACTATATAGTGCACAACAAACTGCTTGAGCATTATATGGTCAAGCCTCACGGGCAATTAGTACTGGTTAGCTTCACACATTACTGTGCTTCCA
>JGI20151J14362_10000147_pt1 | contig 50526 bp, 52 predicted proteins | sample COG_01_FD_14362 | JGI IMG/M metagenome (IMG submission 14362)
ATATTTGTTGGTAAAGATTTTCCCTGCACCAACCCCATACTGGTCAAATGGATTTATTTCTAGCATTTGGGAGGTCATAAAAGTTCTATGCTCCCATGAGGCGATTAAGTATCCAAGATTAAATGGATTCAATGTTTTTAGTGTAAATAAATTTGTAGGTACGTTTGAGTTTACTTTTTCATAATCTTTGAGATCAGCATTGTCACCATTAGCCAATAAATTGGCTTGAGCCTGAGACTGAGCAAAAAGTAATTTATTTTTATTCTTGTAATCTTTAATAGTAAATATATCTGCGCATACAGAAGCTGTTCCTTGGTGGAGTAACTGGAAATAGGAGTGCTGTGCGGTTGAGCCAAATCCACCAAAGACTATTTGACCCGTTTTTTGGAATAGCGAATTCTTGTTTGGTTGCTTACCTATTGATTCCATTTCTAACTGCTGGGCATAGTCATTAAAAAATCTCATTTTCCAACTATATGTTAATAACACTCTTGTCTCTCTGTGCATGAAATTGCTATACCAAAGATCGCTATATGATAATGTCTTAATAAAATCTTTATACTCTTTATCATATAAAAACTGGTTATCAGCTTCTGCTCCACCTTTTAGGAATTCTACAAAATCTTTACCAAGCTCCAAAATTGCAGGAAGTGAAATAGGAGACCACATTGAATACCTACCACCTATCTCATTAGGAAAAGTAATCATATTATTAAAACCAAGTTTTTTTGCTTTATTTGGTTGAGAGGTGATTGCAATAAAATGATCATTAAATTTACAATTTTGTAATATCCAATTTTTTGCAAGCTCAAGACTTTGAAGGGTTTCATCTGTGCTAAATGACTTAGATGAAACAATAAAAAAAGTTTCTTCTTGAACTAGCGGCTCAACAGTTTCATTGAACTCAATATGATCTGGTCCTGTTAAAAAAATATGATTGAATTGTCTTTTACTTGAATTGGTTAAAGTTTCTATAAGAAGCTTAGGGCCTTCAAAAGAACCACCAATACCAATAGTTACAATATTTTTTATACCTTTGTTTAAAAGCTTAGTCCTGAGCTCAATGCAATCCTGGATTGAATTTTTGCAGTTTTGTAATAGCTCTTCTGACTGAAAATTATTAGGGTTTTCTGAAAAAATATCACGATATACATGATGAAGAGCCGACTGTTTTTCTGTTACATTTATTTCTTCTCCATGAAATAAATCTTTAATACCCTGATCAATATCTAAATCTTTATAGGTTAAATCAAATAAATCAAATATTTCTTTGTTAAAGCCCTTTAAGAGAGATTTATAATTTAATGCTTTACTATTAAAAGAGAAGTTAAATATTTCGCCATTACTATTCTGAGATTTTTCTAGAAGCTCTTCTTCGATATTCATATTAATTTATAGAGTTAAATATATTTTTAAGGGCATTTTGGGGATCTGTAGCTTCTGTGATAGGCCTTCCTATTACTAAATAATTAGCCCCAAGCTCAATAGCCTTTTGTGGTGTCATTACTCTACTTTGATCATCATTCAAATCAGACAAGCGTATTCCTGGAGTAATACAGAGGAGTGACTCTTTTTGTTTAACTAAATTTAACTCATGAGGAGAGCAAACCACCCCGTCAATTCCAGCTTGTATAGCAATTTCAAGCATTGCATTTACCTGAGATGCTGCATCTCTCTGATATATTATATTTGTATCATCATCAGTCAGGCTTGTAAGAGCGGTAACACCAAATACTTTTATATCAGTTCCATTAACAGCTTCCATTGCAGCTTTCATCATCTGAAACCCACCTGATGTATGAATTGTAAGCATATTAATTGGGAGAGCTTTGAGGCCTTCAATTGATTTTTTTACTGTATTGGGTATGTCGTGCAGCTTTAAGTCTAAAAAAATATCAAAGCCTTTGTTAGATGCATGCAAGATAGCCTCATGCCCAAGAGCATTAAAACTCACACTTCCAACTTTTATCATGCAAAGATCTGGATCAAGAGAGTCTACAATATTTTTAAAAGCATCTAGATGATACTCATCAACAGCTACGATAATATTTTTAGACATAATTGTTGAATTTTAAACTATTAGCTACTTATCTACTAATGATTTAGAAGGCTTGAAATGCATTGTAGCGGTCTCTCCAAGATAGGAGACTTCTTTTGTTTTAGGGTTGATAAACTTCCTAGGTCGGATATATTTTTTTGAAAAAGTACCAAAACCTCTAATTTCAACTTTATCATCGAACGCAACAGCATCAACAATAGACTCTAAAATAGAATCTATTGCTAATGAAATTTGTGATTTAGTGAGGTGAGGAAATTCTTTAGTTAAAGCTGATTCAATATCTGAACGGTTATAAGTTTGTTGCTTATTACTATTCACTCAACTTTAATGAAATTCTTTCTCTTTCTGCATCGACTGCAAAAACTATACACTCTAATTTATCGCCTTTTTTGTATTCTTCTAATGCATCTTTTGGATCATCATCATCAGAAATATCAGAAAGGTGAATCAACCCATCGATATCACCCTCTAAGCCAACAAAGATTCCAAAATCTGTTATTGATTTAATATGCCCATCAACTTTATCGCCGATACCATATTTATTAGAGAATTCTGTCCAAGGATTAGCTTTAGTCTGCTTAAGACCTAAAGATATTCTTCTTTTATCATGATCAATTTCAAGAATCATAACTTTAATCTTTTGCTCCATCTCTACAACTTTTGAAGGATGAATATTTTTGCTAGTCCAATCAAGCTCTGATAGATGAATAAGGCCTTCTATTCCTTCTTCTAATTGAGCAAAACAGCCATAGTCAGTTATGTTTGAAACTGAAGCCTCATAAACACCACCGACAGCATAATTACTTTCAACATTTTCCCATGGATCATTCTGAATTTGTTTTAATCCTAAAGAAACTCTAAGTTTTTCTTTATCAAAACTTAAAATCTTAACGTCAATCTCATCGCCAAGACTCAAGAATTCAGCTGGATTTGTAACTCTTGACCAGGATATATCTGTAATGTGAAGTAAACCATCAAGTCCACCTAAGTCTACGAAAGCGCCGTAATCAGTGATGTTTTTAACAACACCTCTAACAATTTGGCCTTCTTCTAGATTTTTGAGTAACTCAACTTTAACAGCTGAATTATTTTTTTCTAAAACAGCTTTTCTTGATAGAACAACATTATTTCTTTTGTAATCAAGTTTGATTACTTTGAACTCCTGTACTGTATTTTCAATGTCTGGGGCCTCTTTTAAAGGTCTCACATCAACTAACGATCCAGGTAAGAATGCTTTAACAACCTCTACCTCTACTGCGAATCCACCTTTAACTCTATTATGAATTTTACCAGTAACAAACTCTCCTGTTTCTAGTGCCTCTTCAAGCATTTTCCAAGTTGAGATTTTTCTTGCCTTTTCTCTTGAAATTCTTGTTTCTCCATAACCGTCTTCAACGGCCTCTAGAGCAACTTCTACCTCATCGCCAACGACGATACTTACCTCGCCTTCGTTATTTCTAAATTCATCAAGAGATACTACTCCTTCTGATTTTAATCCTACATGAACTGTTACCCAGTCATTGTCTACGTCTAATACAACTCCAGATACTATCGATCCTGGTTGCATATCTAATGTGCTTAAACTTTCATCTAGTAAAGCTGCAAATGATTCTGTCATTTATTAAATTCCTTTTTTGTGAGCTTTTTAGTAAAACTCAGTACTTCTTCAAGTGACATTTCTGAAGAATCAATTACTATCGAATCTTCTGCAGGAATCAAAGGGGATATAGTTCTTGTTCTGTCCTTAAAATCTCTGCTCTCAATGTCTGCAATCAGATCGGGCATATTAACTTCTTGTCCACGATTCTGCAACTCTAAATATCTTCTTTTTGCTCTCACTTCTGCAGATGCTTCAAGAAATATTTTCAGTCTTGCATCTGGAAAGACTACTGTCCCCATATCTCTTCCATCTGCGACAAGTCCCTTCCCAGAATAAAAATCTCTTTGAATGTTTAGTAAATTTTTTCTGGTAATGTCTAGTGCGCTTATTTGCGAAGCTGTTTTTGCTGTTTTTTCAGTTCTAAGTTCATGGGTAATATTATTATTATCTTTAAAAACATTTATACCATCCTGATCAGAAATAAATGTTATTTGCTCGCTTATGAGTTTTTTTATTTCTTCGTGATTACCACTAATGCTAAATAAATAAGCATAAACTCTGTAAAGAAGACCGCTATCAAGAATATTAAAATCTAAATGTTTAGCTATGTTTTTGGACAAAGAGCCTTTGCCAGATGCTGAAGGTCCATCTATAGTTACAATATTAAGTTTCATTGACTTCTAATCCTAATTTATTCATGGTCTCAAGAAAATTTGGGAAAGAGGTAAGTATATTTTTACAATCCTTTACAAAAATTCCATTTTCAGATCTAAGGCTTGCAATCAAAAAACTCATTGCAATTCTATGATCACCAAAGGAATCAATTTCAGGCCTTCCAGTAATATCATTCTCTTCGCCTTGAATTTTAATACCATCTTCAAATAGTTCATGTTTGATTTTTATTTGAGATAATCCATCAGAAATAGCTGCTAGGCGATCAGACTCTTTTACTCTTAGCTCTGCAGCATCTTTAATAGTTGATGATCCGTTAGCAAAAGAAGCAGCAATGCTTAAAATGGGTATCTCATCAATAATATTAGGAATGATGTCACCCCCTATATCAATTCCTTTAAGTTTAGAGGACTTCACAGACACATCTCCAACTTCTTCATTACAAACAATTGATTGATTAATTATTTCTATTTCGCCACCCATGGATTGAAGTACTTTAATTAATCCCGACCTGGTTGGGTTGAGGCCAACATTTTTAATAAGCATATTTGATTCTTTTGCAATTAGACCTGCAACAATCAAAAATGCAGCTGATGAAAAATCACCAACAACCTCATAAGAAGTTTTGTTTATTAGTTTTGAACTTTGAAGCACAATGCTGTTATCAAAACCTTTTTTTGTTTGCTCAATGCTTCCACCAAAATAGCTAATCATTCTTTCTGTATGATTTCTAGTCGGATGCTTTTCAATAACAGTAACTTTTTTATTTGCAGCTAAAGCAGCTAGTATTATTGAAGATTTAACTTGAGCACTTGCTACTGGCATATCATAAAGAAAGTTATCCTTAATATTTCCTTTTTGGATTTGTATAGGAGGAGTTCCTTCTGAGCATTCAACATTGGCTCCCATCTCATTTAGTGGATTAGCTACTCTTAGCATAGGCCTTTTAGATAAAGACTCATCGCCAACAAGTGTAGTTCGAATATTTAAACTGGAAATTAAACCCATTAATAATCTTATTCCCGTTCCAGAGTTACCTAAATCAACACTCGATTTAGGAGATATGAAGGGTACATCTCTTTTAGAAATATATGCATTAGTTCCATTAATCTTTATTGATGAGCCTATTTGATTCAAAGCCATTGCAGTAGATTTGGGATCTTCTCCATTAAGGAAGCCTTTAATAGAAATATCTTCATTAACTAGAGAGCCTATAATCAGAATTCTCTGTGAGATTGATTTATCACCAGGACATAAGACTTCACCTAATAGGGCTGAGTTACTTTTTGCTAAAAGATTCAAAAGCTATCTTCTTTATAACTTTTAATATCTTCTAACTCTTTCTTTAATAGATCGGAATGAGAAAATACCTCAGGAAGTTCTTTTGTCTTTGTTATTAACTCTAGTAGGTTATTAATTGACAGCTGGAAACTTGCTAAAGATTTAATAATATTTTTATCATTTAACTCAAAAATATCTCTCCACATTTCTGGGTTAGAGCCACTAAGCCTAATAAATTCTTTTAAGCCGCCCCCAACATTATCTTTAACATCTTTTGAAGACAATCTAATAGAATCAATTAAGGCATATGAAATTAAATGAGGAAGATGGCTTGTCATGGCAAACATCAAATCATGATCTTTTACAGACATCTCAGAAACTCTCATCTGTAAAACAAATTTCCAAAAATCTTCAAGCCTTTGGGTGTGTTTTTTATCAGCATTGAAAGGGTTGCATATTACTGTTTTCTTGCCAGTGAATAAATTTTCATCCCCACTTGATATTCCAGATTTATCAGAACCAGCAATGGGATGAGATAAAACTATATTGGTAACATCTTTATACAATAGATGGTTCTTAACACTAGAGGTATCTGTAATAGTTGTCTGTGTATTCCAAAGCTGTTGAATGTTATTAATTATATCCTTTGTAGCTTCAGGGCTTACTGCTATAACAATAAGATCTACATAAGAGGTTATTTCTTTATTATTAATTGTAACTAAAGAATTAAAACTGTTATCAATAATTTTATTATCTGATGCATATTGAAGACTTTTATCATCAATATCAAAACCATGAACTTTTATACCTTTTTCTTTGGAGGCTTTTGCAATAGATGATCCAATTAATCCAAGTCCAATGACTAGTATTTCTTTAATATTAGTATTCATAAAAGCTGGCCAAGTTTTAACAAGAAATAATCATTCTCTTCTTTGGTGCCGACTGTCACTCTTATAAATTCAGGCATATCATATAGAGCAATTGGACGGACAATAACACCTTCTTTCATTAAATTTATAAATAATTCATCAGCTTGAAAATCACCTTTAAATGAAATGAAATTTCCATGAGAAGGAATGCATTCCAATCCCATTTCAATTAATCTGGTCATTAAATAGCTTCTTTGCTGAGAATTTAATTCAATGCTCTTATTGATATGTTCATGGTCAAGAATTGCTAAACATGCAGCATTTTGAGCAATAGCATTGGAATTAAAAGGTTGTCTTATTTTATTTAATACTCCGATTAAATCTTTACTAGCCAAACCATAACCAATTCTGAGACTAGCTAAACCCTGAATCTTTGAAAAAGTTTTTGTAATTAATAAGTTATTATATTTATCTAAAAGTTCATTTATCTTGATGTAATCCTTCTCTGTTACATACTCAAAATATGCTAAATCTAGAATTACCAGAACAGATGCTGGAATGCTATTCATCAAAGACATAAACTCTTGATGCGTATTGTATGTTCCTGTGGGATTATTTGGGTTTGCAATAAAACAAACTCTTGTTGAGTCTTCAAGGTATCTTGGAAATTCATTAAGAGCATGTTTCCAATTATTGGTTGGAACTTCAATAATCTTTGAGCCACTAGACTGAGTTACTATCTTATATACAGCAAATGCATGCTTTGACATTAGGGCACTAGAATCTTTATTTAAAAAAGCCCTTGCAGCTAACTCAAGAACTTCATTAGAGCCATTGCCTATAATTATATTTTCAGGATTAAGTAACTCGTGATTTGCTATCAATGCTTTTAATTTCTTTGAATCTCCATCTGGATAAAGATGCAAATCATCATTATGACTTTTTAATGCTTTTACAGCTTCTGGTGATGGACCAAGTGGATTTTCATTGCTAGCAAGCTTAACAACTTTTTCTGGTTTATATTCTGCAACTACTTCATCAATTGACCTTCCTGGTTCATATGGGTGGAGGTCTGGAATACCTTTATTTAAATGGTCAAAGAGATTGCTCATATATGTTGAGGATACGAACCAAGAACTCTAACTAAAGATCCTGTTGACCTTACCTCTTTAATAGCTAACTTTAACTTATTATCAAACTGATGACCTTCGCAATCAACAAAGAAATCATGCGAATCAATATTTCCTCTTGATGGTCTGGTCTCAATTTTACTTAGATTAATTTTTCTTTTTTCAAAAGGTCGTAATATGTTTATTAATGCTCCAGGATTGTTAACAGTTTGAATTAGGAAAGATGTCTTGTCTTTACCAGTGGACAATATTTCATTTTGACCAATAACTAAGAATCTTGTTTTATTTTCAGAATAATCTTGAATATTACTTTTTTGGAGTTTAAGTTTATATTTCTCTATAGCCAAAGAATTGACTATGCAGAGAATATTTTTATTTTCTTTTGCATACTTAGCTGCTACTGCTGAGCTTGGCATTTCTAACCTTTTAATAGATCCAATATTTTTTTCAATCCATTTACTACATTGACCCAGAGCCTGAGGGTGAGAAGCAATTGCAAAAGCATCCTTAAGATCAAACTTATTTCCTGAGGCGAGTTGATGGTCAATATTTAAATATATTTCGCCAATAATAGAAATATTTTCATTATCAGCTAGGCAGTTTAATGTAGTATTAATTACTCCCTCAGATGAATTCTCAACTGGAACAACACCTATATCGGTATCTCCATTAATTACTTGATAGAAGACATCATCTATTGTTGGTGATGGAATTCGGGAAACTAATGAACCAAAATGATTATCAACAGCAGCCTCAGAATGAGTTCCCTCTGGTCCTAAATATGATATTTTTAGTGCTTCTTCTAAGGATAAACAGCCTGAAATTAATTCTTTATAAATACTCCTTACTTTAGTATTTGATAAAGCGCCATTTTCATTTGCTTTTAATATATTTCTTAAAATATTGGCTTCTCGATCAGGCTTATAGAAAGATGTATTTGGACTAATTTTTGATTTAATTTTTCCTATATCGACAGCCAATGAAGCTCTGCGTTGAATTAATTTTAATAAATCAGAATCTATCTTATCTATCTTAGATCTTAAATTTTTTAACTTATCTTTACTCATTTTTAGCCATATTTTGCTTCAAAGACTTTCATAAAGTCTATAAGCTGATTTACACCCTCTACAGGCATAGCATTATATATACTAGCCCTCATTCCGCCAACTGACCTATGGCCTTTCAAATTTAAAAGCCCTTCCTGCTCGGCTTCTTCTAAAAATTTGGTATCCAGATTGCTGTCAGCAAGAATAAATGGAATATTCATAATTGATCTATTTTCAAATGAAACTGGATTAGTATAAAAACTTGAATTATCGATATAGGCATATAAAGATGAAGCCTTTCTATGATTTTGTTCACGAAAAAAATCTAGGCCTCCAGATTTTTTAATCCACTTAAAAACCTTACCAGCCATATACCATGAAAACGTTGGAGGTGTATTTAGCATTGAATCTGATTCTGAATGTTTCGAGTACCTTAAAATATTGGGCAGGCTTTCATTTTCCATACTCATTAATTCTTTTTCAATTATTACCATGGTTAATCCAGCTGGACCTATATTTTTTTGAGCTCCTGCATAAATTAAAGAAAATTTAGATACATCAATAGGCTCACTAAGAATTACAGATGACATATCTGCAATAAGAGGCTTGCTTAATGTTGGTGGTGAATGGACAGCAACACCTTGAATTGTTTCATTGGGGCAATAGTGCACATATGCAGCGTCTTTAGTTATTGCCCAACTATCAGGACTAGGTGCACTAGTAAAGCCTGAGTCTTCAGAAGAAGCTATGGTATTTATACTGGTAACTTTTGATGCTTCAGATACAGCTTTTTTTGACCATGAACCTGACACAATATAATCAGCAGAAGCCTCTTTGCTTCCAAAATTTAATGGGACCATGGCAAATTGATGAGTAGCACCACCTTGAAGAAATAAAACATCATGGGATTCAGGTATATTTAATATATCTTTAAAATCCTGTTTGGCTTCAGTAGCAACACCATCATAAATTTTTGATCGGTGACTCATTTCCATGATAGACATGCCAGAATCACCCCACTCCAAGAGCTCTTCTTTTACTTCAGCAAGTACTTCTTCAGATATTACTGCGGGGCCAGCGCAGAAGTTCCACTTACGCACTATTCCTCATCATCATCCTCTTCATTTGGGATGGTTACACATTCTATTAACTTCTCGCCTTCTTTAGGAGAAATAATTTTTACACCTTGAGTATTTCTACTTAATGTTGGTACTTGAGTAACTGAAGTTCTTATCATAGTTCCCTTATCACTTATTAACATAATGCCATCCTCGTCCTCAACGAGAGCAGCTGCAACCATTGAGCCATTTCTATCACTTGTTTTCATGGAAATAACGCCTTGGCCTCCCCTATTATGAGAGGGAAAGTCATCAAGTTTTGTTTTCTTCCCATAACCATTTTCAGAAACACATAAAATAGTTTTAAGAGGATCTCCAACCATCAATGAAATTAATTTTTCATCTTTCTTGAGCCTAATTCCTCTGACACCTCTAGCTGTTCGTCCCATAGCACGAACATGAGATTCATTAAATCTTATTAATTTTCCTGAAGAGGCAGCAAGAAGTATTTCATCATCTCCAGAGGTTATTGCAGTTCCAATTAACTTATCATCATCATCGAGGTTTATTGCCTTGATACCAGATTTATATTTCTTAGCAAAAAGACTTAGACTAGTTTTTTTAGTAGTCCCCTTTTTTGTTGCCATAAATATAAATTGATTATCTGAAAATTCAGCCACTGGCAAAATATCACTGACTGATTCATCGTCATCTAGATTTAACATATTAACTAATGGTCTACCTTTTGATGTTCTTGAAGCTACAGGGATTTCATAAACTTTTAACCAAAATACTTTGCCTTTAGTTGTAAAGCATAAAATCTGCATATGACTGCTTAAAACATATAAGTTTTGAATTAAATCTTCTTCTTTTACAGCAGCTGCAGCCTTACCCTGACCGCCTCTTCTTTGTTCTCTGTACTCATCAAGCGGTTGAGTTTTTGCATACCCACTTCTGGAAACTGTTAGAACTCTCATTTCTTCAGGTATAAGATCTTCATTTGTTATACCACGACGTGTATCGTTAATTAATGTTCTTCTTTCATCTCCAAAATTATTTTTAACTTCCTCAAGCTCGGAGATCATCAGATTTTTTAGAACTTCTTTATCATCAAGTATTTTTTGAAGATCAATAATTTTTGCAACAATATCAGCAAACTCATTACTGAGATTATCTTGCTCAAGGCCTGTAAGCCTAGCAAGCCTTAGCTCAAGAATTGCTTTAGCCTGATCAGAAGAAAGTTTATATTTTTTACCCTTAATTCCTAATTCTTTACTTAGACCTTTTGGTTTACATGCATCACTTCCAACTTTCTTTAGAATTGCCTCAACAGGACCAGCTTTCCAATCTTTTTTACATAGAGCTTCTGCTGCAAGTTTTGGATCTTTAGATTTCTTGATAATAGTAATGACTTCATCAATATTAGCTATTGCCACCATTAGGCCTTCAACTATATGCCCTCTCTCTTTTGCTCTTCTAAGATCATATTTAGTTCTTTTAGTAATAATATCTTTTCTATGCTTAATGAAAGCTTCAAGCATCTCTTTAAGATTTACTTCCTTGGGTTGACCATCTACAAGAACAGTAAAGTTTATGCCAAATGATTGTTCAAGCTGTGTTTGTGCAAATAGATTATTTTCAAGAACTTCAACGGAATCACCTTTTCTAACTTCTATAACAACTCTAAGACCATCTTTATCTGACTCATCTCTTATTTCAGTAATGCCTTCAATTTTTTTATCCTTTACAAGCTCAGCAATTTTTTCAAGCATCCTAGCTTTGTTAACCATATATGGAATTTCATTAACGATAAGTGATTGTTTGCCAGACTTCTCATCCTCTTCAATAGAAGTATTCGATCTTGTATGAATAATGCCTCTTCCGGTCTTATATGCCTCATAAATCCCAGCTCTGCCATCAATAGTTCCACCAGTTGGAAAGTCAGGACCAGATATATCTTTGATCAATTCATCTATTGAAAGTTTAGGATCATTAATAAGATTAATACTTGCATTTAGAACTTCCGTTAGATTATGAGGAGGTATGTTAGTGGCCATACCAACAGCAATACCTGATGAGCCATTTACAAGAAGCGTTGGAATTTTAGTAGGTAAGACATCTGGAATAAATTCGCTACCATCATAATTTGGTGAATATGAAACAGTTTCCTTTTCAAGGTCCCCATACATTTGATCAGTAATTTTAGCCATTCTGACTTCTGTATATCTCATCGCTGCTGGCGGATCACCATCGATTGATCCAAAGTTTCCTTGACCTTCGACTATTGGATATCTCATAGAAAAATCTTGAGCCATTCTTACCATTGCATCATAGACTGCACTATCACCATGAGGGTGATATTTACCAATAACATCACCTACAACTCTTGCTGATTTTTTATAAGGTTTATTATAAGAATTTTTAAGATCATACATTGCATATAGAATCCTTCTATGGACTGGTTTTAAGCCATCTCTTATGTCAGGAAGAGCTCTGCCATGTATAACACTTAATGCATAACTTAGATAAGATTGTTTAAGCTCATCTTCAATATTTACGGATATTACTTCTTTTGCGAAATCACTCATTTTGATAGTCTTTTTTGTTAAAAAATAGGTCCTTTAATTAAGGTTTATTTTAACATAAATAACTAGTGATTTATTCTTTAAATTCTGAAACTAATCCACCAATAGACTCTTTAGCATCTCCAAAAAGCATTCTTGTATTTTGTTTAAAGAATAGGGGATTTTGAACGCCAGCAAAACCAGAAGACATTGATCTTTTTAGAACAAAAACTGTCTTTGCATTATGGACTTCAATGATAGGCATCCCATAAATAGGACTTCCTGGCTCTTCAGTTGCAGAAGGATTCACAACATCATTTGCGCCAATTACTACAGCAACATCTACGGCATCCATTGTTGGATTAACATCATCAGGTTCTGCAAGAACATCATATGGAACATTTGCTTCTGCCAGAAGCACGTTCATATGGCCTGGCATTCTTCCTGCAACTGGATGTATTCCATATTTTACTTCTGTACCATTTTCTTCTAATAACTCTCCAAGCTCTCTGACAACGTGCTGAGCTTGTGCTACAGCCATGCCATATCCAGGAATAATTAATACGGAGCTTGCGCTTTCTAAAATTAAATATGCATCTGAAACACTTATTGGACTTACTTCTCCCTGCTCTTCTGCAGATGAGCCACTTGAGCTAGAACTTGCATAGCCAACAAACAAAATATTATTTATAGATCTGTTCATTGCCTTGGCCATTATGACTGTCAAAATAAGGCCGCTGGCGCCAACCAATGAACCTGCAACAATCAAAACATTATTCAATAACAATAAGCCAGCAAATGCAGCAGCAATTCCTGAGAATGAATTCAACAAAGATATGACAACAGGCATATCACCACCACCAATTGGAAGCACGAAACCAATACCACCCATAAGGGTAAGGACTAGTAAGACAGTGAAGAATTCAAAATTTGTAACCAATAAAGGCGTGACAAAAACAGAATAAATTAAAAACACTAATGAAGCATAAAAAATAGTTGTAAATATTTTTGTAATAAAAGATGTTTTTGCTATCTTGATTTTCTCAGCTAACTTACCGTAAGCAATAAGACTCCCAGTAAATGTAACTCCACCAATATATAAAGTAGTCATTACCAATACATGTTGGAACAAATTATCTGGGATTGAATTATACTCAGACCAAGCAATCAGAAAAGTTGCTAAACCACCAAAACCATTAAACAGGGCTACCATTTCAGGTATCGAAGTCATCTTTACTTTTAAAGCAATGATAGAACCTATTAGGGCTCCTAAAGCGATACCTCCTAAAAGGACTAAAGGATTGACTATATCAATAACAGTTATTCCTACAGCAATAAACATTGCTAAGGCAGAAAAGAAGTTACCTTTTACGGCTGTATCTTCTTTTCCTAACATCTTGATTCCAGTTATAAATAATATTGATGAAAAAATGTATACAATATTTTGTATTGCTGATATTTCTGAAAGGAAGGTCATAATTATTTCTTCTTAAACATTTTTAACATTCTGTTAGTAACTAAATAACCACCGAATACATTTATAGATGCAAAAGTAACAGCAAAAAAAGCTATCATATTTTGCAAATCTGATTCCCTTGAAAGCACAAGAGCTCCTACAAGTGCAATACCTGAAATTGCATTGGCGCCTGACATTAAAGGAGTATGTAAGGTGCTTGGAACTTTTGCGATTAACTCGAGACCTAAGTAGATAGATAAAATCAAAACAAAGCCAAGTAAAATATATGTTTCCATTATTTAAACCTCTCATTAGTTACATTCCCATCATAAACAAGAACACTACTTTTAATTATTTCATCTTCGAAATCAAAAATAATGTTATTTGCCTCTTTGTCATGAAAATCACATATCCAATGATTGAAATTATTAGAAAGTGCTAGTGAAGCATGGCCTGCCACTTTTGAAGCTAAATTAGAAAAACCAACTATCTTGACACCATTTTTTATAACGACCTCATCAAGCTTAGATCCTTCAACATTTCCACCAGACTCAACAGCCATATCAAAAACAACACTACCTGGTCTCATCTTTTCTAGTGTTTTATTATCAATTAATTGAGGTGCAGGTCTGCCAAATAGTTGAGCTGTAGTAATTACAATATCAGATCTTGCACAAACTTCAGACTGAAGATCTTTTTGTTTTTGAATTTGTTCCGGACTTAATTCTTTGGCATACCCTTGATCTGTTTGACCAGTTTCACCTAAATCAATTTTCACAAATTTTGCACCCAAAGAGTTGACCTGCTCTTCTACAACATCTCTTGTATCAAATGCTTCAACTCTAGCGCCAAGTCTTTTTGCTGTTGCAATTGCCTGAAGGCCAGCAACCCCAACACCAATAACAAAAACCCTGGCCGGCTTAAGAGTTCCTGCAGCAGTCATCATCATTGGGAGAGCCGTTGATAATAAGTTAGCTGACTCTAAAACTGATACATATCCAGCTAGATTGGCCTGAGAGCTTAAAACATCCATTTTTTGTGCTCTTGTTATCCTAGGAATAAATTCCATGCTAACTAAATTAATTTTAGAGGTGACACAAGCATCTATTAAGGCTTGATTTGAAAAAGGGTTAACCATTCCCAACAAAGTTGATCCAGATTTCATTGAAGAGATTTCATCTACAGTTACTGGTTGGTTTGTAATTAGTAAGTCAGAATTTTTCAAACATTCTTCTCTGCTAGATATGTTGAGGCCTAATTCCTGAAAATCTTTATCTGATGTAAATATTCCCTCTCCTATACCTTCTTCAAAGTATATTTCAGCATCGAGTTTAGTTAATGCTGAAACTGTATCAGGATGTATCGGAGATCTATTGTCTAATTTGTCAGAAGATTTTAATGCTGAAATTATCACAATAATTTAATAAAATTAGTTATGTAGTGAAGTAAATCTTATTAAAATTAAAATGTCAATTCAAATTATAAACCCCATCAAAATAAGATAAAAATAAAAAAATCCTTGTAGTTTTACTACATTGTTTAAATAAATTTAGTTGTGTATTAATGAATTCAATATGTTGTAAAATACTGCAATGAATATAGACCAACAAGAAGTAAACAAATTTGCTGAGCTTGCTCAAAAGTGGTGGGACAAAGGCGGCGACTTTAAACCACTTCATATTATCAACCCCTTAAGAGCTAAATATATTGAAAATAAAATTTCATGCAAAGGAAAAGAAATTTTAGATGTTGGTTGTGGAGGTGGACTCCTGTCTGAAGCGCTTCATGATTTTGGTGGACATGTAACTGGTATTGATGCAGCAGGTCCTGGTATAGAAATAGCAAAATTACATGCAGATAAAGATAAAAAATTGATTACGTATATAGAGTCTACAGCTGAGGATCTTTTAGAATCATCTGAAAAAAAATTTGATATTGTTACCTGTCTTGAGGTTCTAGAGCATGTTCCAGATCCAAAATTGCTTGTAAAAACATGTTGTGAGCTTTTGAAGCCTGGAGGTCATTTATTTTTATCTACAATCAATAAAAATCCTAGATCGTGGATAACGGCTATAGTTGGTGCTGAATATATTTTTAATATACTTCCTAAAGGAACGCATGAGTTTGATAAATTTATCAAGCCCTCTTCCCTAGCAGCATATATTAGAGATGCAAATGTTGAACTATTAGAGTCTAAGGGCATGTTTTACAATCCGATTACGCACAAAGCAAATCTTAATAATGATCTTGGTGTGAACTACTTGATGTATGCAAGAAAATTATAAAACTAAGCTTGTTTTATTTGATCTAGATGGGACGCTGGTCGACACTGCACCTGATTTCATACTTTCTTTAAACAACATTCTTCATAGGAATAATAAAGAACCATTAGATAGTAGTATTATTAGAAATCATGTTTCTGATGGTTCTGCAAAACTAACTGAAATAGGTTTTAAGCTCACAAGCGACCACCCTTTCTTCAATAAATATAGACAAGAGTTATTAGACGAATATGAAAAAAATATAACCACATCATCAACCCTCTTTGAGGGCATAGATTTTGTATTAGAATTCTTAAATAGCAAAAAAATACTTTTTGGAATAGTCACAAATAAGCCATTTAAGTATGCAAAGCCAGTAGTTGAGCATTTTAGAGAATTAGATAATTCTAAAATATTAGTATGTCCAGATGACATAATAAATATAAAACCTGATCCAGAGGGAGTTCTTTTTGCTTGTGCAGAACTCGATATAGATCCATCTGAAACAATATATATTGGCGATCATCCAAAAGATTTACAAGCGGGTCTAAGTGCTGGTTCTAAGGTCATTGGCTGTAAGTATGGTTATTCAATCAATGAAGATACCGATACATATGGAGCTAACTTAATAGATAAACCACAAGAAATCATTTCACTTATTAAATAAATATGAAAGATAAAAGTAATTTTGATAAAAATTTTTTATCAGGCAAAAACATACTAATTACAGGCTCTACAAACGGTATAGGAAAACAAATTGCGCTTGGATTAAGTTCATATGGAGCAAATATAATATTACATGGTAGGAATGAGGATGCTCTAGACGCTATATATGATGAGGTTAGTAATAAATATAAAACTAACCCTAAAATAATTAAATGCGATTTAAATGAATTAAATGAAAACAAGGCTCAAGAATTTGCAAATGCAATTATTGAATCATATGAGTGTCTTGATGGAATAATTCATAATGCAGCAATAATCGGAAAAATGTCTTCTATATCTGATTATGATTATGAGACATGGCAACAAGTTCTAAATATCAATATAACTAGTTCATACTTGTTAACGAAGTACCTATTTCCATTAATGGAAAGGTCATCTAATCCAAGAATAATCTTCACTTCATCAGGTGTTGCTGAAAAAGGAAGAGCGTTCTGGGGAGCTTACGCAGTATCGAAAGCCGCAGTAAAATCTTTAGCCGAAATACTGCAAGAAGAACTTGAACCAATATCAAAAATTAAAGTCTTTAATTTTGATCCTGGTAAAACAAAAACTTCTATGAGAGCTTTCGCATATCCTGCAGAAGACCCAGGCAGTCTTAAAGATGCAGCCATGCTACTAAATGATTATTTATGGATGCTCTCTGAAGAAAGCAATAATTCAAATATAAGATATATTAAGTTTGATTAAGGCTTGCCCATAAATAAAGACAAAGATAAGTTCTATAAGGAGCATATTCTTTTACTGATGATGTGGCGTCAGCAAAAAAGCTTTTACACGCCTTATTAATCGCTAAATCTCCTGAAATAAATACATCCGCACTGCAAAGGTAGAACATTTTCAATGAACACAAGGTCCATGGACCAACTCCTCTTATTTTTAAAAAGAAATTATCAATTTCAGATTCTTTCATTTCTAAAATCCTGTTAGCAGATAGTGATTGTAATTCCTTGTTTTGTAAAATATCGAAAATATAAGATGCTTTCGGGCGAGAAAGTCCCTGTTCTCGTAATTGATCTTCAGAAAATGAATTTGTACTTTTTATATATTTGTAGGTTTTCAACCAAATTGATTTAGCAGCTTTAGTAGAGACCTGCTGGCTTATGATAGTTTTAATTAAAAATAAATCTATTGATAAATTATGTGTTCTAGAAGTCAGAGATATGACTCTAGAGTTTACTAAGAACTTATGAAATTTTTTATGATTTTTCTGTTTTGAGATCTTTAAAAGAAACTTATAAGCTAATTTTGCGTCATCCGCCATAATTCTTTAAGAGCATAATTTCATTTTCATTTAGTTCTTTAGTTTTTCCTTTTTGTAGTGTCGATGGAAGAAAGATTGGACCAAACCTTGTTCTTTTTAATCTGCTAACTTCTAGATCTAGTGCTTGAAATATCTTTCTTACTTCTCTATTTTTTCCACTTACTAAACATACTGAAAACCATTGATTGGTTCCGTTTTTTTCGCCCTCTACAACATCTGTAAATTTATGAACCTCATCATCAATCAATATTCCTTTAAGCATTGTTTCTTTTTTTTCTGGCGTAAAATCACCGCGAGCTCTTACGAGATATTCTCTATCCAGAGTATTTGAGGGATGCATACAGTAATTTGCGAAGGAACCATCATTAGTAAATAACATTAATCCAGAGGTATTTATGTCTAATCGACCAATTGAGATCCAATTTCTTTGATTATAAGCATTTGGTAGATAGTCATAAACAATTGGAATTTTTTTCTCTCTTGCATTTGATGATAAGACTCCTTCAGGCTTATTTAAGATAATTACCTTTAAATCAGTCTCTTTTACTTGGATAACTTTACCTTCAAACTCAACAATATCCTGATTACTTACTGTTGCTCCAATCTTTGCAAGATTTCCATTAAGAGAAACCTTCCCTTCTTTAATTAATACCTCGCAAGCTCGTCTCGAGCCGATGCCAGCTCTAGCAAGATATTTTTGCAATCTTTCTGACATACTCGGTTTATTTAAACAACTTCAGATAAGACTTGAGTATCTGAATCTTCGTCTATTTCAGGAAGCTCTGGAAGGCTTGAAATATTCTTAAGGTTTAAATCATCTAAAAATTCCTTTGTGGTTGAGTATAAAGCAGGTCTTCCAGGAGCATCTTTAAAACCAGTAACCTTTATCCAGTTTCTTTCAAGTAATGATCTAACACTTTGAGTACTAACACTGACACCTCTAATATCTTCAATATCACCTCTAGTAACAGGTTGTTTATATGCAATGATAGAAATTGTTTCCATCAAAGCTTTTGAGATTCTTGGAGTTCTTTCATTCCATAAATGAGTAATTGGGGCACTATAAGATTGTTTAATTTGCAACCTAAAACCTGATGCTACTTCAATGATTTCTAAAGATGATGCCTCATATCTATGCTCAAGCTCATTAATGCATTTTTTAATATCAGATAGTTCTGCAATTACTCCGTCTGACTCCAATAGTCCTCTTATTTCAGAAAGTCTAAGTGGTCTTCCAGCACCAAATAATAATGCTTCAACTGTATTCACTGTTTGTATATTCAATTTTAAGCTCCTCTAAGAGATTTTAGAAAAATTTCATCTGTTTTATTTTGAATCAATTCAACATGCCCATCTTTAGCTAACTCTAAAGAAGCTAAAAAAGTAACAACCACCCCATGCCTGCCTTCGGCTTTTCTTAATGTTTTTGAAAAACTTACTACATTTCTTTTTGCTAGGATTTCCATGATTATTTGAATACGTTCTTGTGTAGACAATTCTTCAAAATCTATTTGATGACTTAATTTTAAATCAGGCCTTGATTTTATTTCGTAAAAAATAGAGGCTAGTTCTTCTTTTGTGATGAATATTTCTTTTTTTTCAATTTTTATCTCAGGCAGAGCTGCTGATGCTGTATAAAAATCTCTATCTACTCTTGGAAGTAAAGCTAGTTTTTCTGATGCAAGCTTATATCTTTGATACTCTTGCAATCTTTTAATTAATGCTGATTTTGGATCTTCCTCCTCATCATCATGTATTTCTCTTGGGAGCATCATCCGAGATTTAATTTCTGCCAACGTTGCAGCCATTACTAAATATTCTGCAGCTAACTCAAATTGTAAAGCATCCATTAAATCAATATATTCGATGTACTGATCGGTAATATTAGAAACATCTAACTCAAGAATATTAATATTTTCTTTTTTAATGAGATAAAGAAGAAGATCCATTGGACCTGAGAATGTTTCTAAGCAGAGCTCTAAGGCATTAGGCGGTATAAATAAATCCTCAGGGAGTGTTTCATAGGGCTGGCCCATGACCATCGGAAACTCTAATTGTGTTTGAGTAGTATTTTGCATGATAAACACTACATAGTGTAAGTTTTAAAGCTTATTAATACAACATATAGTGTATGTATAACAACAAAATAATTTTTAAAAAGAAGAGTAAAGATTATTTTAAGTATCTTTTTTTAATAATACCTACTATTTTAATTTCATTCATTTAATATTGATGACGTGAATATTTAAAACTAATTGATAAATGAACTACTCAACAGATAATACAAGAATAATTGATAGAAAAAAGGTCCCTGCACCCTACGAGCTTGTTAATAAACTTCCAATTGACGATGCAATTTCAAAATTAGTTTATGGGACTAGACAAGAAATAAGTCAGATACTTCATAACAAAGATGATAGATTGCTTGTGGTTGTTGGGCCCTGCTCAATTCATGATCCAGATAGCGCCATTGAATATGCTAAAAAATTAATTGAGCAGAATATAAAATATAAAGAAGAGCTCCTTATCGTTATGAGGGTTTATTTTGAAAAACCCAGAACAACAGTTGGCTGGAAAGGCTTGATAAATGATCCTGATTTAAATGAGACATATAATATTGGCAAGGGTGTCGAAATGGCAAGAAAGCTTCTTATAGACTTGGCAAGATTAAACCTTCCTGCAGGCACTGAATTCCTAGATCCAATTTCTCCTCAGTATATTACAGACATAATATCTTGGGGTGCGATAGGTGCCAGAACTGCAGAAAGCCAGATTCACAGAGAGTTAGCTTCAGGTTTGTCATGCCCAATAGGTATAAAAAATGGTACTGATGGAAGCCTAAAAGCTGCGATTGATGGAATTCAGGCAGCAAATCATTCACATGTATTTTTAGGCGCTACAAAAGAAGCCGATATTGCTATGCTTAAAACTGCAGGAAATAATGACAGTCATATAATATTAAGAGGTGGTAAAGAACCAAATTTTGATGCTGAATCGGTTGCATCAACGCTCTCTGCACTCAAGGAAGCTGAGGTTAATGAATCAATCATGATTGATGCAAGTCATGGTAATAGTCAAAAACAATTTAAAAAACAAATATCTGTTGTAGATACAATATCTCAACAAATTGAGGCAGGTAATAAAAATATAACTGGTGTAATGATAGAAAGTCATCTCGTTGAAGGTAACCAAAAAATTACAGACAGCCTCAATTATGGACAAAGCATAACCGATGCATGTATTGGATGGGATGATACGATTACTTGCCTTGATAGCCTTAGTAGTGCTGTTAAAAAAAGGAGAGGTTTGTAGAGCATTGAAAGGTTCTGAAAAAATTTTTTTCTCTAAAGACGTTGCTGAAACACTTGGAATTGAGTCGGCAATAATATTAGAGTTATATCAAACTCAAAAAATATCTCATTCAAATGATTTAGAAGCTATAAAGAAATCTTTAGTAGAAGTTGCTCCTTTTTTAGATCAAAAGAATTTAGAAGAGAATATTAATAAATTAGTAAAATATAAATTTATAAACGCCATTAAAAAAATAGGTGGCTTTAATGTCCAAGAAGCGCCTACTAATAATTCGCAAAAAAATAAAATCACATCAGAATGGAACCCATCTAAAGAAGCAATTGAGATTCTTCAAATGAGCCAAATTGAAGAAGATTTTTATTATAAAAAACTTCAAGAATTTAAATTATATTGGATAGAGAGAGGACAAGAAAGGAATAACTGGAACACCTCATATATTGATTATATTAGGCGGGAATGGGCTAAAGAAAAAAGCTCTAATAAAGGCCTACCATACGTATTAGATACAAACTGGACACCAAGTGATGATGTGTTTGATATCCTTGAATTATCTGAAATATCAAAAGAATCGGCTTCAAGATACTTAAGAGAGTTTATACTGTACTGGAAAGAAAATGGCTCAGCCTTTACAACATGGAATTCAAAATTTATAGAACATGTTAAAAGAAGGCATCTAGGCAATCAAAATCAAAACAATGAAGAAAGTAAAAAACATACTGAACCAGGAAAGTACACAAAGGACTTTACATCAAGAAAAAGTGACTCATCCTGGGCATCAGAAATTGAACTCTAATAAAAAAGAATTTATAGATTCAATAGATAATCTATTTTTGAAGCTGGAGCTTGCGTATCACTATCAATTTTATAAAGTATTTGGAACAGATGAGCGATTAAGTGAAGGTAAAAAACTATGGGCTGTAAGTTTAAAAAGCTTTTCATTAGAAACTATTGCACAAGCTATTGAAAACGTAATCGGATCACAATCCTATCTTCCTACTCTTACAGATATTGTTAAGGCTTGCTCAGAAATAAATAGTTATGATGGCTTTCCATCAGTTGAGGAGGCCTACATTGAAGCACGAAAATCCTTTTCTCCAAGACAGCAATATCCATGGAGCCATCCTATTGTTTACTTTACTGGTAAGAAGATAGGTTGGAATTTATTAGATGAGAGAGATAGTAAAGAGCTATTTCATTCCTTTAAGAAAATTTTTAATAGATACAAAAAAAATGCTGTGGATGGTGTGGAGTTTAAAATTGAGCCCATAAAAGAAATACCTCAATCTAAGCCTTTAAATAAAAAACTATTTGAAAGTTTAAGAAAGAAACATAAGGTTTAACTAATTAAATATTTACCCTTCATTCATAGAGTAGTATCATATGATGTATGCAGTGTAAACATTATGACTAATTATTAAGATATGACTAAAAATATAAGAGTATCGCTATACATTTTCATCCCTGTTCTGCTATGGATGCTATCAGGCTTCCTAGTAAATGAGGTCGAAGATGCTGACACTTTAGAAACCAATCTTTTTAAAGTAGGCAGTAAATTAAGTAATGCTATTTCATATCAACCATCAATCAAATTAAAAGCAACCTCTCGATCAGAAGCAAGAGTTAATGTAAGGGCAAAAACATCAGGAGAAGTTGTTAAAATTGGTGCTACTCAGGGACAATTTATTAATAAAGGATCAATTTTATGCAGTCTAGGTGTAGTTGAATTAAATAGAACTGAAGTTAAGGCTCCTTTTTCAGGCTATATTGAACAAATTGTGAAGCCAGGTAATTTTTTAGAAAGAGGTCAAAACTGCGCAACAATTATTCAACTAAATCCAATTATATTTGTTGCCGAGGTTCCTGAATTTAGCATTAATAAGATTGAAACTGGTCAAGAGGTTTCTATGAAACTTGTTACAGGGGAATTATTAAAAGGAAATTTAACTTTTGTTTCTAAAAGTGCATCGCCCTCAACAAGAACTTTTAAGGTTGAATCACAAATACCAAATAAAGATGGCGAGGTAAGAGATGGCATTACTGCTGAAATGACTATTAAGACAAAAATAGTTAAAGCTCATAAAATTTCACCTTCAATATTGCTATTGAATGATGCAGGTATAGTTGGTGTGAGATCAATTAAAGATAATATTGTGAAATTTAATGAAGTGATAATACTTGAAGACTCAGAGTCAGGATTATGGATTACCGGATTACCAGAAACCCTTGAATTAATTGTTCAAGGTCAAGGCTTTGTAGAAGATGGTCAAAAGGTAATATCTGACAGGTTATGACTAAAATTGTAGATTTTGCTTTATCTAAAGCAAAAACAACTCTGATGATCGCATTTATGATCATCATTGCAGGCTCTTATGCGAGACAAGAAATATCTATTGCAGCCTCTCCTAATGTTCAGCTTCCATTTATAAGTGTATCTGTATATTTAGATGGTGCTTCTCCAAATGATACTTCAAGGCTTATAGCAAAACCTTTAGAAAATAGACTTATGACAATCACTGGTGTTAAAAACATCAGCTCTAGAAGTGTTCTAAGTTTTGCTAGAATTTTTTTAGAATTTGAAGTTGGATATGATATGGATAAGGCTTTGGTTGATATCAAGCAAGCCGTTGAAGAAACCAAGTATGAGCTTCCTAGGGAAGCTGAAGATCCACAAATATCAGAATATTCTGAGGCAAGCTTTCCTGTAATGAATATTAGTATTGTTGGAAAAAGTTCTATTAGACAAAAGGTTTTTTATGCAAAAGATTTAAAAGATAAAATAGAGGGAATTGAAGAAATTCTTGAAGCTAATCTTTCAGGAGCACCTGAGGAAGTTCTTGAAGGTGTTATTAATAAATCCCGTATGGAGTCATACGGAGTAACGCTTAGCGATATTTACTACTCTGTTGCTAATAACAATCTTATTATTCCTGGCGGCACTCAAGATACAGGCAAAGGTAGTTTTAATATAGAGGTGCCAAGTGTTATAGAGTCTGCTCAAGACGTCTATGCTATTCCAATCAAGGTTACAGAAGATGCAATAGTTACTTTAGGTGATATAGCAGACATTAAGAGGACATTTAAAGATTTTACTTCCTATGCAAGAGTAAATGGCTTAGATGCTGTAACCCTCGAAGTACGTTTAAGAGAGGGAGCAAATGCAATTGATGCATCTAATGACATTCGTAATATTTTAGAAGAGTATAAAAAAACTCTGCCTGAGAACTTAAAGATTTTAATATCAGATGATGATACTGTTTATGCTATTGAAATGGTGAAAGAACTGAATGGCAATATTATTACTGCTGTTGTTCTTATCATGGTGCTTGTTATTGCAAGCATGGGCTTCAGGGTATCTATGTTAGTTGGTCTTTCAATACCATTCTGTTTTTTATTTACTTATTTAACATTTTATTCTTTTGGTATGGAAATTAATTTTCTAGTCATGATGGGTTTATTGCTAGGGATGGGAATGTTAATTGATGGAGCAATTGTTATAACTGAATATGCTGATAAAAAAATTAGTGAGGGTCTTTCAAGATCTGAAGGCTACAAAATGTCATCAAAAAGAATGTTTTATCCAATTCTTGCCTCAACAGGTACAACTATGGCAGCATTTATTCCTGTTATGCTTTGGCCTGGTTTCACTGGACAGTTCATGCGATATCTTCCTATTACTGTTTTTACTGTCTTGATAGGTTCATTATTATATTCGTTAGTTTTAATACCAGTTTTGGGTACCTATCTAGGACAAACAGAATCTACTCTTAATAAAAAAGAAAAGAGAGAGTCAATATTTAAAAAATTGACAGAACTTTATGGAAAACGTATTTCAAAATTTGTTAAAAATCCAGTTGAGACATGTTTAGCAGTATTTTCTCTTCTACTACTAATTATTATGAGCTATTCATATTTTGGTAAAGGTACTATCTATTTTGCTCTTGTTGATCCTGTTCAGGCTGAGGTAACAATTAAAGCTAGAGGAAATTATTCTGCTCTTGAGACTAAAGAAATTGTTGAGAAAGTTGAAGAGAGATTTCTAGCTGTAGAAGGCTTAAGTAGTGTCTACTTAAGGGCTGGTACCGAGTGGTGGAACTCTGGTGCAGATAAGATAGGTGGCGGTTTTATCGAAGTAGCTCCAGCTGCTAACAGAACAAGATCAGGCCTTGAAATAATGGAATCATTAAATGAATCAGTAAACAATCTTCCTGGGATATTTGTTGAGATTAAGGCTGATATCGGAGGACCTTCTTTTGACACTCCAATAGAATTGGACATATTGGGCAACTCAGAATTTGCAGTAAATCGTGCGGTTGATGAGGTTGAAAGCTATCTCAGGAATGAAGTAACTGGATTGATTAATATAACATCGACTAAGCCCTACCCCTCAGTAGAATGGAGTGTAGAAGTGGACAAACAAAAGGCAGCACAACTTGGAGTGAGTGTTGTAGATGTGGGAGCTCTAGTTCAAATGCTAACAAATGGTTATAAAGTAGGAGAATACAGACCTGATGATTCAAGAGATGAAGTAGAAATTAGAGCAAGGTTTCCTGAGTCCGATAGAACCATCACAGGTATACAAAATCTTAATGTAACGACTCTTAAAGGATTAGTTCCAGTAAGCTCTTTTATATCTGTAATCCCTAAAGAAAATAGACAGACTATTAATAGAAGAAATGGTAAATTTTCACATGAAATTGGGGCTGCTACACTTGATGAATCTGAAGTTTCTGCAAAGGTTCAAGAAATTGATCAGTGGCTTCAAAAAAAGGATCTAGGACAAGGTGTTACATATAAATTTTCTGGCATGGCAGAAGAAACAGAAGAAGTTAATAACTTTATGATTGCAGCTGGAATAATGGCGGTTTTTATTATGCTGGTAATGCTGCTTACACAATTTAATAGTTTCTATCAATCATTCATAATACTAACATCTGTAACTATTTCATTTGTTGGGGTTCTTTTAGGTCTTTTAATTACAGGTAAGCCTTTTAGTACTACCATGACTGGGCTTTCAATAGTGACTTTAGCTGGAATTGTGGTTAATAATAATATTGTATTAATTGATACTTTCAATAAATTAAGATCAGAATCTCCGCATATAGAACAGTCTGAACATATCATTAATGCATGCAAACAGAGACTTAGACCTATTTTATTAACCTCTTTAACTACTATATTTGGCCTCTTACCTTTGGCAATGGGCTTAAGTGTAGATATTATTGCTAGAGATATAATTGTAGGGAGTAGAATTGTTGACTGGTGGTCAAATTTGGCAGTTTCAATTGTATTTGGTCTTGGTTTTAGTACCTTTATAACTCTAATACTAACTCCAGCGGTATTAGCACTTCCATACGCTTTAAAAAATGATTTTAAAAAAATTTTTAAAGCAGTCAATTAATAAATTACAATAAAGCATGTCTAATTCAAATAAAAAAATTGATTTTGAGTCTTCTTTAAAGGAGCTTGAATCTATTGTCACAAAACTAGAGGATGAAAATATTAATTTAGAAGATTCAGTCAAGTCATTTGAAGCAGGAATAAACCTTGTAAAGCAATGTCAAAAACAACTTGAAGAGGCTGAGCTAAAGGTTAAAGAGCTTCTGGATGATGGTACTGCCGCAGAGCTAGATAATTCATAGTTTATAAATGGTCTCTCAATACCTATCGGAAGTAAAAGAGCTTGTAAAAATTAAGGTTACCGATAGTATTGGAAATTCAAATCTAATAGAAGAATCTATGCTTTATTCAGCGATTGCTGAAAGTAAAATGGTTCGAGCTGGTTTAATATTTGCTTCTGCTAAAACGAATCCTTATCTTGAAATGGAAAGCGTAGTTACATTAGCTTCATCAATTGAGTTAATGCATACTTATTCATTAGTTCATGATGATCTTCCATGTATGGATGATGATGGTATTAGAAGAAATCAGCCATCAAACCATATTAAGTATGGAGAAGCTAATGCTGTACTTACAGGAGATGCTCTTCAGGCACTTGCATATGAGATTATATGCAATGATATTAATTTATCTAATAAAAATAAAGTTAGTGCAATTAAATTGCTAACTGAGGCTTGTGGAAAAAATGGAATGGTCCTTGGTCAACACTTGGATATTCAAAATGAAAATAATATAAATGAAGTTAATCAAGAAATTCTAGATTATACGCATCAACTGAAAACAGGCAAATTAATAGAATGTTCTGTTCTATTTGGTCAGCTAAATAATGAGTTAAGCGATAATCAGTTAAAGAATTTTAAAAATTTTAGCAGTAAGCTTGGGTTGGCATTTCAAATTATTGATGATGTTCTTGATGTTACAGAGTCATCTGAAGTTTTAGGAAAAACTAATAACTCAGATATTAAAAATAACAAACAAACATATGTAAATCTCATTGGCATTAAGCCTGCGCAAGATAGAGCTAGAAATTTGATAGAATCAGCAATTAAAGATCTTGATATGAACAATCTTGAAGAGACTAATAGTCTGATTGATATTGCTTACTACCTTATAGAAAGGAGGAAATAATGAAAGTATTTAAAGAAATACCCGATGTTATACCCTCTACTCCAATTCTTGATACTGTAGATGTTCCTGCAGATATACGCTCTTTTTCTATTTTAGAACTTGAGAGTCTTGCAAATGAATTAAGAGAATTTTTATTGTATTCTGTTGGCCAGAGTGGCGGTCATTTAGGCGGAGGACTTGGGGTCGTTGAATTAACTGTAGCTCTTCATTATTTGTATAATACTCCAGATGATAATTTAATATGGGATGTAGGGCATCAGGCATATCCTCATAAAATTATTACTGGTAGAAAAGACGAAATAAAAAATATTCGTAAAAAAGATGGATTAGCGCCATTCCCATCAATCAATGAAAGTGAATATGATGCTTTTGGAGTTGGTCACTCGAGCACATCGATAAGTGCGTTGTTAGGTATGGCAATTGCCTCTCAAAATGAAAACTTAGATAGAAAACATGTAGCTGTAATTGGTGATGGAGCTATGACTGCTGGCATGGCATTTGAGGCGCTGAGTCATGCGGGGCACTTAAAACCAAATATGTTAGTAATTTTAAATGACAATGATATGTCTATTTCTGAAAATATTGGTGGTTTGTCAAACTACTTCTCTAGAATATGGGCATCAAAAACTTATAAGGGAATCAAGAAAGGTGGAGCAAGCGTCTTGAAACCCTTACCACAGGCCTATCATCTTGCTAGAAAAGTAGAAACACAAATGAAAGCTATGGTTGCTCCAGGAAATATCTTTGAAGAACTTGGGCTGAATTATATTGGCCCAATAGATGGTCATAATATTCAGGAAATGATAGATGTTATTGGTAATCTTAAAGATTTTGATGGTCCTCAGTTTCTTCATGTTATTACAAAAAAAGGTGCGGGATTAGATCCAGCAGAGGCAGACAGAATAGAGTTTCATGCTATTGGTAAGATTAGTGGGGTTAAATCTGCAAATAGCGCAAAGAAAAAAAAATATCAGGACATCTTTGGTGACTGGATTGTTGATATGGCAAATGAAAACAATGATCTAGTTGCAATTACACCAGCAATGAGAGAAGGATCTAGTTTAGTAGAATTTAGTAGAAAATATCCTGAAAAATATTTTGATGTTGCTATTGCTGAACAACATGCAGTTACATTTGCTGCAGGGTTGTCTAGAGAAAATAAAAAACCAGTGGTAGCAATTTACTCAACTTTTCTTCAAAGAGCTTATGATCAGTTTATTCATGATGTAGCAGTGCAAAATTTAGATGTAACATTTGCTATAGATAGAGCAGGGTTAGTAGGAGAAGATGGCCCTACTCATTCTGGTAATTATGATATTGCATATCTTCGATGTATTCCAAATATCATAATTATGACGCCATCTAATGAACAAGAAACAAGGTTAATGCTTTCAACAGGTTTTGATTATAAAGGTCCGGCTGCTATTAGATATCCAAGAGGAACTGGGCCAGGCACTGAAGTAAGCAAATCTTTAGAGACTGCTGAAATAGGCAAAGGTAAGATTATTTTAAAGGGGTCTGAAAAAATAATATTTCTTAATTTTGGCTCTCTTCTTCACGAGGCATATGAAGTTTGTAGTAATCTTAATCTAACTCTTCTTGATATGAGGTTTGTTAAGCCACTAGATAAAGAGATGCTTAGAGACTATTTTAAAAACGCAGATATATTCATTTCTTTAGAAGATGGCTCTATTGCTGGTGGTGCAGGCAGTGCTGTTCAAGAATTCTGTTCAGATGAGGATATTGAAATTAGATCAAAATTATTTGGTATACCTGATAAATTTATAGAGCATGCTTCAAGAGAAGAGATGATTGCTGAATGTGGTCTAGATAGTATATCTTTAGAGGAAAGTATAAAGAACTATTGTTAAAAGTCCTGCTAATAGACCAGCAATTAGATCATCAAGAACAACCCCAAATCCATTTTTCATATTGTTATCTACATAAGAAATAGGAAATGGTTTGAAAATATCAAACATTCTAAATAATAAAAAGGTAAGTCCAGCTGCAGAAATGTCTGGAATCATAAATAATGCTAACCACATACCTGCAAATTCATCTATAACAATAGATTTATGATCTTTTTCTTCAATATCTTTTGTAGCAATATAACAAACAACTATAGAAAAAATAATTACTATTAAAAGAAACAAAATATTTTTTTGAATAGCTTCATCGCAGAAATACCAAATAATAAGAGTAGCAAGAGAGCCCCATGTACCTGGACCATAAGGAAGTTTACCAACACCAAAAAGTGTTGCAAGCAAATGAGATGGTTTCTTTAAATTGGGAAATTTATGCATTTTTAAAATGGTCGAATCCTTTAATTGAAACATCATAACCTTTATTTGAACTAAATTTAATTCCTAAATCTTCGGTAACTTCTCCAATTTTATAAAATGAGTCTTCCATCATTGTGGATGGAATTGTGAAGCATAGATCATAATCATCTCCAGCATTTACATCATTAATATTAGAAGTAATTGGAATATCATCTAAAAAAATATTTGCGCCAACCTTGGACGATCTAAGAATATGATTTAGATCTGCAAGTAGCCCATCAGATATATCAATGCATGAAGTTGCGAAGTCAGAAATCTTTTTGCCTAATTCAATTTGGGGTTTTGGTCTCAGATAATCATTTAAGAAAATAGATTCTAAGTTATTTTTTGTAAAATCTTCAAGACCCTTTTTTGCTCTTCCTATTGGTTTTGAAATACATATAAAATCACCCTTCCTAGCACCACTTCTTTTAAGGAAATTAGAATTATATGGAGTTCCATAAACTACTACATTGATATTTAATGGGCCACTTGTAATATCTCCTCCAATTAAGGAAATTTGAAATTCATTTGAAATATCATTAAATCCTTCAGCAAGTTCTTGATACCAGATCACATCTTTATTAGAGCAGGTTATAGAAACACTAAAGCCTCTTGGCTGACATCCCATTGCAGCAATATCACTAAGTGCCACAGCGACAGATCGGTATCCTATATCTTTAGCTGGTGCATTATGTGGAAAATGGATATCGCAAACAGAAGAGTCTATTGATGTGACTATAGGAAGAGGTAAATCAATAACGGCACAGTCATCTCCAGGAGAGAGAACTATACCGTTTTGTTCGTTGTACTTAGAACCAATATGATTGAATAAACCAATCAGCTCAAATTCTGAAATCAAGAATTAACTTGGGTATCTTTCAAATAAACCTGAAGCTCCCATACCACCGCCTACGCACATGGTTACAACTCCAAACTGTTTATCGCTTCTAACCAATTCTCGGGTTAAATGCCCAACACATCTTGAGCCTGTCATACCAAATGGATGACCAATTGATATTGAACCCCCGTTAACATTTAATTTATCCATAGAAATACCTAATGTATCTCTACAATGAGCAACCTGAACTGCAAAAGCTTCATTTAATTCCCAAAGATCAATATCCTCAACGGACATGTTGTAGTTTTTTAACAATTTTGGAACTGAATATACTGGTCCAATACCCATTTCATCAGGCTCACATCCCATTGTTGTGAATCCTCTAAAATAAGCCACTGGCTTTAAACCAAGTTCTAATGCTTTATCTTCTGACATTATTAAGTTTACAGAAGCTCCATCAGATAACTGAGATGAATTACCAGCAGTAACTGAGCCAGCTTCTGGATCAAACACAGGCTTTAAACCAGCCAAAGCCTCCATAGTTGTTCCTGGTCTATTGCACTCATCTTTGTCTACAGTGACGTCAACTTCTTTTGATTCACCAGTCTCTTTATTAGTTAAAAGCATTTTTGTTTGCATTGGGACAATCTCATCAGCAAAGAGCCCAGCTTCTTGAGCAGCTGCTGTTCTTTTTTGACTCTCAAATGCAATCTCATCTTGTGTCTCCCTAGATACATTGTATCTTTTTGCAACTACCTCAGCTGTCATTCCCATTGGGTAATAAATTCCAGGTGATTGTTCTGCTAACTTTTCATTAACAAAATTATCCATATTCATTTTCATCATTGAAATTGTTTCAGCACCACCAGCAATTACAGTATCGTAACAACCAGCCATGATTTGACCAGCAGCCATTGAGATTGATTGCATACCTGATGAGCAATACCTATTTATAGTAGTGCCACCAGTGCTTAATGGCAGATTAGATAAAACTGCAGCGTTTCTTCCTATATTATGTCCTTGCGCTCCCTCAGGATTACCGCAACCCATAATAATATCCTCAACTGCCTCAGGAGGAAGGTTAGGATTTCTTTCAAGCATCGCGTTAATAATATGAGCAAGCATATCGTCAGGCCTTGTCATATTAAAGCCACCGCGGTGAGACTTAGCTAGTCCAGTTCTAACACTATCGACTATAACTACATTTTTCATAATTTCTCCAAATAAGTAAAAAATTTACAAGGCTATTCTAATCTATCCTATGATCTACTTAAAGCTTCTTATACCAATTAGGTATTAAATCTATGCCAAACTCTTGTGCTTTTTTTACTACATATGGAATTGTTATTGGGCTAAATGGCAAAATAGTTAAAACGCCAAGACCTAGGTTTTTAAAAATTTGTTTTAATTGATTGTCGGCATATTTAATCTCATCCTCAGAAGCAAACCCTTCTATGGATTTAACATAAATATCTAACATTTTTCTATTTTCCTCAGACTCCTCTAAGAAACTTTCTTTAAGTTTAAGTATGTATTTATGTAATTTATCAGGATTCATATTTTGTTATTATATTATGCTACATTTGACAATATGAAGAAATCTGAAAGAGCGTTATTGGTTTTAAAGATATTAAATAAGCACTATCCAGAAACGCCTATTCCATTAGATCACTATGATAATTTTAGTCTGCTTGTAGCTGTTTTGCTTTCAGCACAGTGTACTGATGAAAGAGTTAACAAGGTAACTCCAGATTTATTCAATCTTGCATCAACTCCATTGGAAATGAGTCAGTTATCTAGTGACAGTATTTATAAAATCATAAAACCATGTGGTCTGGGTCCAAAGAAATCAAAAGCAATAAAAGACTTATCAAAAATACTTGTAGAAAAATATAATAGTGTTGTTCCAAATTCTTTTGATGATTTAGAAAGACTACCAGGTGTTGGACATAAAACTGCATCTGTTATTATGAGTCAAGGCTTTGGAATACCAGCCTTTGCAGTTGATACCCATATCCACAGATTGGCTCAAAGATGGGGACTCACAAATGGAGATAACGTAAAAAAAACTGAATTAGATTTAAAACAATTATTTCCTATACAGACATGGAATAAACTTCATCTACAAATTATCTTTTGGGGAAGAGAATTCTGCCAAGCAAAAGCATGTTACGGACTTGAATGTCATATTTGTAAGTCATGTTATCCCAAAAGAATTAAGCGTTTTGTACACAAGAAGCCTTAGATGATTTAAAATCACCATTCCAATTTTCAATTTTTAACACGGTAAAGTTAAATATGAACAATGATTCAAAAAATTCAACATTAATTTCAAAAAGTGATGCTATCTTTAATAACTCTCAAGCAATAGAACACTATGATCCTGACTTGTGGTCCTCTGTAAAAAATGAATCTATCAGACAAGAAGAGCATATAGAGTTAATAGCTTCTGAAAATTATGCAAGCACCAGAGTATTAGAGGCTCAAGGCTCTGTTCTAACTAATAAATATGCAGAGGGATACCCTTCTAAAAGATATTATGGCGGATGTGAATATGTTGATATTGCAGAGGAGCTAGCAATATCAAGAGCGAAAGAACTTTTTAAAGCTGATTATGCCAATGTTCAACCCCACTCAGGCTCATCAGCAAATGCTGCAGCATTTTTAGCATTATTAGAACCTAATGATACTATTTTAGGAATGAGTCTAGATCATGGTGGTCATTTAACACATGGTGCAAAAGTTAACTTTTCTGGAAGAAATTATAATGGTATTCAATATGGACTTCATCCTGAAACAAAAGAAATCGATTATGATCAAGTAAGAGAATTAGCTCATAAACATAAGCCAAAATTAATCATTGCTGGTTTTTCAGCATATTCAGGAATTATAGATTGGAAAATATTTAGAGAAATATCAGATGAGGTTGGAGCATACTTTCTTGTAGATATGGCTCATATTTCAGGATTAGTTGCAGCAGGAATGTATCCATCTCCAATTCCATTTGCTGATGTTGTAACTTCTACAACTCATAAAACACTTAGAGGCCCTCGTTCTGGAATAATCTTATCAAGAAAAAATGAAGTCATTGAAAAAAAATTAAACTCAGCAGTTTTTCCTGGCTCTCAGGGTGGCCCCCTTATGCATGTTATTGCAGCTAAAGCTGTATGCTTTAAAGAAGCCTTGGAACCTGAGTTTAAAAGCTATATTACTCAAGTCATGGATAATGCCAAAATTATGTGTAATACGATCCAATCAAGGGGAGTGAATGTAGTTACAAGTAAAACTGAAAATCATATTATTCTTGTAGACTTAAGAAGCAAGGAAGTCACTGGTAAAGAATTAGAGAAAGCATTAGGTGATGTAAATATCACCGTAAATAAAAATGCAGTTCCAAATGATCCAAGATCTCCTTTTGTTACATCTGGAATAAGATTAGGAACTCCTGCGGTTACTACAAGAGGATTTAAAGAAGAAGAAATAAAAAGAGTTAGTAATTGGATATGTGATGTTATAGAAAATCATGAAGATCAATCAATGATGAATAAAATAAAAACTGATGTAGTTGAGCTAACAAGTAAATATCCAGTCTATAATTTATAGATGTACTGCCCTTTCTGCCAAGCCGAAGATACTAAAGTCATTGACTCAAGACTCGTTGCTGATGGATCGCAAACTAGAAGAAGAAGATCATGTGAAGTATGTCATTCTAGGTTTACTACATTTGAAACAGCAGATCTAGCTCTTCCGAGAGTCATTAAGAGTAATGGTGAAAGACAGCCTTTCAATGGATCTAAATTAAAGAGAGGAATGTTACGAGCTCTCGAAAAAAGACCCCTATCATCAGAAGAAATTGATTCAGCATTTGGAAAAATTCTTAAAGAAATTCGAACAAGTGGTGTACGAGAAATCCAATCTATAAAAATTGGTGAAATAATGATGAATACTCTTAAAGAAGTCGATACAGTTGCATATGTCCGTTTTGCTTCTGTTTATAGGGACTTTCAAGATATCAAAGATTTTTCAGCTGAGATTACTTCACTTAGCAAAGAAAAGCCTTCTAGAAAAAAAACAAAAAAATGAATTATGTTGAATATATGCAGAGAGCTATCTCTTCTGCAGATGCTTTCAAATATACTGCAAAGCCAAATCCAGTTGTAGGTGCTATTTTAGTTAAAGGTAATCAAATAATTTCAGAAGGTGCTCATGAAAAATTTGGTTCATCTCATGCTGAGATCAATGCAATAGAAAAAGCAAAAGAAAAAATAGGAGTTACATTTACTTCATTTGAAGAACTAACACTAATCTGCACACTAGAGCCTTGTAGTCATCACGGAAAAACTGGACCATGTGCTGATGCAATTATTAAAGAAGGCATAAAAAAAGTAATAATTGGATCAGAAGATCCAAATCCATTGGTCTCAGGTAAAGGTATTAAAAAATTAATTGATAACGACGTTATTGTTGAATTTGGTGTGTGTGCTAATGAGGTTAAAGAACAAAATAAGCATTTCTTTTATAAATATGAAAATGGTAAGCCGTATATAACAGTAAAAATTGCCTCTTCAGCAGATGGAAAATCTCATAAAAAAAATAATGAAAGAACTCTTATAACATCTGTTCAATCTAGGGAAGATGTTCAAATTGTTAGAGCAGANTATGATGCNATTTTAACTGGTGGTAATACATTGATTGATGATAACCCTCAAATGAATGCTAGAGTTAGNTTTCCAGTTAATCAAGCTAAAAAAATCCTTTTATCAAATAAAGAAAATATTCCAAATAACTATAAATTCTTTCATAACGCTGATGTAGAAATATTAAAAGAAAGAAATATTCACAAAATAATATCTCATCTTCATAATTCATCTATAAATTCTATTCTTGTAGAAGCTGGTCCCAGATTGGTTAATGCTTTTTTAATGTCTGGCCTAGTCGATGAAATAATTATTTATACATCCCCGAATGAAATTGGAAATGATGGAGTGAATTGGTTTGAAAAAGAAATTACTGTTGAAAACTTTGGTTTTACTCTAGAATCCACATATAAAATTGAATCAGACACAAAACTAATCTATAAAAAATGTTAAAACACAACATCTTAGAAATCATTGAAGACATAAAGAACGGCAAGATGGTAATTATTCTTGATGATGAATCTAGAGAAAATGAAGGCGACCTTATATGCGCTGCAGATTTAGTTACACCAGAAATAATTAATTTTATGGCATCTAAGGGAAAAGGATTGATATGCCTTCCAATGAATGAAGATCTTTGTAAAAAGTATGATCTACAGATGATGACCAATAATAATAAAGCGGCCAATAGAACAGCTTTTACAGTATCTATTGAAGCTGCAAGTGGAATAACTACTGGTATCTCTGCTGCTGATAGAGCTCATACAATAAGAACTGCAGTAGATATGAACTCTATTGCATCCGATATAGTTCAACCTGGACACATTTTTCCTCTCAAGGCCATGGAGGGAGGTGTTTTAAGTAGGGCTGGGCATACAGAAGCAGCGTGTGATTTAGCAAAACTTGCTGGTCTTCAGTCAGCTGGAGTCATATGTGAAATCATGAATGATGATGGAACAATGGCTCGAAGGGATGATCTTATAAAGTTTGGTAATGATAATGACATTAAAGTTGGAACAATTGCAGATTTAATTGACTATAGACTTTCTTCAGATTCAACTATTGAATCAATACATGAAAAAGATGTTTCAAATGAATTTGGTAATTTTAAACTTATTGTATGGAGAGATACCATCAATGATGAATACCATTTTTCTCTTACAAAAGGCGATTTGCAATCTGTAGAATCTCCTCTTGTTAGAGTTCAAACACATAGCATATTACAAGATACGCTTGGAATTGAAGATTTAGGAAAAAACTGGTCTATTAGAAAATCGATCGAAAGAATTTCTAAAGAAGAAGCTGGCCTTTTTGTCTTAATAAATCATAGAGATGCAAAAAGTTATTGGTTGAACAAACTTGAAGATAAAGAAATAGAACCTAAGGCAAATAGGAGAGTGATTGGTGTAGGATCACAAATATTAAGAGCATTAGATCTAAAAAAAATATCAGTACTTGGAACTCCAACAAAATATAATGCTGTATCAGGCTTTAATATTGAAATAACTGGATTTGTAAATGAATAAAGTATTAATAGTTCATACTTCTTGGTATGAGGATTACATAAAACAAATGATAAATACTTCTTCTGAAGTGCTGGCAGGTAAATTCAATCTTTCTTTTGCATGTGCACCGGGTGCGATTGAGCTTGCTGCACTTGCAAAGCATAAAATCATGGACTGTGATGAGCAATTTGAAGGGGTTATGTTTCTTGGAATAGTTATCAGGGGCGGCACAACACATTATGAGCTTGTCACAAATGAAACATTTAGATCTATTGGTGATCTAGCTCTAGATTTTCCAAAAATAGCAATTATTAACAATGTTGTATGTGTTGAAAATAAAGAGCAATTATTAGAAAGACTGACTGTAAATACCAAAAATAATGCTGAAGCTTTAAAAAAATTAATAAATGAAAAATCTAGCTAATCATAAAATTGCAATAAGAAGTAGAGAATATCTAGTTCAAGCAATTTATCAATTATTTTTTAATGAGCAAGATATTGAAGATATCATTGATCAATTTAAGGATGAACATAAAACAAAAAAAGTAGATTTTCAGCTTTTCTCTTCATCACTTAAATCTATTCAGGCTAATAGAGCTCAACTAAAAGATATTTTAGATAATTTAGGAGTTAATGACCCTGATATGGACTTAATAGATAAGGCAATATTTTATTTTGCTCTAAATGAAATGACTTTTGGAGTTTTAGATAAGCCCATAGTAATTGATGAGTCCATTAGGCTTGCAAAAAAGTTTTCAAGTCCAGATTCTTACAAGTTTATAAATGCCAACCTTGATAAGGTTATAAATACTAAATAATTATCTTAGTATGGTTTGATCTCTAGACGGGCCAGTTGATATATATGAGATTGTGCACTCAACAAATTTTTCAATGAAATTAACATACTCTTGAGCTTTTGTAGGAAGATCTTCAAAATTTGTAGTGCCGACGGTATCTGTCTGCCATCCCTCAAAAGATTTATAAACCGGCTTATCATCTATATAGTCAACACAGACTTCAATAGTTTTAAATTCATCCATTACATCTAATTTTGTTAGACAAATATCTGTAACAGAATTGGTAAAAACAGCTTTTTTAAGTGCGAGTAAGTCTATCCAACCGCATCTCCTAGGTCTACCAGTTGTTGCTCCAAATTCATGACCTTTTTCAGCAAGCATTTTTGCATTCTCATCAAATAACTCAGTTAAAAATGGTCCCTCTCCAACTCTTGTACAGTAAGCTTTTGAAATGCCTATAATTTTATCAATATATTTTGGTCCGACTCCCAATCCTGTTGAAACTCCACCAGCTGTGGTACTAGAAGAAGTAACATAAGGATAAGTTCCATGATCAATATCTAACAAAGTACCTTGTGCACCTTCAAATAGAATAGATTTATCATCCTTTATCCAATCATATAAAAGTCCTTGAGTATCCGCTGAGTATTTATCGTAAAGATCTTTGAATGACAAAATATGCTTAATAGTATCTTCCACGTCATGAATCTCTTCATTATATAGATCTCGTAAAATACGATTATGGTAAGTAACAAGGGTGTTAACTTTTTCTCTTAATATCTCTATATTTCCAATATCACCGAATCGAACAGCTCTTCTTGCAATCTTGTCCTCATAGGCTGGGCCTATACCCCTGCCTGTTGTACCAATTGATTCTTTTTTATCTCTAGCTTTATCAATACTAATATGACTAGGAAGTATTAATGCACAACCTGAACTTACAAAGAATCTATTAGAAAAATTAATATTAACATCCTCTAAATCTTTAATTTCTTTATCTAAGGCCTCTAAGGATAAAACAACACCGTTACCAATTAAACAATTAACATTTGGATGTAATATGCCAGATGGAGTTAGATGAAGAACTGTTTGATGACCATTGACCTTTATAGTATGACCTGCATTATGGCCGCCTTGAAAACGGCAAACAGCAAAAACCTCTTCACTTAAAGCGTCAACGATTTTTCCTTTGCCTTCGTCACCCCATTGAAGTCCCAAGATAAGGGTATTGGATGCCATTGTTTTTTCCTATTTTAATTAGATAGTTCTTTTTGGTTTAGGTATTTCAAGAATTCAGAATTAGCATCTATTAGCATAACATCGCCTTTATTTTCAAAAGTTTCAACATAAGCTTTTATGCTTCTAGTAAATTCATAAAATTCTGGATTTTGTGAAAACCCTTCAGCATATATTCTTGCTGCTTCAGCATCACCTTCACCTCTTAATAACTCGGATTTTTTGTATGCTTCTGCAAGAATAACAACCTTATCTTTATCAGCAACAGCTCTTATTTCTCTAGAGATTTCTTTACCTTCAGATCTTAGCTCTTCAGCAAGTCTGTTTCTTTCTGTTCTCATTCTTTCATAAACAGAGTTACTTAGATTAGATGGAAGATCAATTCTTTTAACCCTAAAGTCAATTATCTCAACCCCAAGATCTGCAACAGAATCATTTAAAGAATTCAGCATAATATTCATTAGCTCATCTCTTTCACCTGATACAACTTCTTTTACAGTTCTTTTACCAAAATTATTTTTTAAAACAAATTCGGATCTTTGGCCAAGCAAACTATTCAAGCTATTAAAACTTCCATTATTTGCCTTATAGAAAGTTAAAACATCAGCAATTTTATATTTAATAAATGAATCTACTAAAAGATATTTACTCTCAACAGTAAGGATTCTATCTGGTTCCTCATCAAGTGTTTGTATTCTGCTGTCATATTTTTTTACTTCCTGAATAACAGGAACTTTAAAATGAAAACCTACATCAATATCTGTTCTAACTGCTTCACCGAATTGAAAAACAATAGCTTCCTCTTTCTCATTAACAATAAAAAAGCTGTTCAATAAAAAGCCAACAATAAGTGCCGCAAAAACTGTTATAAAAGTACTTTTATTCATTGTTATCTCCCTTTCTGTTAAGAATGTCATTTAAAGATGATGAACTTGAAGAATTTTGCATCATCTTATCTAGAGGCAACAACATGAGGTTGTTTCCGTTATCTACATCAATCATAACTTTAGTTGTATTAGACAATACAGACTGCATTGCATCAATATACATTCTATCTCTAGTTACTTTTGGTGCTTTTTCATACTCCTCAAGTAATTGGGTAAACCTTCCGACCTCACCTTCAGCATTAGCTATTACTTCGAGTAAATAACCTTCAGCATTTCGAATTCTAGCCTGCGCCTGACCTCGAGCCTCTGGAACTATCGTTAAAGCATATCTTTCTGCTTCATTTTGAAGTCTTTCTTTATCTTCCCTGGCTGCAACAACATCATCAAAAGCATCTTTAACCGCTGCTGGAGGATCTGTTTTTTCAATATTTACCTGTTGAACGATTAGACCTGTAGCATAGATATCAAGAATCTGCTGAAGTCTGCCTTGCACTTCCTGAGCAATGTTTTCTCTTCCAACTGTTAAAGTTTCTTCAAGAGTATTGTCACCAACAACGTGTCTTAATGCGCTTTCGATTCCTTGTCTTAAACTACCCTCAGGATCCTTAACATTCAATACAAAGTCTTTAAGGTTTGCAATTCTGTACTGTGCTGAGACTGTTACATCAACAATGTTTTCATCTTTGGTTAACATACTGTTAGTTTGTGTATATCTTCTTGTAAGTGAAACGTTTTCAATGTAGCGCTCGTCTATCCCTGCTAATCTAAAATTTAGTCCTTCTTGTTGCTCTTCATAGAACTTACCAAACCTCAGAATAACTGCTCTTTCAGAAGCATCTAACTGATAGATAGATTGAGATGCATAAATTATTAAGAAAGCAAAAAAACCATATAGAAATATTCTGGTTGTTGGAATTTTCATTCCTCCACCACTTCCAGAGCCTTTATTAGATGATGAGTCCTTTCCACCCAAAAATGTAGAAAACTTTTTAATTAGATCATCAAAGTCAGGAGCGTCATTTTTACCACCCCATGGATCTTTATCTTGGTTATCCCAGTTCACAATAAATTACCTCATAGTTTTTCTTTATTATAAACCTAATCTATGGCCTTTAATTGATATTTAAAGAGAAGATACTAAAGTTTCTACCTCTTCTTTAATTTTTTCTTTTGTATTGATATTAAATTTTTTAAGATTTTGCCATGACCTTAACCAAGTCATTTGTCTTTTTGCTAACTGCCTTGTTGCAAATAGCGCTCTATTAAAGAACTCCTCATCATCATATTCATTATTAATCCTCGCAATGGCCTGTTTGTAGTTAACAGATTTTCTTATAGGGTGTTGCTCTGGAATATGATATTCCTTTAATAAATAATCTACTTCATCAAGTAGGCCTGCTGTAATAATTTTTTGAAGTCTGCTTTCAATTCTGCTATGAAGTAATGATCGATCTTCTTCAAATATACCGTATTGATAAATATTAAAGCGGTTGCTTAAGTTTATCTTATTATTTAATCCTATTTGAGCACTCAGAGGTTTCCCAGAAATTTCTATCACCTCAAGAGCCCTAATTATTCTTTGCTCATCAAGCTCATTAATTTGTTTTGCATAAACTTCATCTTTTTCAAAGAGCATAGAGTGCAATTCTTTTATGCCTTTTTTTACTTTTATGTTTTCATATTTTTGTCTAATTAAATCATCTCTTGCTGGTAAATTGTCCAATCCATCTAGCAAGGATTTGAAATACATCATTGTACCTCCGACAAATACAGGAGTTTTATTTCTATTATGAATTGAGTCTATTAGACTTATAGAGTTTTTATAAAAATCTGAAACCGTGAATATTGAATTAGGCTCGATATGATCTACAAGATGATGAGGGTATTTTTCCAGTATATCTTTGCTTGGTTTTGCAGACCCAATGTCGCATCCAGAATAGACCATAACAGAATCAACACTAATTATTTCTATTGATGATGAATCAAATATATCTAAAGCTAAATCAGTTTTACCTGAAGCTGTTGGTCCAAGAATGAAAATAATTGATTTTTTGATACTACTAAATCTTATAAGGCTTCTTCGTCAGTCTCACCAGTTCTTATCCTAATTACCTCTTCTATTTGAGTTATAAATATCTTACCGTCTCCAATTTTTCCAGAACCTGCTGATTGAATGATTGCATTTTTAACAGATTCAACTAATTCATCTGATGTTGCAATTTCTATTTTAATTTTAGGAAGGAAATCGATAGTATACTCTGCGCCTCTATAGAGTTCGGTATGACCTTTTTGTCTGCCAAAGCCTTTTACTTCAGTCATAGTCATCCCTGAAACACCAATTTTATCTAGGGCTGCTCTTACTTCCTCTACCTTAAATGGTTTTATTATTGCTGTTACTAATTTCAAGTTATCACCTCTTTATTAAGTTTTTCTAAAATACCCATACATTGCTTATCTATTGACCCTTGATTTTTAATACAAATTTCTAAAGCATTAGCAGACATATTTTCTCTTAAAGTTTGGTTATTAAGCAAGTCTTTAAAAGCATCTAATACATTTAAATCCTTACTTACTTGTAAACAAGCATTATTTTTAGAAAATAATTCTAGAACATCATGAAAGTTATACATATAGGGACCTATTACAAAAGGACAATTTTCAGAAGCTGCTTCAATAATATTATGTCCGCCATTTTCTTTAAATAGGCTTCCACCTATAAAAGCAAATTGTGCTTTTGAATAAAGTGACTTCAGCATTCCAGTCCCATTAATAACATCAATAGAATGAACACCCAAATCTTCAGGGACAACCTCAAGTATTCTGCTTTTAAGATTAGCTTTATCTAATACTTTTTTGATTGAAGATGCTCGTTCTGGATGACGAGGAACTATTACAAGACCTATCTTATAATTTTCTTTAATAAGATTTTTATATGCATCAATAATAATTTCATCCTCACCCTTGTGAGTACTAGCAGCAAGAATGAATGGTGGTAACTGCTCATTTAGATTTTGAGAATTTTTAATGTCAACATCAAATTTTACAGATCCAACACACTCAATCTTTTCAATTGACGCTCCAAGTTGATTAAATCTATTGGAATGAGATTCACTTTGTGTGTATATCATTGTAAATTTCTGAATAATGTTTTTTGATAAAAAGCTAAAGTTTTTATAATTTTTAAAAGATTTTTCTGACATTCTTGCATTTGAAAGAATGATTGGTATTTTTTTTAAATACGCAACTGAGATCATACTTGGCCATATCTCTGTTTCAAAAAGTATTAATGCTTTTGGGTTAAAGGACCTGAAAAATCCTAAAATAAATATCAAGAAATCCCACGGCGCATATACTACTTTAAGTCTTGATCCATATAATTTATTTGCTTCCCTATAGCCAGTAGGTGTTGTAACTGACAAAACAACATTGTGATCTATCAAAATGTTTTCTACGATTTTAGATGATGAGATTACCTCTCCAAGGCTAACAGCATGAAACCAAACAACATTATTATCATTTTTTGAATTATATATCCCAAATCTGTTAGAGAGGTTTGATCTATAATCCTTATCACTAAAGCTTTTAACAATTATTCTAATAACAAGAGCTGGGGTTATTAAAAATAAAAAAAGGTTATATAAAAAGAGAATCATTTCTTAATCATGCATATTTATAATGTAATAATACAGTTTAAAACACATGAATAGAATTTTATTAAAGCTTCTTATAAGTTTCTGGAAGGTAGTACTGCTTTTTCCTAGAGCTGTTCATAAAAAACTTGGCCTAATCCTTGGTTACCTTTTTTATAAATCTAATTTAAAAAGGAATAAGTTTAGTAAAAAAAATATTGATTTATGCCTTAAGAGGCTAGATAAGGAGAAAAAAGAAAAAGTTTATAAATCAAATATTTTATTATCAGGAACCATACCATTTGATACTGGTGTGGCTTGGTTTTGGTCTGATAAAAGAATTAATAAGCGTATAAGTTATAAAATAAGTGGCTTGGAAAAGTTAATAAAGGAACAAAATAATAACAATGGAGTTCTTCTTTTCTTTAAGCATTCTCTCCATCTAGAGCTAGATGCAAGACTTTTAGGTATGAATGCTGATGTGTATGGGGTAGAGAGAGTACATAATTCAAATTCATTTGATTCTATTCAAAATTCAGGAAGATTGAAAAGCCTAAAGGGTGCATGCGATAGAAATAATCCATTAAAATTTATACGCTGGCTAAAAAAAGGAAAAACAGTTTTATATGCTACAGATCAAGACTATGGCATGGGTCAATCCGATATCATTGACTTTTTTGGAAGTCCTGCTGCAACAATTTCTGCACCTTTGAAAATTATAAAAAGTACGTTATGCAAAACATATTTTTTAAACAGCTTTATTGAAAATGATAAATATATATTGGAAATTAAAGAAATAAATTGTGACAGCTCATCTGAAATAAATTTCTCAACGGATTTAAATAACTATATGGCTGATAAAATTCAAGCTCATCCACATGAATACTTGTGGCAGCATAGACGATTTAAATCCACACTTGGTAAAGATAAATTTTATGGATGATTTATTAAAGAAATTTGATTCTATCAAAGGATTTCTTGCTCATGAGGAAGGAGTGTTTTTATATCAATTAACTAAAGAATTTTGTCTTAAGAATTGTGCGGTTGAGATAGGTTCTTATTGTGGTAAATCTGCGTGTTATATAGGCCTAGCATGTAAAGAAAATCAAACAATACTGCATACTATTGATCATCATAGAGGTTCAGAAGAGCAACAACTTGGAGAGGAATATTTTGACCCCGAAGAGTACGATTATATAAAAAAAAGAGTTGATACCTTGCCTACTTTGAAAAGAAATATAGAGATTAATGGCTTAAGTAAATCTATTTATGCTGTTGTCGGTCATTCAAAACAAATAGCAAATGACATGCAAAATAATATAGATTTAGTATTCATCGATGGGAGTCATACTTTTGAATCGGCAAGAACTGATTATTCATCTTGGAAAGATAAGATAAGAATTGGTGGTATATTAGCCATTCATGATGTCTATGACAGTGAATTAGAAGGCGGTCAAGCACCAAGAGAAATATATGAAAAAGCCCTTTCTGAAAATTTTATTTTAATTAAAAGGGTTAATAGCTTGGTCGCCCTGCAAAAGATTGTTTAAATAAAAAAACACATTGCCTTTACTGGTTTCTTTTTTATTAAATGTAAATAAAGCATGCGCAGCAATGATTACGGCAGCATTGGTCCATGTTGAATTCTCTTCTGGCCAAAAAATATCCATTTTATATTGATAGCCTGTTGGAAAAATCCCGTTATCATTTTTGAACTGAAGTATATTGTTAAAAATTTTTTTTGCGGTCTCTATATCGCCCAAGACTAGTAAGGCAATAATGCACTCGCAGCTTTCTGCAATAGTAACCCAAGGCTCTTCTTTAACACATTTAACCCCAAGTCCTTCCACATAAAAATCTTTAAGAGAATTATGAAATACATTTTTATTATTCTTCACGCCACACATATATGGATAATAAAAATCCATGGAAAATCTTGAGCGATCAATTCCATCTCTATTAAACTTAGAGCTCCAAAGCTTTTGATCAAATTTTATTTTTGAAGAATTGTTAAGAGCTTTTAAAGAAAGAAAAATTGACATTGACGCTGTAATTAATGAATTATCACATAAGCCATTTTTGTCCCTAGCCCAGTTATAGTAACCATCTGTATCCCTAAATCTATCAAGTTGATCAAAAATAATCTTTATTTTTGATTTTATATCAGATGTTATAAGGTCACCTCTCCCCATTAATACAGCTTGCATCAAGGGAAGAATGATATATGGAGCATGATGACTTTCGAAATGATTGTGAGTAATTTTATTATTTTGAAATTCAGGATAAATAAGACCATCTTGACTTAAAGTATTAAAAAACCAATCTACTCCTTTAATAAAGGGATCCCATTCCTCAAATAATGCAAGAGCAATTAAGCATTCACAATGATCCCATGGATCACATTTACCTTTTTCATCCCATGTAATTCTGCCATCATCTTTTTGATTATAAATAATCCAATCTTTTGATTCTTTAAAAGCTTTTCTTGACTCATTCCACTTCATTTTTTTACAAAATAAAAAGCAATACTTTTACCCAGGATTGGATTTAAGACTTTATCGATAAGATCTAAGAAAAAAGGTTTTTTTAAAATATGTCTTTCCAAAATTTTCTTGTAGATTTTTATTATGAGATTTGTGTCTTGAGTTTTCCAAAATAAACATCTTAACCACCAATATCCACTATGAATTGAATGAAACCTTTGAGAAGATTCATAATCAAAACCACAATCTGTAATATCTTTTATTAAATTATTTTTATTAAAAATTCTTAAATGTCCGCCAGGCTGATTCTGATATTCTTGAGATAAATACCAGCATATTTTTTCAGGTAACTCTGCAGGGACACTTGCTAAAAATTGCCCTCCTGGTTTAAGAACTCTATGTATTTCAATCACTGCATCTTTATATTCATGTAAATGTTCAAGAACCTCAGAACAAACAACCATATCAAAAGAGTTGTCATTGAATGGAAGAGAATATGCTGAACCACTTAAAAAATTTGTTTTGGTGTTGGAGATTGATTCAAGAAATTCAAGCCCCTCTGATGCTTTATCTAGAGATTCAAGATGAGGATCTAGGCCAATACACTTTAAGTCTGGAAATTGTTCCATTGCACCAAAAATATGCCTTCCTTCTCCACACCCCAAATCAAGCATAATGCCTTTAGGATTAATATTAATTTTATTAAAATTAAAAGTTAGCATTTGTTATGTTCATCTATTGCTTTATAAATACTGTCTTCATATTCATCAGTTATCTTAAGCCAATTAAAATTTTTAATTATATGATCTCTGCCCTTGTTTGAAATGCTTTTGTATTTATCATAATTGTTAATTATTAATTTTATTGAATTAGCTAAAGAAGTCGAATCTTTTGGTGGAATAAGGGTTGCATAATTGCCAACCAACTCTGGGATAGATGAGGTATTAGCTGCAATTAAAGGTGTACTGCAACTCATTGCTTCAATAACAGGATATCCAAAGCCTTCATATAAAGAGCTTACGATTGCAACTGAACTCTTTGCATACTCCTCAGCAATTTCTTTTTTTGTAAGATTAGTTTTAAAAACTATAGAGTCAGAGATTCCTAGCTTTTCAATAAGTCTAGAAGTGTGCCCATCTTTCTTTAATTTTCCAATAACTGTGAGGTTCATATTTTGAAATTCATTTTTTAGAATAGACAAGGCCGTTAATGTATAGTCAAGCCCTTTTAGGGGAACGTCTGCACTTGCAGTTGTAATTAACTTAAATGGATCTCTTCTAATATCTTCATATGGAACAAAAATATTAACATCTAGACCATTATGTATCACAGTGATATTGCTTTCATTGCATCTAAAGTCTATAGCTATGTCCTGTGAAGAGTTAGAGGATGGAGTTATAATATTTTTTATCTTTGGTGCAACTCTTTTTTGCATGTTTAAAAATGAGTACCATCTATATCTAGACAATCTATATAGAAGTTTATTATTTGCAAGCAGATCATGCTTATAATCTTTTGTTATTGGGTGGTGGATAATCTCAATGAAAGGAAACATTTTTTGTATCTCAAGCATTCCATAACTTAATGATTGATTGTCTATAACAGTATCATAATCAGTATTTTGAATTAGATAGTTGTGGCACCTATGCCCAAAGGTTTTCATTTCTGGAAAACCCCCCAGTAAAACTGAACAGAATTCAAAATAATCTAATATATTCTTTTTCTTTTTATTTTTAAAAATTTTTATTCTTTCTTTAAATGAAAAAGTCTGAAAAAGATCAAGACCTGGAAGTTTGATTAAATTTACACCTTCTGGAACTTTTGGATATGGAGGGCCTGAAATAATATCAACCTTATGACCCCTTTCAGTTAATGCTTTTGAAATATCATGTACATATACGCCCTGACCACCACCAAAGGGAGCGCTTCTATAACTAAGTATTGCTATTTTTAAATTTGGCAATTTATTTCTAGGATGAAACTAAGCTTAACCAGCGATCATAATTTTTATTTTTTCCAAAGATAATATCGTTATAAGTTTTTTGAAGCTTTTCAGTAATTGGGCCTCTTGAACCCATTCCAATAGTCTTGCTATCAATTTTGGAAATAGGAGTTATTTCTACTGCAGTTCCAGTAAAAAAAGCTTCATCAGCGTCGAAAAGCTCATCAAGTGTTAAATCTTTCTCAACAACTTCAAACCCCATATCAATAGATATTTCAATTACAGATTTTCGTGTAATGCCATTCAAACAGTGATTTATTGTAGGGGTAAAAATTTTATTATCTTTAATTAAAAAAATATTCTCTCCACTTCCCTCAGATATATAGCCATTTTTATCTAATAAAATAGCTTCATCAGCTCCCTTTTGAATTGCCTCATGCAGAGCCATTGTTGAATTTATATAAGTACCAATTATCTTATAACCAGAGTGCAATGGGTTGCTGTATTGATCAAATGAGGATTTAATTACTGATATGCCTGATTCTTTTGACTCTGGACTCATATAAGAAGGCCATTCCCATGCGGCAACAGCAACATTAACAGATAATTCAGTTGCTCTTATTCCAAGCGATTCACTTCCTAGATAAACTATTGGTCTAAGATAACCTTCTTCTAAATTATTAATTTTAAATATTTCTTTCTGAACTTCATTTAGCTCATCACGTGAATATGGGATTTCAATACTAAGCTTAGATGCAGCTTCAAATAATCTATCTGTATGATCATTTAGTCTAAATATTGCTGCGCCTTGGTCTGTTTTATATGCTCTAACACCTTCAAAAACTCCAGTGCCATAATGCATAGTATGAGATAAAAGATGGACTGATGCATCTTCCCATTTCTCAAAGGAACCGTTTTTCCAAATAACTTTTGAATCTGTGTTTACAAACATATTTACAGGATATAATTAGGCTCCATTATGTCAAACTAGAACCAATAACAAAAGAGAAAAAAATGAACATAGAACGATCTATTTTTAGAGAATATGATATTAGGGGAACATACCCAGAACAAATAAATGAAAGCTCAATAAAATTAATTGCTCATGCTATTGCTATAAGATGTAAAAAAGATGGAGTAAACACTTTAGTGGTTGGTAGAGATGGAAGATTATCAGGTCCATCTCTTTTAGATGCTTTTTGTTCAGGGTTACTTGAATCAGGTATAAATGTAAATAATATTGGCTTAGTTACTAGTCCACTTCTATATTATGCTGCAAAAAAATCTATCTCTAAGAGTGGAGTCATGATCACTGGAAGTCATAACCCTAAAAATTATAATGGTATTAAAATGGTGATTAATGATAATCCTATATCTGGCACAGAAATATATTCATTGATATCAAATAAAGATATTGATCAGGTTAAAAACGGAGAGATTGAGTATAGTGATATTAAGTCTGAGTATATTGATGAAGTTTGTAAAAATATATTTATCAAAAAACCTGAAAGTTTAAAAATAGTTTTAGATTGCGGAAATGGCTCTGCTGGTTGCATAGCTCCAGACTTGTTTAAAAAACTAGGTTTTAATGTAATTGAGCTTTTTTCTGAAGTTGATGGTAATTTTCCTAATCATCATCCAGATCCTGGCAAAATAGAAAACTTGCAAGATTTAATACAAAAAGTATCAGAACATAATGCAGATATTGGTTTTGCATTTGATGGTGATGGAGACAGGGTTGGCTTAGTAACTAACAATGGCGATTTAATATTTCCTGATAAACTAATGATGCTGTTTTCAAAAGATATTCTTTCTATGAAAAAAGGAAGTATAGTTTTTGATGTTAAATGCTCAAATCAGCTAGGGAGTGTGATCCAAGAAAATGGAGGGCATGCAATAATGTCTCCAACTGGACACTTTCATATTAAAAAATCTATAAAAGAAAATGATTCTCTTCTAGGTGGTGAAATGAGTGGTCATATTTTCTTTAATGATAAATGGTATGGTTTTGATGATGGTCATTATGCTGCTGCAAGAGCAACTGAAATACTTGCAAGAAGTGATAAATCTATATCAGAACTTTTTGAAGAATTTCCCTCATCATCTTCAACGCCTGAGCTTAATATTTCAGTAACTGATAAAACAAAATTTACTATAATTAATAAATTTGCAGATGAATGTGATCTTGAGGGTGAAAAAATTACTATTGATGGCTTAAGAATTAATTTTAAAAATGGTTGGGGTCTCATAAGAGCATCCAATACAACACCAAAGCTTGTTTTGAGATTTGAGGCAGACTCAATTGATGAAATGAATAATATAAAAGGTCTTTTTCTTTCAGAACTATCTCGCATTTGCCCTGATATTGATATAAATTTAGACTAAGTCATGAAAAATGATAGAAAAAACATTATTTTACAAGCTCTAG
>JGI20151J14362_10000149_pt1 | contig 50414 bp, 65 predicted proteins | sample COG_01_FD_14362 | JGI IMG/M metagenome (IMG submission 14362)
TATATCGGAAACTTACAATCAGGAAACTATACTGCGACAGTTACTGATTATTATGGAGATTATACAAAAACGATAACTTGTACTGTCGGTAACAATACATTCTATTTAGACGAGTTCATTAAGTGTGAGGATAACTTTAATCCTAATATATATGTATTTTATGATGGAACTTCATTAGACGCCACAAAGGCGGCACAAGCATCAGAAAGTATGAGGTCGTGGTACGAAGGTAAAAAAACAAACGGGTTCGGAGGATTACTATATGAAGGTGTTATAGGTAGAGAAAACCAAAATTCAGAAAATTGGTTATGGTGGTCTACATACCCTTACTTAGGTTCTTTAACAGGGGGTACGTTAGCGGATGGAGTGACAGAAATAAAATCATTCGGACTCACAGGGGACTCAGTAAACTATTCATTATATAACCCAAATTGGTGTAGAGAAGATGATAATGGAAAATGTGTTCCGAGAAACTCATCATTTAATTTTACAACTGATGTTGCGGGGTCATTAAATTCTGACATTTATAAGAGGATTAATAACGGATTCACATTAACAGGTGCATACGGTTCAAATGATACGAGAAGTTTAGGAGTGCCATTCACTGTAACACCATCAATGGACGGTAATGGAGAAACAGTATATGGTGATTTTATTGGAGGAGATAAGAATTATATGTGTATAATTATTGCGGATGAAGCAAATGGGAGTATTGGTTTATATCACGGAGACACAAATCAAAACATTTCAGGAGAGTCGATAAAAGATGATTTGTTTAATCATCCATTTGTCCTTTCAGGGACTGGATGGTCAGCAACGACACAACAAGAACCTACAAATAGATTTACATACGATTATGAGTCATTTTTAAAGGTTTGGGAAGATATTAAAAACCAAGATGGAACTTTTGAAGGTTATCTTTATCCCGTGATTGAAAATAAACCTGATGAAACGCCATTTATACAACATTTAGTTGGTTGTATTGAGGGTGATACAATTTCAGCCACCACATTCGAAGAAAAATACGGAACGGTAATTACTGATGTAGGTCCACAAAATTTAAACTTAAGTGCGTTAACAAGAACAAATGTATATAGTGGGATGACGGGGTCTACCACATATCAAAACCTAAACCCAATATATAAAAACGGGGGAGGTTTAAAAAACTTTGGGTGGGAGGTCGACCCAACAGTTACAGGTTTTCAAAACAGTGTTATAGGTAATAATTTAGACGACTTTTTTTCAGGAATAACATTATCAGACGAAAAAATTTATATAACACCGATAGAAGGGTTAGTACAGAATAAAATTTATAGTTTTTCAGGTATCACAGGGTGTTACTCATACGAACAAAAATTACTATCAACAGGACAAACATATTCTGCATTAACAAGTACTAATGTCTATGACGAATGTGTCGAATGTCAACCATCATCAGGAAATGACCCGTTTCAACCGACATTATGTCTAAGTGATGGTGAGATACAATATGAATTCATACCTAGCGGTACAGGTAGTAATAATTATTATGTTTGGTATAATAGTGATAACTCATTAACACTAAGTTACAATATTAATTTAAATAGGTGGGAAATAAATCCATGGTCAAACGTGGGATTAGGTAATATGGTTAGACAGGTTAATGAAACAATACCAACAGGTGGATTTATAAATTTAGGTGTTTCAAACCCTAATAACTGGATAATGAGTGCAGGTTTTTGTGAAGGAATACCACTAACCGCAACCGCAAACCCATCAAGTGAGACATGTTTAGGAGATATAAATGGTGAGGTAATATTATTAGGGCAAGGAGGTAATCTACCATACCAATTTAGAATTCAAAATGTGACACCATACCCAAGTTATAGTATAACAGGTATATTTTATAATTTACCACCAGGTAATTACTTAGGTGAAATTTTAGATGCTTCGGGTAATACAAGTAGCACTACATTTACAATAAACTCAGGAGAGATTGGAATAAACTATACGGTTAGTTTAAGTTCTGTAGTCACAAATAACGGTACAGGGACAAGAACATGGTCATATGGGGTACAAGTCAATCCGGCGTTACCTGCAGGAGTAGAAATAGAATTTGATATAGTTTTAACCCATAATAGAGTTTATAGAACACAAGGACTATATACCTTTAATTATTTACATACAATCACTAAAAACGGAACATTAAACATACCATATACCACTTCTCCCGATACTACAACACAAACACCAACGGACTGTACAGTTAAACCAACTGAGGAAATAAATGTAACATTTACAGACACCGCTTCATCGGTTACTTACAATAGTACAGACACATCACTAAACGGTAACGTTACCCAAACAGTTACCGTTGATGGGTCGGGATTAAATTGCGCACCTGAATGTAGGGCTGTTGGTACGTATAATACTTCACTACAAATAAGTAATTTAACAATTAGTGGTTCTGATTGTGCCCAAGTAACTAACGCATTTACACCTATAAATGAAAATATAACAATATATGATTGTCAGGCACAACCATAAAAAATCATTAAAACAATATTTATAATCAATGGGATATATTATTAAAGATACTGCAGCCTTATTAACGACAAAGGTAACTGACGCGGCTAGAAAAAAAATGTCGGAAGGAACGTTTAATATAACCTATTTCCAAGTGGGTGACAGTGAAGTATGTTATGATTGTATTAGTGGTGAAGACCTCACTACAGGTATGGTTTTAGATAGTGAGTACAATGCTCAAAACTTATCACCGGTACCTGAGAAAAACAAAGGTAATATAAAGTATCCATTAAGAGTTACTTCAACTAATACAAACTCATATGGAATACCTGTTAAGGCATCATATATAGATAATATATTTAACACTGCAGGTCCTAGAGGTCTCTTTAAGACCGGTACCACAAATAATGTTTATGATGTGGTTAGAACAGGTACAGCATATACTGTTAATCCTAACTACATATTTAATACTACTAATGTTACTTCAGGTAAAACAATTAGTTTAACTGCAGACGTAGTAGATTCAAATACAACAGGGACTACGTCACCCGGTGATTTCGCCGTCTTTTATTTTGGACAAAGTGGGACAACAATAAACAGTGACTCACCTATATTAACCTATAAAGTGATAAATATTACTGGTAACACATCTACTAATAGTGGTACTGTTACAATAGAAGTTGATAGACAACTACCACAACTAAACTCGATGGGTTATACAGGAAATGGTAGAGTAGTGTTTTACCCTTCAGGTATGACTGAATTATATGATTCATATACACCATCTTTTTATTGGGAAAGTGACGCCATTGATTTCGAAAGTAACTGTGATGTTTCTAATACCGATGTTAAAGTATGGAACATGAATATACCTTGGACTGAATCACCCGCAGGTGTTGCTAGTGTAAACTACAAGGGATATACAACATATCCATCAAGAAAATATATAGGGTCAAAAGAATATTTAGGTTATAATTCCAACACAGGACAAACAGACACGAGCAGTACCTATTACTATAATTCATTTGCGGATAAGATAAATCTATCACCATCGAATCAAAAAGCCATTGCTATAGTTCATTACACTAATCAAGCGATAGACAATTACTATGGTGAAAAATTAGCAATGCAGCCTTACGACGCCTCGAATCCTGGTGATACAGGACAGGCTAGAAATTTTAAAATAACTTTACCATGGTTAATGTGGCATAAATCATCCGACTCAAACATAGGTGAAGTATTTTATACAGACCCACCTGGTTATAGTAATTTAAATTTATTTAGTGTTCAGTATATGAAGTCCATACCTAATACTAATATGAATGACCCAGGATTAAGATATTACCATTTGTGGGATACCAATACGAACACTAACGGATATCCAAATAGAGTAGGTAAGGTATGGCCTGATTTAAAATTAATTACTTTTGATGATGATGAAATAATTGCGGCATTAAGTTATAAATCTAACAGAAATTGGACATTACCCGCACCTAAATTAGGTTTAATTGTTCCTAACACATGTAATGATACTGATGCGTCTGAGGAGGGTTTACTTAGTGGTACGTCAGATTGTTTATGGGTTACATATCGACTGAATAGTACTGCATTTACAGAATCATTACATTGTAATTATTATACTAAAATTTGTGGTACTGACCCTGATTGTCCACCTGACACTGCCGATGTAACATTCAGATTAGGTGACGAATTCCCATTTTTACAGAGTGATATTGACTCAACAATAGAAGGATTCACAGCAAATGAATTAGTAATGTTAGTACAAAAACCACCAACTGTAGGTGGTAGACCCGACCCGGCACGATGGAAAGAAATAGACGTAACAAGTCAATTAGAGTCAACAAAAGTGAATGGGTTTTTAACAGTTAGCGGACTAACAAATACCACTATTTCTATAAATAAACCAAATTACGATAGTGCTAGTTTATATAATTTAGTTAATTATATTGATATACCTGGAAATGGAGAAACAGGTCAAACTTTGAATTTTGGAGACGAATACCTATTTTACGGAGAAGTTCAATCTGACATTCAAGCCACCATATATGTATTAAATTATTTATGTAATTTAGGTCAAGGACAATTTATGACATCTAGTAATCCTACATGGTCAACTTCAGATACACCTTATGTTTCTGAAGTAGGACTTTACGATAGTGATAAAAATCTTATGATTATATCTAAAGTACAATCACCCGAACAAAGACTCGGAGTACAACAATATAACATAAAGATTGATTTCTAAAAATAATGTCAAAAGAAAATCTTAAAAACTCCCCCAAAGTATTGGGGTTGGATATCTCTACCAAAACAATTGGTTGGGCCCTATTCGACTTACACAGTCAAAATCTCTTAGAGTTAACTCACTTTTCACCGGTTATTAAACCTAAACGTGAGGATAAAATGGAAGAGTTAATGTTTAAGGTGGATGCCTTCGAGGAGAAACTAAACACATATAAAAACTTAGGAATCACTAAAGTTGTAATTGAGGAACCATTATTAAACTCTAATAATGTATGGACAGTAGGTACACTATTAAGGTATAACTCAATGATATCACGTTCAATATATAAAGTTTTAGGTATCGTCCCAAAATACATATCCACTTACAACTCAAGAAAATTTGCATGGCCTAATCTTGTACAAGAGAATAATAAAGGTAAAAAAGTTTTATTCGGAGGTCTTCCAAAAACCATAGACAAAAAAGAACTTATTTGGCAACAGGTTTCTAAATCAGAGCCACAAATTGTATGGTTATATACAAGAAACAATACACTTAAAAAAGAGTGTTTCGACCAAGCGGATGCGTATACTTGTGTTTTAGGTTATATGAAAAAAGAGGGTATTTGGTAATTGATTAAGAAACCATTTATGTTTATACTTCAGTTATGGATAATACTGATGAAAGTTTAATTGTTGACATGTTGACAGGAATGTTTGGTGACTGCAATATACATAATGAATATAAACACCAGATATCATTTGACTGTCCTGTTTGTTCTTACGACATCAAAGGATTACCTAAAGGAGATGGAAAGGGTAACTTAGAGGTCAATTACGGAGACCACGTATTCAAATGTTGGGCATGTGCTGAGACACACAACACCAAAGGACATTTGGGTTGGCTCATAGAAAGATATGGTGGGAAGAAAGACAAACAATACTATGAACTTATCAGACCTGATGAATTTGTTAAAGGAGAAAAACAATATAAGAAGTTAGTATTACCGAAAGAATACCATAAGTTTGAAGATGTAAGTGATATATTTCCTGAAAAGAGGAGAGCGATGAACTATTTAAAGAGTCGTGGAATCACTCAAGACATAATAGACAAGTATGATATAGGTTTTGTGTATGAAGGTGATTATGCGGGTCGTATAATCGTTCCTTCGTATGATTTGGAAGGTGAACTAAACTATTTTGTAAGTAGAAGTTGGAATCCAAACACACGAATGAAATATAAAAATCCTGAAGCACCAAAAGAACTTCTTATCTTTAATGAAAGTCGTATTGATTGGAACGAAGACATATGGATAGTTGAAGGGGTATTTGATGGGTTCTTCGTATCAAATTCCATACCTTTGTTGGGTAAGTTTATCAACGACAACCTATGGGAGGTTCTATACGAAAGAGCGAAAAAAGACATCATCATATGTCTTGACGATGATGCTTGGGAAGACGCTAAAAGACTTTACTATAAGTTGTCAGGAGGTAAGTTATATGGTAGAATAAAGTTAGTTAAATTACCTGAAGGTAAGGACTTAGGTGATTTAAGAGGTGATATACCTGATAATAGTTATATAGAATTGGAAAGATGAAAATACAGGCTTATAGTGAATTCGGTTTTATTTTATGGTATTTTTTACCTAAAGCATATTATTTACATACTCAAAATAAATTAGAGTCAACGGTTACTAGAATTGGTATGAAGGATTTATTTTATTTTTCTAAAAACCATTCAGAGGTAAATATTGTGCATGACCCACCTTCCTTTTTCCCTAATTCAAGTACCTGTTATCAGTTTAACCCACCTGACTTCACTAAAAAAGATTGGTTACCTCCACCGTTAAAAGAAAAATATAAAAATGATAGATTTGTTTTTGAAAAACCTATAGTTACCATACACAATAAAAATACATTAGAGTGGTTGAGCGGACCATTCAACTACTTCAACGCAGAACACTTAGATAAAATAATAGAAACGTTAAAAGAAAAATATACTGTAGTTTATTTTAGACCACCTAACTACAATACTAATTCTTTTGTGTCAGACCCACAACAAAAAGTGGTCGATATAAAGGACGAAGAAATAGTAAAAAAACATAATATAATCTTATTTAATGATTTATTAAAAAACAATAAAAATTTATCTTATAATGAATTACAATTTATGATATTAGCTAATTCTTCTAAACACATTTCTAGTGCGGGAGAAGCGGTAATTCCTGCGTATTTTGGAGGAGAAACTGTAATATACACACACCCAAACTGTCAAGCTAGTAATAGAGGTGTGTGGAAAACCGACTCATGGATGAGTATGTTGTCAGACTCAAAAATTACTGGATATCAAGATTACGACTCTATCATATCACACATAGAAAAAAATTGGTAAGATTAGGGAAACAATATTAGAATTAGAGAAATGATAGATTACGAAATGCAAGAAAAATCAATTAAATTTAAAAATATTAGTGATAATGAAATAAAAATGAAAATTAATGGAAACTATATTAGAGTTAAGTAAATTTAACCATGTAAAGTACTATGATGGTCCTCATAAGTATTTTATTGGTGATAGAGAACTTATGAGTGCCACTCGATTCATAGGTATGTTTAAACCTAAGTTTGAGACACAGAGAATTGCTGAAGAATATGCAAATAAAAGAGGATTAAAGGTTAATGATGTTATTGCGGAATGGGACCTAAAAAGGGATACCTCAACAGTAAAAGGTTCTGCGGTACACGACTACGCTGAAAATTGGTGGAACAATAAAGAATTTCCGTATGACCCTTCAGTTGCATTAAAACAATTTGGTCATGATATTATAAAAGATAGGTTTGATAAATGTCAGACAATATTTAAAAATTTCTACGAAGATTCTCGAATTAACTTAGTTCCTGTAAAGATGGAATTAGTCGTAGGTGATGAAGATTATGGTTTAGGTGGTATGGTTGACTGTTTGTTTTACAATAAAAAGTCGGGAATGTTAGAAGTTTGGGATTACAAAACTAACAAAGCGATTAACATAAAAAATAATTACGGACAACGATTTAACAAACCAATCGAACACTTAGATGTTTGTGAAATTAATACCTATTCTCTTCAGTTATCATTATATAAACATATAATTGAAAAGAACACCAAGCTTAAAATAGGTAATTGCTACCTAATATGGATAAATGAAAAAAATAAAAACTATAAGGTGTTTAAGTGTAAAGACTTAGAATCTGAAATAAAACTAATGTTAGAAGAGTTATGAATATGGATTTATCAAACTTAGGTCAGGGAGGGCAACAAGTAAAACTTAATGTTGCTGACTCACCAAATGTGGAATGCGAAAATTGTGAAAATATTTTTTTTGATAAGGTTACAGTTATAAAAAAAATTAGTAAATTACTTGTTGGAACACCAGAAGACCAATATGTTCCTATGGAAACCTATAAATGTACAGATTGCGGAAATATCAATAAAGAGTTTAAAATATGATGATAACACAAGATTTCGAAACAACTAAAACCCTCAAACTATCACGAATGATTGGTAATACACCAATGATTAAAATTAGTGATAAAATCTATGCAAAGGCGGAAATGTTTAACCCAACAGGTTCAATTAAAGACCGTCCAGCGAGTTATATCTTAGATAATGCTGTGTTGACGGGACAATTGAAAGAAGGTGATACGATTATTGAGGCTACCTCAGGTAATATGGGTATATCTTTTGCTTGGTTAGCGGCAGAAAGAGGTTATAAATGTAAAATTGTTATGCCCTCAAACATGTCTGATGAAAGAAAACAAATGTTGAGGTTATATGGTGCAGAACTTATAGAAGTTGGTGAGGGTGATTTTGATGGGGCTATAAATCTTAGAGATAAGATGGCCGAAGAAAATGGATGGTTCAACTGTAATCAATTTAATAACCCTCTTAATATTAAATCACATGAAGAGGGTACCGCAGAAGAGATAATAGATTTTTTTGAAGGTAAGTATCTTGAATATGTTGTAACAGGTACAGGTACGGGTGGTACTTTAATGGGATGTAAGAAGAAATTAGATAAAAAATACCCCTTGATTAAAATGATTGCGGTTGAACCTGCAGAATCACCTGTAATGAGTGGAGGAGAACCAGGGTTACACGGAATACAAGGAATCGGAGACGGGTCTAAATTTTTGGTAGATATGAATAAAGTTCATAAAGTTATGACAGTTACAACTGAAGATGCTAAAGATAGGGCTATAAGATTAGCTAAAGAAACTGGTATATTTGTTGGGATTTCTGCGGGTTCAAACATACTTGCCGCTGAAAGGTGGGTTGAAGAAAATAAACCAAATGGGTATGTCGTAACATTCCTTTGTGATAGAGGAGAAAGGTATTTGAGCTGTCTATGATAAATAAAATTATACACTTTTCTGACCTTCATATAAGGTTATTTAAAGACCACGATTTATATCGTGAGATTATGGTTAATGCTTTAGAGGAATGGAAGGCACACAAACCCGATAGGATTGTGTTTACAGGTGATTTGGTACATTCTAAAAATCAAATGACTCCTGAACTGATAAATTTTGTTGTTTGGATATTGTCTGAATGTTCTAAAATATGTAAAACTGTTTTGATTATTGGTAATCATGACTTTCTTGAAAGTAACTTAAATAGAATAGATGCACTTTCACCTATTATTGATTCATTAGAAAATGACAACATTGTTTATCACAAAGACAGTGGTGTTTATAACGATGAAAATATTGATTGGGTAGTATACTCATTAGTGAATCATAACGTAAGACCGCAAATTGATAAGTCAAATAACTTAAAGATAGGGTTATTTCATGGACCAATACAGGGGCTAACAACCGACATAGGTTATAAGTTTGAAGATGGGTTTGATACCGATAGATTTAAAGGGTGTGATTTAGTTTTATGTGGTGATATACATAAGAGACAGACATTTAATATACCTGGTAAAAAGAAGGCGTATATGATTGGTTCTACCATACAACAAAATTTCGGGGAGAGTGTAAAGCGACATGGATACGGGGTTTACCATATCAAAGACGATAAGTACGAGACTTTTGACTTAGTAAACCCAAGACCTTTTTTGAATTTTAAAATAAATTCCATAGAGGATTTGGAGAAAGGAAAAGAAAGATTGGTAAATGCTTAAATTAAACTCAACCGAGATTAAAGATATTGAGTCCTTTTGTAAACTTAATGAGTTTGAGGATGTTAATAACTTCGTAAAGGAATGTTTTAATAAGGGATATCAGATAGAGAAGTACGGACTACTTACTATTGACGGTCAAACCGTAATAGAAAAAGAAGTAATTAAGGAAGTAATTAAGGAAGTACCTGTTGAAATTATAAAAGAGGTTGTCAGGGAAGTGGAGATAGAAGTAACCAAAGAGGTTATTAAGGAAGTTCCTGTGGAAGTAATAAAGGAGGTTATTAAAGAAATACCTACTGAGGTAATTAAAGAAGTTATTGTCGAGAAGGAGGTCGAAAAAATAGTTGAAGTGACAAAAGAAATACCTGTAGATAAGATTGTAATTAAAGAGGTTGTAAAAGAAGTACCCGTAGAAAAAATAATTGAGAAGGAAGTCTATATCACAGACGATAGTAAAATCAAAGAACTAATAAAAAAGATAGAGACACTAGAAAACACACCACCAAAGGTAATTGAAAAAGAGGTAGTTAAAGAAGTAGAAGTTGAGGTAATCAAGGAGGTTGAAAAACCTATAGAAGTAATTAAAGAGGTAATAAAAGAAGTAGAAAAACCCGTAGAGGTAATCAAAGAGGTCATTAAAGAAGTTAAAGTGGTGAAAGAAGTTGAAAATAAAGATAAACAGAAAAAACTTCAGGAAACAATTAAACAACTTAGGGATGACATTAGAAAAAAAGACGATAACATTTTACAATTAGAAAAAAATGTTGTAGAATTACAAAAGGTAAAAGGACCGACTAAAGGTCAGTTTATGAGGTCATCAAATTTAAACGACAATTTATATAGATAATGGAATTATTTGTTTGGATATTAGCGGCATATGGTATGAGTAACATTTTAGTTTACGGTTCCATATTTGAGGGATTACGTAACTCTATACATAGTATGGTAGATACTAAAATATTTTTGATAACACCACTCTTTAAATTCTTATCAGGGTTAATCGTATGTATGATGTGTACATCGACTTGGGTGGGATTCTTTATGAGTTTGTTTTTCTCACCTACAACATGGTTTTTGGGTGTACATCCTGCGTTTGGGTTGTTTTTCGACGGTATGTTAGCTTCAGGAAGTGTATGGGCGATTAACGCAATAGTTGAATGGTTTGAGGAGAACAGACCTTAAAACCACTTATTACGTTTAAAATAAACCCACAACCAACCCACAGTTATCACACTGATAACAACAAAAAACCAAAAACCATAGTGATTTTGAAGTAACGGTATATCATTAAAATTCATACCAAAGAGACCGGTAAAAAAAGAAAGGGGAAGAAACAAAGTCGACCATATAGTCAAAACATTAAGACGTTTGTTCGTCCTATCAGATTGAATTTTTTCTAATGTAGATTCTAAGATATCGAAAAGTTCTAATAAGTCTTTACAATCAGACCTATTATCAATCAATTCCTTTTTTAATTTAAAGAATTCTGAAGTATCAATATCCCTATCCGAAAATATATCTTCTTCAAAGGTGTTCAATCTTTTTTCGAGGTGTTCCAAATGTCTAGTATCCATAATAAACTTTCTAATAAATACATTATACCTACAATAAATAAACCATAATGGGTGTAACCATTATTGACTGGTTCAGTAAAGTCTTGTATTATTGATGGTACCGAAGAAACAATAATTGAGATTGAGAATAATAATTTTACCCAAAAATTGTCTAAAAAAGTTTTAATAAATTTTTTCATAATAATAATTTAAATATAAATATCATGCCTAAATCAAGAAAAAGAGGTGGTGAAAAAGCTCACCGTAAAAGAGTGAAATTGAGAAATCAAAACATCCAAAATCAAAAAAACCATATGCAAAAGTTATGGGAAGAAGAGATGAAGAAAAAACTCGAAGAAATGAACAAATCAATGTCAGGAGATACTGAAAATCAAGAGATAGACACATCAGAGTCTATGAACATAAGTCTGTAATGGACCTATTCAATCAACCGACAGAATTTGACTATATTAATATGAACCACGATTTAAAAGTAGACGAAATGGAAAACCCATACATTCAAGTTGTATGGGAGGATACTCCTGATAATTTTACACAGGAGAGAATCAAGAGAGTCCGTACCTACTTTGAAAAAAAGTACGGTTCAAAGAATGTTAATGTAGTTACTAAAGTAAAATCTTCAGATGAAGAAATGCAGTCGGTTGATGTTTCTATGAACATTCTTGATGAGAACTTTCAAAAAGATTTAATAACAAAGTACCTAAAGGTTCATGAGTTATCTGATGACGAAAAAGAAATACTTGAGTTTGATGATATTGTTGAAAATAAAGTAAGTGCTGAGAAATCAGATATCACGCCCTTTAAAAAATGGTATATAAATAAGATTGAGTTTTCTAACTTCTTATCCTTTGGTGATAATCAGGTTTTGGATTTTAGTAAAGTGAAAGGTATTACGGCTGTCGAGTCAAATCCACCAAATTTTGGAGGTAAGACAGTATTGACAGTTGACCTTTTACTGTTCTTATTTTTTAACACCACAACCAAAACAAATAAGGCTGAAGAAATTTTCAACAGGTTTAGAGATAAGAATAAGGTTAGTGTTAAGGGTGATATTACAATAGACGGTGAAAACTATATATTAGTTCGTGAAGTCATAAGAAAGCCCAAACGAAGTGGAGAAGGATTTACAGTAAGTACCAAGTTAGATTTCTTTAAGAAGTTGGTTGACGGTTCTTTGGTTAATTTCACTGGTGAACAAAGAAGAGAAACTGAAGAATTCATTAAGAGGTCCATAGGGGAGATGAATGATTTCCTTATGACTATACTTACCACCGCAAGTAATTTAGAGGAACTAATCGACTCTAAACCTACAGCAAGAGGACAAGTACTGTCAAGGTTCTTAGGTTTGGATAGTCTTAAACTTAAAGAAGAAGCTGCGAAAGAAATAACATCTAACTTTAATAAAAGAATGACTTCTAACTTATATAATATCGAAGATTTGAAATCAGATATTGAAAGTAATAAAAAAAGTATATCAGATGAGAAAATCAATATCAAAACATATGACGAACAAATCAAAGACGTTAATGAAAGAATCGACAAAGGACAAAAATATCGTGACGAGTGGATTCAAAAGAAACACACAGGTATAGATAAAGACTTACTCAGAGTAAATCCAAACGACTTAGATTTAGAGATAAAAGATTATGAGTCCAAGATAACCAATACACAGAAAGAAATTAACGAACTTAATACAACAGAACCACCAAAAGGTTATGAAGAAGATAAACACGATAAGGTAAAAGAACTATTGTTGATGTCTGAAATTAATTTAGGAACCACAGATTCAAAGATTATAGATATTGAGGGAGAGTTAAAAGAATTTGAAGGTGGGATTAAATGTCAATATTGTGGTATTACCCTAGCTCAATCTGAATATTCCGAAAAGAGAAAAAAAGAATTGGTAGAATTAAAACTTAATCTTGATAAAATTACTAAAGAGGTTAAGAAATATAATAAACAAGAGAGGGTTTTTGTTGACCTTAAGAATCAATTTGATGAATACGAAAAGAACAAACTAGTAAAGGAAAAGTATGAAATACAAATTGAATCTTTTGAATTAAAAAAGAAAGGGGTTATAGATACTCTAAGTAGATTTAGAGAACAAGAAGTTAAAGTCAAAGAAAATAATAAGATTGATGAAGTACTTCTAAAGGCCGATATGAGGATAGATGAATTAACCAGTGAAAAAGAAAAAATTAATTCAGATATTACAACCTCAAATAATAACATAGATAAGTATAACGATAAGATTAAAGAACTTAACGAGTTCATACAAAGGATTAAAGAGGAGGAGGAAAAACTTAGAATATATAAGATATATTTAGAGCTGTTTGGAAAGAAAGGTATATCTAAAATGATAATGAGAAGTATGACACCTGTTATAAATTCTGAATTACAGAGACTTCTTATGGACTCTGCCGAGTTTAAGTTAGAAGTTAGAATATCTGAAAAGGACGAAGTTGAATTTTGGATGATTGATAACAATACACAGATTGAAAAGTTAATGAGCAGTGGTAGTGGGTATGAAAAAACAATAGCATCACTTGCTCTTAGAGCAGTACTATCCAAAGTATGTTCACTACCAAAACCAAACGTAGTAGTATTCGATGAGGTATTTGGTAAGATATCAAATGATAATCTTGAGATGGTATCAGAGTTTTTCCACAAGATTAAATCATATTTCGAAAAGATATTTGTTATAACTCACAACCCTATGGTAGGACAATGGTCTGACACAATAGTTAAGATAGAAAAGAATAAAAATATTTCAAAAGTCATACAATGAATTGGACTGAATACTTTTTGAATATTGCTGAGACAGTAAAACTTAAATCTAAAGACAAACGTACACAAATAGGTGCGGTAATAGTTGGACAGGATAATGAGATTGTATCCACAGGGTACAACTCATTTCCTCGTGGTATTGACGATGAGGTGGACGAGAGACAGGTAAGACCTGAAAAGTATTATTGGATTGTTCACGCTGAAATGAATGCGATACTGAACGCTGCACGTATAGGAGTATCCACTAAAGATTGTACTATGTACCTAACCTGTGGAGTTCCGTGCTCTGATTGTTGTAGAGGAATTATTAATGCGGGTATTAAAAAGATATATGTCAAAAAAGAAGACACTACTCGTAATCGTGAACATTGGGACGCCCATGCGGCACGTTCAAGAGTAATGTTTGAAGAAAGTGGAGTTAAAGTTTTGTTTTATGAATAAGGAAATACTACATTATGAAAAAAGAGACCAATACTTTGCTTATGATAGTATGGTTGATATCTGTTTAAATGAACTTAATAATAGGATAGGTGAGTTTAATTTAACAGAAGAAGAATATACATATATTGAACCATCAGCAGGTGACGGTGCGTTCTTAAAAAAATTACCGGTAGGTAGGAGAATAGGTGTTGATATCGAACCAAGGAACGAAGAGATTATTGAATCTAACTTCTTAGAATGGGAACCCGAAAATGGTAAGTATATAACAGTTGGTGGTCCACCATTTGGACACAGAGGAGATTTAGCTGTTAAGTTTATAAATCATGCATCTAAATTTTCAGATGTAGTTGCATTTATACTTCCACAGTATTTTGAGTATAAAGGTAAATTTTACTGCGGGGATAAAATTCAGAACCTAAGATTAATAAACTCAATACCTTTAAGTTCTGAATTTTACTTTCCTAATAGACAAAATGTGAAAGTGGGGGTAGATATGTATTTTCAAATTTGGATTAAAGAGTAGAGTGCTCTATATTTGTTGTTATGGGAATACAAGAACTTCATAAAACACTGAACGAAAAAGACGTAGAAAATCTCTACCGTCACGCTTTGATGAATAAGTTTAGTGACCTTGAAATCACGTCACCTTTCGGATGTGATGGTTTTGCGGTCTCAAAGAAATATAAGATTCGTACTTTGTTGGAATTCAAAGACGACCTCCAACTAACTAACAAAGTTGAGGTTTGTAAAGTATTGGCTCAATCAATCTTTTATATTAAGAAGTTCTACGATAAGGGTATTATCCCTCCATCAACCATTTTTGTTGGTGACCGTAACGAGTGTTTCGTAATACACGTAAATGACGTGTTGAAGTATTTGGATTTGGATATTGATTGGTCCACCGCACCATCTTCGGCTTACCGTATTCCTGAATTGATTACTAAACTTATTCAGGACGAAAACATTAACCCATTTATCTTTAATCCTGATGGATTTACTCAGTGTGTTGAGAAAGTAAAGGACCTCACTGACAACATTCAACGTAAAGTGTTGGTGACAGATAAGAACATTACTGAGGTATTCCGTTACTTTGATAAAAATGTTATCAGTCGTACTAAGTTGAATACAAATGAGTTAGCTAATCTTTTTGTACAGTTATTGGTCAATAAAGAGGATAACTATATTCACCCTGCGAAGCGTAGAAAGACTGTTGTAACCAAGTCTTTTGGTGAGGTATCTATTAAGTCTCGTGAAGGATTTGAATCGTTTTTTGCTCACTTTTCTTCCTCTTACTCTCCGTCTCAAAAAGATAAGTTAACTGCGGTTGTTGACCGTATCGTTGAGGATACCACTCGTCGTAAGCAAGGTGAGTTTTTCACACCGGCAATTTGGGTTGATAAGGCTCACGAATACATTGATTCTGTTTACGGTGAGAATTGGAAAGAAGAGTACGTTGTATGGGACCCAGCATGGGGAACAGGTAACTTGACTCGTGACTACAAATTCGGTGAGTTGTATGCCTCAACGTTGAACCAATCAGATATCGACACTGCAAACCAAATGGGTTACAATCCTGAAGCTACGAAGTTTCAGTACGACTTCTTGAATGATGACTACGAGAAACTTCCTGAAGGTCTTCGTAATGCGATTGAGGAAGGTCGTCAAATCATTGTGTTGATGAATCCACCTTATGGTCGTGCATCTAATGGTCGAATTGCTGACGGGTCATCAAGAACGGGTATTGCAATGACTACATTAAGAGATGAAATGTTGAGTGAAGATTACGGTAAATCAGTTCAACAACTTTATACTCAGTTTATGTATAAGTGTAAAAAATATGGAATGGATATCTGTATGTTCTCAAAACCTAATTTTGCGACCGCTCCGTCATTTAATAAGTTTAGAAAAAACTTTATGTCAGAATATGACTTTAGTGGTGGTTTTGTTATGGATGCCGCTGAATTCGCTGATGTAAAGTCTTGGCCTTTAACCTTTACTATTTTGTCGTTTAAAAAATAAACACTATATTTGTGGTGGATAAAAAAAATAACACTATGTTTGAATACGATATACTTACTGTTTCTGATTTTACTATTGATAAAAATGGTACAAAAAAATACTATAATACTGATGGTAAGAAAACTATTAAAGATTGGTATAAGGACGAGACTTCAAATAAAATAGATTATCCTGGATGTTCGAGTGTGTTTAATATTGTGAATAAACATAGGTCAACTATCAGAGAGAATAGTGTGGGTTATTTCTATTCAGATAGTAATTCAGTTGAAAAAAATTCAATTAATGTGGGTATTTTTACTATGGCTTTTTCACACGGACAAGGTAATTCTGTAACTGAGAATAACTTAATTAAAGTAGTTTCCTCATTTTCGGCTCGTAGACTAATTAATCCGAATTGGGTAAATGAAAAGGATGAGTACCTAACACCAAACGAAGAACACGAACAATTCGAACAATTCAAATACGACTCCTTAATTTATTCATTATTCAACAATGCGTCGTATCAATCATCTCTACGTCAGATTGAATACAAAGATAAGTTGTGGGACATCAAAAACGAATTCTTTTGGATGTCAAAGGACCGAATGAAAGAATTAGCGGACGAGAACGGTTACGACAATCTTTACAACGATGCTCGTACCGCATCAGACCGTCACGTATACAAACTTCTCTTTGGTGAAGAACCTATCTACGACAAACTCTCTGTCGATGCAAAGGCCGTCTTAGACAAAGCAACCGAATTGGTTGAACAGTCACTTCAGATGCGTCAGGTGATGGCTGATGACCACAACCACTTGGATAGTTGGGATGCTGGTTACGCACAACTCAAACTCGTATGGAAAGAATACTTTGAGGAAGACTTCAAAGAGTTCCGTCAACTATACAAAGAGTTGGAAGACCGAATGAGACCATTGGTTTACGAACTCGGATTTTTAATGAAGTAATTTTGGTTTAATCAAAGAACTACCTTATATTTGTCTTATGAAAACAGTTATTTTTGATTTAGACGGAACTTTGGCTGACATCACCAAGCGACGTGAGATGTCAACCAAAGAGAATGGTAAGATTGATTGGGATACATTCTTCACACCTGAGAACATTTGGTTTGATACACCCAACGAGGTTGTTATTCAAATGGCTCAGATGTTGAGTCAAAAGAATCGTATTGTTATCTTCTCAGGACGTTCTAAGGGTACTAAGAATGAAACTAAGAGATGGTTGGATAAGTTTGATGTTCCTTACGATGTCATCAAAATGCGACCCACCAGTAAGGATTGGATGTACATGCCTGATGATGAGTTGAAGCAACATTGGTTGGACAGTCTTTTCCCTGGTGAAAAGAAGAATGATATTCTTTGTGTATTTGATGACCGTGATAAGGTGGTAAAGATGTGGAGGGATAACGGACTTCAGTGTTTTCAAGTTGCAAACGGTAATTTCTAATGGATATAATTGAGTCACTAACATATAAGAAGAGAGGTACGGATGATTACTATCCACCACTCAAACATTATCAATCTGATGATAAAACCCTCGTTGCTATCTACCAAGGATTTCGTGGAGGTAATCCTGAGTTAGATTTCATCGTCAAATATAAAGAGGAAGGAAGGCGTCTACGGACGCCTTCCCACACTCATTGGATTGTTGACCTTTTAGTTAAATGCGAAACGGAGAAAAATACGGTAAAAAACTACATCAACGATATGATTGGTGTGTATGAGACGATAGAACCATTTAAGAGTATTGAAGAAAGGGATGGGTACAATTTAAAGTATGTTAACAAACATCTTACTGAAAAGTACGGTATTTTGTCTAATAAAGGTTATTATAGTATTGAAACACTTACAACATTTATTGAGTTGTTTAGTAAATGTGAAAAACAAACAGAAGGTGCGTTTATGTTTTTGAACCTTCTAAAATTAGTAAAAGAGTACACTGAAGATAAAAAAGATTTTTATCAGGTGGTTGGATATTCAAAAAGAGTTTAAAATATGTTAAAAATTATGGCCTGCTCGGCATCAAAAGAGTACGGAGAAAAAGTTGCAAAATCATTTGGGACTAAATTGGTTCCTGTTAAAACAACACGATTTAGTGATGGAGAATTTTCGGTTAGTATTGAAGAAACTATTCGAGGAGATGAAGTTGCAATCATACAATCAACATTTCCACCTACAGATAACCTTATGGAGTTATTGTTATTGGTTGACGCAGCCAAACGAGCGAGTGCGAAAAAGATAATTGCGGTTGTACCATACTTCGGTTATGCTAGACAAGACAGAAAGGACCAACCAAGAGTCCCAATTGGTGCTAAACTAGTAGCTAATCTACTCACAGCTGCGGGTATAGATAGGTTGGTAACCATCGACCTTCATGCGGACCAAATACAAGGGTTCTTTGAGGTACCTGTAGACCACTTATATGCTAACACCTTGTTCGTACCTTATCTTCAGAGTTTGGGTACTGAGAATCTGTGTATTGCAACTCCCGATACGGGTGGTACCAAAAGAGCAAACTCTTACTCTAAGATATTGGGTGTTGACATGGCGATTTGTTATAAACAAAGGAAAGCGGCAAACCAAATCGAAGATATGAAAGTGATTGGTAGTGTAGAAGGTAAAGATGTTGTTATCGTTGATGATATTTGTGATACTGCGGGAACACTAACAACCGCAGCATCCCTTATGATGAAAAACGGAGCAAAATCAGTTAGAGCTTTGTGTACTCACGCGGTTTTGAGTGGACCTGCATATGATAGAATAAAACAAAGTTATTTAACAGAACTTGTGGTGACAGATACAATCCCGTTAAGTGAGAATGAAATTTACTATAATAACATAGAGAAGATAAAAGTGATACCGACTAACGAACTTTTCGCGAATACTCTTCATTGTTTAACTGAAAATCGTTCTATTAGTGATACTTTTTTGGTGAGTTAAAACTTTAGACCTATATTTGTACCACAAACAAAATAAACATGTCAGAAAAAATATTCCATTTCCATCTTGAAGATGGTATGAAGAACAAGAAAACACTTGTGTGTAACTTGGTTGATGGTAGCATTAAGTATAGCTTTTATGGAGGTCATAGTAGTAGTGGTACTGCATTTGCGTTGAGTAACATGCAGGTTGGATACCGTAAAGGTAATAAACTTCCGGTAGAGAATCTACCGGGTGAAACCAAAGAAGGGTTCACTTACCGTGTTATTGAGATGATTAATAACGATAGTGTTGTGAATGTGGTTAAAGTTGTTAATACTGAAGTAAAATTTGCATAATGAAAAAACAATTGTTTATACTTAGAGGAATCCCTGGTAGTGGTAAGAGTACCATTGCAGAATCCATCAACCCTAAAGGTTATAATGTTGAAGCGGACATGTACTTTACAGTAGATGATAAATATATTTTTGACCCTTCTATGTTGGGAGAAGCGCATAAATGGTGTAATAGTATGGTTGAGGAATGGATGAATGAAGAAGTAAGTAAAATTGTTGTATCTAACACCTTTACTCAAGAATGGGAGATGGCACCTTACTTTAAAATGGCTGAAGAAAAAGGGTATGTGGTTCATAGTTTGGTTGTTGAAAACCGACACAATGGAACCAACGTTCATAATGTCCCATCGTCATCTATTGAACGTATGAAAAATCGTTTTGAAGTTCAGCTTTAAAAAACTAATTTTATGATAAATATTAATATAAGATAAAGTACTTATGGATACATCACAAGAATCAAAACAGTATATGATTTTCATATACGGTGATTATAAAGGTAAAGATAAAATAGTTGAATTGATTGCTATACAACTATCCGCATTTTCTGACCCAGACACATACTTGAAATATAATTATGGGGATTTCGGAGTAGTTGTAAATTTTAATAGTAACTTTAATTTTTACGAACTAAGAGACCACATTCACATTGTATTAGAAAAGGCTGTTGACCAATACTTTCTAATTGAAACACCTAATACTATGTACGCACATATGCCACCTGAGATGAAGTTAAATCTATTTGATTTAAACGAGGAGAATCATAAGTTTGAAGAGACAGTTAAAACAGAAAAAAACGAGTCTAATATTATGGACAAGTTTATCTTTAACATTGCTTCCACACTATTACCCGATGGTATATTATCAGAGGAAGATATGGATAAGATGTTTGAGAATATATTAACCCAAGTAAATAATAAAGAACCAAAACCTTCAATCGATGACATCTTGGAAAAGATTCAAGAAATGGGAATTGATTCACTAACCAACTTTGAAAAACAAATATTAGACGAATATGCGAAAGACTAATTTAGTATCCACTAACCCCATCAACCAAGAAGAGATTCAGAAATATCTCAAAGACATCCGTAAGATTAAAGTAATGACTCCTAAACGAGAAAAGGAGTTAGCTAAAATCATTACATCTGACGGATGTACAGAAAGACAAAAAAAAGAAATATACCATGAGTTACTTGAAGGTAATCTTAGATTTGTAATTACAGTTGCTAAACAATACCAAAACCAAGGACTAGACCTTAGTGACTTAATCGCTGAAGGTAACTACGGACTTATGAAGGCAATTAAGAATTTTGACTGGTCAAAAAACCTTAGATTTATATCTTATGCTGTATGGTGGATTAAGCAATCAATTCTTCAGTCCCTTAATGAGAACTCACGGACAATCCGATTACCTGTAAATGTCGTTCAAGACCTTCATAAGGCAAAGAAAGAGATTCAAAAAACAGGTGGAGACTTGAGTAGTAAATTTACTTCACTACCTAAAACTACAGGTTTAGATAATCATATAAATGATGAGGGTGATACACTTATTGACCTTATTGAAAACGAAAACTCTGAGAGACCTGACGCTATTTTTAATGATGGTAGTGCACTTAAAGGTAGACTTATGACTATTATGTCTACCTTAGATGATAGAGAAAAAGTAATTGTTAAAGATTATTATGGAATGTCAGGCACACCTAAAACACTTGAAGAAATTGGTAATGATTTTGGTTTAACAAAGGAGCGTGTCAGACAGATAAAGGAGAAAGCGTTGAGAAAGTTAAGAAATGAGAGCGGTTCACTTTTTGATTATTTATGATACCATTATCTATTTATAGGTATCAAAAATAATTAAATGAAATTTTTTAGTGAATTAAAAAAACTTATATTTCCTTTTGTCGTAGCACTTTCTGCATTATCAGTTAGTTTATCTGCAGCATTTTACTCGGTTACAGGACTGAGTAAACTGTTTGCAGGTGCTAGCTTTGAAGTACTAATCATGGCATCATCTTTAGAGATTGCTAAATTAGTCATAGCGTCTTTGTTATATCAATATTGGGAGCAATTAAATAAAATACTTAAATTTTACTTAACAGTCGCGACTATTGTGCTTGTAGGTATAACATCCATGGGTATATATGGATTTTTATCTGCTGCTTATCAAGAAACGGCGTCTTTAGCTGGTGGTGTTGACTCAAAAATTGCTTTAATAGAAACAAAAAGAGATAATATAAAAGGACAGTTAGAAATTTATAACGAAGAAAAGGTATCTATAAACACTGCGGTTGCTGACTTAAGGGAAGGTCTTTCTAATAACAAAATACAGTATCGGGATAGAGAAACGGGTGAAATTATAACAACGACATCTTCATCAACTCGAAAAGCTTTAGAGAACCAACTAGACCAAGCAATAGATAGGCAAACAGAAGTTAATGATAAAGTTGATGACCTAAATGAGAAGTTATTTGAATATGAGACTGAAATCGTGGAAGTAAGTATTAGTAGTGAAGTTGGAAGTGAACTAGGACCACTAAAATACATCAGTGGACTTACCGGTAAACCGATGGACGAAATTATTAACTACTTATTATTAGTAATAATATTTGTATTTGACCCGTTGGCGATTTCTTTAGTTATTGCTGCTAATTTTATGTTTAACTTAAATTCAAAAAATAAAATAAGTAATGACTTTGAGGATGAAAAACCTATCTTTAAAGAGAAACAATTAGAACCTGAGGAAGAAGTAAAACCATCTGATTTTTTTGAAGTTGAAAATGTAGAAGGTGATGTTACTTTACATAGTATAAAAAAAAGTATAATTATAGAAGAGGAGGAAGAAGAACAACCAATCATAGATGATAGAGACATTGTAGAACCTATTATCATAAAAAAACAAAAAAACAATAAAAGATTAGTTTACAAAAAAAGAGATGACTCTAATTAATACTATTAACGGGTTTAAACCATTAGGTAGATTTAAACGAAAGAAACAAATTGTACTTTCACACACATGTAGAAACGTAATTGATTACGTTTCATCACTAAAACACAGATATAATGGAGAGAATAAAAAATTACCACACTTCATTATAGATAGGGAAGGAAAAGTATATAATATAATTCCAACTAATACATACGGAGATTATTTAGATACCACATATCATAACAAAAACTCAATTATAATTACGTTAGAGAATTTAGGGTGGTTGAGAAAAAACCCACTAAAAAACAATTATGTTAATTGGATTGGTAATGAGTTTAACGGAAAAATATACGAAAGGAAGTGGAGAGGTTATCATTTTTGGCAACCATACACCGAAGAACAAATAATAAATTTAGTTAAGTTAATAGATATGTTATGTGATGAGTATGATATACCAAGACATAGTATAGGACATAATGTAAAAGTAGATAAGGTTGAAAAATACAATGGTATAATAAGTAGAAGTAACTGTGACACAGATTATACCGATTTAAACCCTGCTTTTGATTTCGATATATTTATAGAAAAAGAAAATCATGAGTAACCAGTACGACGAAATAAAAGAACTACTAAAAAGTAGTAGAAATATGCTTCATAGTAGTGAAGTAAATGAATCAAGAAAGACTTTAATTCAAAAAGGATTGATAAAAGAAATGGATATTAAACCAGATAATTTAGCAATTGATAGTGAAGAGGAGATAGAGTTAGATACAGAGCCGCAGAAAGATAAAAGTAAATCTTACAGGGTATCTGGTGGGGTAATAACATTACATGGTAAAGATAAAACAGATTTAGAACTATCCACAGATGAAAAAATGTCATTTCAGGAGACAATGGATGATTTTGTAAATGAAGTTTCAGATTTATCAGATTTCGGAGTTCTAAATTTATATACTGAAAATGTCGATTGGTCGGGTAGAGTTATAGATGAAAACGTTGAGTTCTACTTCTCAATAGGAGAAAAAAACGGAGTATATATTAACGGAGACATGATACAGTTAGACGATACGTTAGTAGAATTAATTAATAAACTAACCTCATTTTACGATAAGTTTAAATCAAAGTGGGCTAAGGTTCTTGCACAAAGGAAGAAAACTAACCCAAAATATGAAATCTAAGAATAAAAAAACATTATTAGAAAGAGTTAAGAGTACAATAATTACAATATTAGTAGTTATCATAATATTATTAAGTAAGTGTAATGGTGATGAGGTTGTTGTCCCATATACAGAACCTAAAATAGTGACTGAAACGGTAGTTAAGATAGACACAGTCACGGTAACAGAAGAAAAAGTAATACCCAAGTGGAGGACCAAAGTTGTTAAAGATACAATTGAGGTAGAAAAAATAATTGAAGTAGATACGACATCAATTATAAAAGAATATTTAGAAAAGTTTGTTTATATAGATACCATAATGATAGACACGATAGGGTTTATTGCGATAGAGGATACTATATTCAGAAATGAGGTTATATATCGTAAACCAAGTATTAATATCAAAATACCTAGTAAAACTGTAAACATAATACAAAAAGTTAACGAAAGAGAATATTATATTGGTCTTGGAACTAGAACAACGATGAATAAATACACATGGATGGGGTTAGAAGGTTCTATGAGAACAAAAAAAGGTAATGTATTTTTATTAGGTGTTGGAACAGATAATGAAAATAACTTCTCTTTAGGTGGTAGTGTACATTGGAAAATAATGAATGAGTGATATTTATATTAAAAAAAATGGCTTTAAGTAATTCGGACATACAACAAATTGAGACTATTGTTAGAAAGGAAGTTAGAGACTTTTTAGATTCTAATACCTTAAAACAGTTTGAGAATAAGATAACTGATAAAATCAGAGATGAAATAAAGAGAGGAAAAATTCAAAAGGACGTTAATGAAATCGTAACTAAAGTCATGAAAGAATTTTATAAAATAATGTGGACCAGAAGAAGTTTTTGGGAACCATCACTTAAAAATGTAAAGTAATGGAAAATGTAAGTAAAAATTTTCAAAAAGGTTTGTCTACCGCCTTTAAAAAAGAATTACCTAGTTTTAAAGGAGGTGATGATATAGGTAAGTTAATGTTATCATTAAATCAAGCTCAGAAAGAAGTCACAGAGCAAGATTATGAAGAATTTTTTGAGGAAGTAGAAAAAGAGGAGTCTAAGGAAGCCACAGGTGCAGGTTCATCAGGGGGATACTCAGCACCACTATTTGGGGAAGTAAAAAAAAATAACTTATTTCAACCAGGTACAGAATCAAAACTCACAACAAAACCTGAAGGTGGTCCTGTTAAAGAAGATAAGATACCTGGAGGTTTGGCAGATGATATGACACTACAAGATTTGGCTGACCATCAAAAAACTGATATAGAAACATTGATATCTCAAATGGAAAAGGGGATTAATGTGGAAAAAGAACATACATCAGACATTTCAATAGCCACTGAAATAGCTATGGACCATATATATGAAGATTTACATTATTACGATAAATTAGAAGATATGGAATCTAAACCACATAAGGAAGAAGCTAAAGAAGCTACGACAGCGTCATCATCAGGACCTTATGATGCACCATTTGGGGGACCAAAAAAAGACCCACTGAAACTTTCNAACCCTGATACTGTTTATAAAGAGTTAAGGTCTGTGAAAGACAAGAACTTCCCAAAGTATGGAGGACCNGGAGGTAAGTTCGTTAAGATAAAAAACAAATGTAAAACTTTCCCATATTGTAATCAGGGAGATATAAAAGCTTTAGAGTTTTTTGAAAATAATTTAGTAAACGAAGCAATAAAAAACATATCAAAAAGATATAAATTAAATCAAGATTACATAAAAGGTGTTATTTTAGAAAACACTAATATTTATTATAAAAGTACCGAAATGAATAAAGAAATTGAAAATATGATTGATGGGATAGTAGACAAAGTACTGTCTGAAGAGATTAATAAAAAAGCCAAACATATAACAGAGTCTGTCTCAGAAGAAATTGATGATATGGGTGAGTTCTATGAAATTGCTAAAAAGAGAAAAGAGGAAAGAATGGTTACTAAAGAAGATATGGGTAAGGCTCCTGAAGACAGAGATGAATTTGATGGTAGACCAGGAGAAGTTATTGGTGTTGATTCTAACATTAAAAAACAAGATGAAATGAAGGAAGATGAAAAACCTGACTTTTTAGATTTAGATGGTGATGGAAACAAAAAAGAATCTATGAAAAAAGCTGCTAAAGATAAGAAAAAGAAAAAGAAAGAGACTAAAGAAGCCACTGGTGCGTCATCTTCAGGTTCTTTTAATGCACCTTTAGATTTTCATGAAGGTAAAAAGAGTTTACAATTAAGTGAGGAAGAGATGATTGACCTAATCGAAAAGATTATTGAAGAACAAAAGATTTCGGGAGGGGGTAAAATTGACGGAGTAACTTCACAGAATAAGGCAATGAAGACTTCAGAGAAAGAAACTAATGAATATCACAAAGACCTTATGAAGAAGTTTAAAGAATATCTAAAACCAACAAAGGCTAAAGGAATTGAGGTTGAACCAAAAACATTTCCAAAAGGTAATGGTGAATTAGAAAAAATGGAGAAAATGGCATATACACCATCTGATAGTGTTGAAGAGTTTATTGATAATGTCTCACGTTCTGGTGGTATGGAAAATTTAGAATACGACCAAATTAAACCTGATGAAGGATGGTTAGAAAAAAATATTATGGGTTCTTCAGAAACGGGTAACAGTCAGGAATACGCTAATGCTGTCCCTACAGATGCCAACGAAAAGGTTAATAAGAGAAGGGAGTTAAATATCCTTAATAAACTTAAAAAACAGTCTTATGAGAAGGCACCACAACCTGTATATGATTTGGCGGGTGAAAAAACTCATTCAGACATTATGGATTTAGGTGAATCAAAAGAGGATAAAAACAAGACCAAAATCAACGAAGATTTAGAAAGAATGAAGAAAATAATTTCTCATAATTTTAAGACTCAATAATACTTACATAATATTCATTTTTTATTGGTCCGTGTTATATTACTCTTATGAGTAAATATAATCCGGACCAATTCTTTAAATGGCTTTCAGAACCCATGAATCAAGAAGATGTACAATTATGGAATATGACACATAATATTATTCCTGAGCTCACTTACTTATTTAAAGACTACTGTTTCTCTTTTTACTACTTAATTAGGTCCACATACCTTGGTAGTAGTTATCATGACTCTAATGAGACTAGAATCGGTATGACAGAGGAAGATAAACTAAAACACTATAAGTGGTGTTGGGAAAAGACTATCGAAAACTTTAAAAAAGAAAATATAAACTTTAAGTTTTCAGAAAACGATTACGAATACTTCAAAGAATTTTTCTTCGAAGTATTTTATAATCAAGAAGATGAGTTAATGAGGGAGGCGTTAGACGATTTCATGAAACAACTTTTCAATAGAAAGAGACCTACTAGTAAATCAGACTTAGAGATGTTTACTGACGTATATAAAACACTAGAAAGGTCTTTACAAATATAAAAAAATCTCTTATCTATTTACTATAGGAGTAAAAAAATTAGTTTTTTAAAAAATAAATAAAATAAAATTTTATAACAATGGAAACATTAGAACAAATTAAGACGTTGGTCGAGACTTTGTCTGTTGATACAGGTAAATTCTATGCAGGTAATAAATCCGCAGGTACAAGAGCGAGAAAAGAAGCTCAGGAATTAAAGAACCTTCTACAAGATTTGAGAAAAGAAATACTTGAAGAAAGAAACAAAGGATAATTTTGATTGAGTGGACTCAACATATCGTAACATTTATTGCAGTATTCGCATTACTGTCTATAATAAATTTAACTTTTAGATTTTTTAGAGCGCTCCTTTCTACACCACCTAAACCATTTGATTTAGAAAGGAGTGCTCTAATATACTACGGAATATGTTTATCGTTCCTACTAACTTTAATTTTCACTAACATTACATGAGTTATTTTGAATTCATAAAATCAACAGACAGATACTTAAAATCTGTTCGAGTAATCAAAGACTATATAAGTTTTGATATGACTTTTTCGAAATACTGGTCTATTACTAAAAAACAGACTAAAGACGTTGAGGTTATAAGAAACGAGAACTCACAGGAACCCGATAAATTAATAGTATCCTTTGTGACCAATTTTGACGAAGAGTCAATTAATAGAGTTGAGCAAGTTATCAATAATATTATTAAAACAAATTTAGAGAGAGAAGAAAAAGAGAAACTATTCAAAGATAAAGTACAAGAGTTAAAAAATATTTTTGAAAAACAAAAATTAGACAACTTAAAAGGACTTAAATTTGATTTAGACGAGTTCTCATTAATGACATCAAAAACTGAAGAGAATGGACAAGGAACTACAGAGAGAGATGGAGAGATTGAGATTAGAGAAGAAGAAGAATCTGAAGAAACTCAAACAGGATAAAGAAAGTATTATATCAGAAATACTTAACTCTAAAGATATAAATAACACAATTCAAATTGAAAAAAATTACTCATTATGGCAGAGAATGAAGAAAACTTTAGGGATAAATTAAAATTACTTGCTGAAGTTGCAGAACAAATTGAAAATAATAAAGATTTTTTTGGTGATGAAGTAATAGAAGTTAGGGTTAAGTTAGAAAAAGATAAGTATGATAATGTACTTAGAAATTTTAGAGAAATTGATTGGAGTTCAGACAAGTTCTTCATTAATTTCGGTAAGGTTAGTTATAAGTTCGTTTTGAAAAAGTAGTCTTTTGACGGTAAAGTTTTTTCCTATCAAACCCATTTTTTTCAAGAACATTATACATCCATTTTCTATTGACAGTACTTTCATCTCTAACAAATAAAGAATCTGAACGACCAGATTTGAAAAAGTAAGACTCAATCGTTTGAAGTAAACGTTCTGAGTCTTCTTCGTTTTTAAGACTAAATAATTTAAAGTCATCGTCTGTCTGAATTACAATTTTGTTATGTAGTTTAGAAACCACTTTAATATTTTTCTTGGGTAAATATGTGGATAAAAGATAATTAAACGTAATCCTATTCTCGGTTTGCCAATCATATATTAGCTCCTCAACCTTATAATTTTCAATACGTTTAATCACATAATCAGACTCACCAGAGACAAATACTGAATTGTTACGACCAACTTCATCAACTTTAAATAAGGGTACTTGATAATCATCTTTACGGGTTAGTAGTCCTATCTCATATTTTGACCTCTCAGAATTCTCGTAAACTATTTCAAAAGGTATATCATTGTTCTTTATTAATGAGTCAAACTTAATATTTGCATTTTTCTCAGTTACATAACCTTTGATAATTTTTTTCTTTTTCTTATTCTTAAATAAAGCTATTATATAATTTTCCATAATATGAAAGACTACTATAAGATATTAGGTGTTGATAAAAAATCAACAAAAGATGAAATTAAGAAGGCTTATAGGGGTTTATCAAAAAAGTTTCATCCCGATGTGAACCCTGACGGAGGTGAAAGGTTTAAACAAATCGCCGAGGCTTATGATATATTAAGTGACGATAAAAAAAGGCAGCAATATGATAATCCAAACCCATTTGAAGAATTTTTCGGAGGGTTCCAACAAAAAAGAAGAAAACCAAAGGCGAAGGATAAAGTAATAAAAGTTCAGATAACACCTACCGAGTCTTATTTCGGAATTAATAAATCAGTAACTTTTCAAAACAATACAACATGTAAACCATGTGCGGGTAGTGGAGGTAAAAAAAATGTTTGTCAAACCTGTAGGGGTAGTGGTAATATTAGGCAAAGAATAGGGTCATCATTCTTTACACAAATTGTAGATACTCCATGTGTTAAATGTAACGGCACTGGTCACATGGTAATTGACCCATGTTTTAATTGTGGTGGTATAGGTTTTAAACAAAACATGGAACAGATTGAAGTTAATATTCCTAAAAATATTAATAACGGTGACCACTTAAGAATTAGAGGTAAGGGTGATTATACACCTAATATAGGGTATGGGGATTTAATATTACAAGTTGAAGTTATAAATCATGAAGGATTTGAAAAAATTAATCATGACCTAATTCTCACTAAAAAAGTAACTTTATCAGATTTATTATTAAATAAACCAATTTTATTACCACACCCTGACGGAGATTTAAACCTTAAAATACCATTAAATACAGAATTAATAAAACCTCTCAGGTTAAAAGGTAAAGGATATAAGTTTGATACACACAGTGGGGATTTCTATATAAAAATAAATGTCACCAACCAAGAAATGGATGATGACACTAAACAAGAAATAATAGATTCATTAAAATAAATCTATTATATATTGAAATAATTTTACGTTACCATAAATCGAGGTTATTAGTAAATAAAATGATAATCCGACCATCGTTTTTTGTCCCAGGTTAAGTCCTTTTTTACAGGTTTCACACTCTTCTTTTTTTTCTTCCATTATATTTATATTTTGATGAATAGTATTATTAAACGTGTTATTAAATCCTACTTAGAGGAGAAAGAACAAAGTAATGATAAGGGAACTCGTAAGATGAGTAAATCTTATTGTGAAAAAACGCTTTGTAAAGATATGGGGTTCTCACAGAAAGCTTCGTGTAAACCTTATAAGAATTGTTATAAGTAATATTGTTTCTTAATTGTTAACACAAGGCTAACATATTAGATAATGTGAAATTTTGAATAATCTATTTCTATATATGATTAGAAATTTATTATTATGAAACTAACACTAACATTTTTAATGTTATTATTCAGTTGTAGTCTCCTATCCCAAAAAATAGGTTATGAGATGAGAACCAACGGAAAATCCTACATAACATTTAGTCACAAAATTACTGAAAAGGGAGGACTTGAACTCAGACACAAAACAAAGTTGGATGAGAATAGAGTCACATACAGACACAACTTTAATTTTACGGAATCACCGATAATATTTAGTGTACCACTACATTATAAGATTGAAAATAACCAACCAACGTTTGAACCTAGATTAATTTATAAATTTGAAAAGTTCAAACTTTGGGTACAACAAGAATTTTGGTATGATAAATTATATAATTTAGCGGTGGCTGTTGACATACCATATAAAAATAATAAATTTACTTACAGGATTGGATGGGATAATTCTAAAACCATAAGATTCAGATTTTCTATAAAAATTTAAAAATATGACATTACTTTCATTAATAGGATTTACATTGGCGGGTTACTCAGTAATTGCCAATGATAGTGTACAAACGCTCGGCACATGGATTGCATCAAATAAAGAAAAATTTAAATGGTATGTATTATGGTTAGCCGCTTCATCCGTAATGGCTTTCACATTAATATATGGATGGAATGTATATGACGGTGACATATCCTTTGGTAGATTAGATAAGATACCCTTCCAAGAAGTACAGTGGTATCACGCACTTGCACCTCTTGCTTTAGTTGCCCTAACAAGAAAAGGTATTCCTGTGTCTACATCATTTTTGGTATTATCGGCTTTTGCGTCAACATTTGTATTAGAGAAGATGTTAATGAAAAGTATTGTAGGATATGGTCTGGCAGCTGTGGCGGCGTACGGATTATGGTTCTTAATATCAGGAGTATTCAACGAAGATAACGACATAAAAGAAAGTAATAAAAAATATTGGAGAATAGGACAATGGTTAACCACAAGTTTTTTGTGGTTTACGTGGCTTTCACACGATATCGCAAACATCGCAGTGTTCTTACCAAGACAACTTTCAGTTGTTGAACTGTCAGGTGTTATAACCTTTTTTACTATAGGATTGGGGTGGATATTTTATCAACAAGGTGGTAAGATACAGCAGATAGTTCTTGACAAACAAAATACAAAATACGTTCGCTCAGCGACTTTAATTGACTTAGTGTATGCTTTCCTACTATTGTATTTTAAACAATTAAATAACGTCCCTATGTCAACTACATGGGTATTTGTTGGATTGTTGTGTGGTAGAGAACTTGCTTTAAACACATACCTAACTAAGAAAGGTAATTTAAAACAAGTATTTCCTATAGTAGCTAAAGATTTCTTAAAGTTATTAGTTGGTCTACTTGTTTCAGTAGCTATAGTATTATTAATACATTATGTATAAAGGTTTCGCAATATTCGACATACTTTTTTAATCCTTTCAATCTCAATAATAACTATATCCGTTATATCTGTATTGATTGAAAAATTAAAAAATCAAGATTAATTTGCTTTTTGAATTTTCTTTACTATATTTGTGGTAAATCGAAAAGTATGCTTAGTTACATCGGAGGAAAAAGTAAAATAGGTAAATGGATTGTACCATATTACCCAAAAGACATGGAAACATATGTCGAACCATTCGGAGGTATGTTTTGGTGTTACTATAACATGGATTTGGATGAGTACCCAAACCTTAAGAATATTGTATACAACGATTTCAATCCGTTGAATTACAATCTCTTTATGTGTGTACAGAACCCGTCAGAACTTCTTAAATCTATTGAGTCTATTCCCTGTCAACAACGAGGGGTGGAGAATACACCTACAGAATACAAAGACTTATTCAAAGAATTTCAATCTGAGATATTCGCAGACGACTTTGAAATAAACTACCCTGATTATGATGTTGCTGCTCAGTACGCATACATTATCACACAGGTATTTAGTGGTAGTAAACCTGAGACATCAAACTATATCGATTTGAAGGGAAAGTACAAATCAAAGTACCTTACGTTTAGAGATAAGTTGAAGAACGACAAGTGGTTAACTAAGTTCGACAAAATTAATGTGGTTGAAAATATGGACTTCGAGGAACTCATTAACAAGTACGATGGAGATAAGACATACTTTTACTTAGACCCACCGTACTGGAAAACAGAGAACTACTATTCTAATCACGACTTTGATAGGAATGACCACGAAAGGTTGGCAAAAACTCTAAACAATATCAAAGGAAAGTTTTCGTTATCGTACTATGATTTTGAACTTTTAAGTGGGTGGTTTCCAAAAAATGACTATATTTGGGAACAGAAAGAATTTGTAAAAGCGGCATCAGCAAGTAAAGGTAAGACACAAAACAAAGGAACTGAGTTACTTATTTTGAACTACAATCTGTAATCTTTTACAGTTATAACATATTTATATGAAAAAGAAAGAGATGAAATTTAGCGGACTACTAAAAGGACTCATTATTGAACAGGGTCGTTATGAAATCCTGAAAAAGACATACGCTCAACCTAAGAAAAAGGGCGATAAAGTAAAACCCGCTAGAATTAAGCCGGAAGAATTGGATACAATTATCTTGGCAGACCCTACCACTCGTAGAGATGGGGATAAGATTAAGAAGGCGGGAACATATAGTCCATGGTTAATTAAACAGTTTCTTAAGTTAGAACCTGAATCCGATTACGGAACTCCACAATTCAAAGAAGAGATGAGTGAACTGCAAAGGCTTTTCTTTGAGGATTTGTTTAAAACAACTGAAGACCTTCAGAAGTTTGATAGATTTAAAAGTCAAATTGAACAAGAAAAAAGAGACATCAACAAGCACACTATAAATAGTCTTATGGATATCACCACTGATTTTAGTTTGGAAAAAACTAAGGCGAGTAAAGATGAAAAAAAGACCGCAGCTAAAACGTATGAGCACCCTGGTGGTGAAATTATTCATAAGGGGAGTGAGTGGACAGTTGTAAAAATTGAAGACCAAGGAGAGTTAGGACGTGACGCAGCATGTTTTTACGGTGGTAATATGTTGAGGCCAGGTAAAGGTGAAACGGGATGGTGTACATCTGCACCTGGTTTAAGATGGTTCAATAATTATATTAAAGATGGTCCTTTATATGTAGTTATTCCTAATGAGGCAAAATCATTTAGAAACGACGATAGAACGACTGGTGAAGTATCAGGACTTCCAGCGTTAAGATATCAGTTCCATTTCCCAAGTAATCAATATATGGACCCTGATGACCGTCAGATTGAATTAGTACCTTTCTTAACCAAAAATCCTGAACTTAAAGAGGTCTTCAAACCTGAATTTATGAAAGGATTAACTGGTTCCGAAGGGACTTCAGTTTCGGTTGAATACCCAAAAGATTCAGCGTCTAAGTTTATCACTCTTTACGGGTTTGATGAGTTTTTCGATAACTTACCTGATAATTTGGAAAGACTTGATTTTGTTAAGTCAAATTCTAGATATAGGGGAGATAATGATGAAATTTCGGTAGAACTTCCGAAATCAATTAGTAGATTTAAGAATCTAAACGCACTTCATTTGGAAGGTATTATAAGTAAATTACCAAAAGAGATTGGAGACCTTAATAATCTAGTATTCCTTTCACTACCTAATAATCCAAATCTACAAAATCTACCTGAAGAAATTTCAAAATTGAATAACCTTCAGGTCGTAAATCTAAAGAATAGTCCAAACGTTAAAATCCCTGATGATATTGAAAACAAAAAGGGATTACATATCTTCAGATAAAACTTGAAAATAACCACTTTTGTGGTTATTTTTATTTTATAGACATTTTTTCATGAATATAGACGTACAAATTTATATCTCTCAAATGAAAACATTTTTCAACGAGAATCCTAATGAGTTAGTTACATTAATTGGTAACAATAACCCTGACAAATTTTTTTCTGAAATGGAAAGAGTCTCTCTTATTAATCATGAAAAAGGGGAGGACATACAACTAACTCAGAAACAGATGTTGGAAATATTAGTCGAATTAAATATTGAAGATAATAGAGAGGTAACTCCAATTACCCCAATATCAGAAACCAAATTTGGTACAATTTACTTAAACTAAATATGAGTGGTATTATACTTTATGAGAGAGATTACCAAAGTAATCATATGATTGGTTATAAAGATTTTTGTCCTGTAAATAGTGGAGAAATCGTAAAAAATATGTGTAAAAATCCTGAGGGTAAGTTTTACACAGATAACACTCAATACATTGAAAACGACGAGGTAAAGAAATTTTACGCAGATAAAACTAAAGAACTTATTATAACACAGTGTAAAATAAAAGTAGTAAAAGATGGTAATAAGATTAGTATTAGATGGTCACACACGGTTAGAAGAAGAAGAGTAGGTAAACAATATTTTTCAGTTTTAAAAACTCATAGATTTGTGACTTATAACTATAAAAGTAAAAATTTTTATCATGGTACTATCGAGTCAAAAAGAAAAAAGATAAAGTCAAAAAAAATAAGGTGTAATACATTTTACCTTCCATTTTTAACTGAAGTTAAACTTGCGATAAGAAGAAATGTTAATCACTTAATTTCACAAAATAATAACAACTGGCAGAGTTTAATTTCTACACAATATAAAACGCTTACTTTAGGTGATGAGATAGCGAATGAAGCCTTAAGAATTTTTGCATATTCTATATTTCAAAATAACAATATTTTATTTGATTATAAGTCAAACTATTTGGAAGGAGAAATATATAAGATGTATTTAAAAGATAATAAGGTCTCATACCCTGATTCGGTAAATCAATACACAGTTATTGCCACACCTAAAAACAAACTACTAAAATATGGTAATGTTGTTAACTACTTTATGTGTATTGCGAATTTAAAAGGTCGAAGGGTGAGAAAAATTCTGAATCAAGCCACACACATAGACTTTAATACTTTAGTTGATGTATACCATACTATGGGAGTTGACTACTTCAATACGATAAGAGAATCTTTTTTCAAAGACGAGAGTAACTTCTTATATCATAATTACTACAACCAAGATGCGTTTACAAAAAAGAAGATATTTTATTTGAGTAATTTAGATAAGAAAAGAATTGTTAATTTGATAAACAATGATTCTGAAATAGTTTGGAATATAATAATGGACCATCTTATTACAATAAATAAACTTAGTAAATTTGGGGAGGAGTTTAAGATGAGGTTTACAGATAGAGATGAATTCAATGAAGAACACTATAGAATCACTGAACTGTTAGAAAATTATAGAGACGGTAAAGTCAGCAGATTCAACGGACAGAATTTTCAAAACGAAGTAAGTGAAATGATTATGTATGACGGGTTTGAATTCTATCCTGTATTACTTACTAACACCTCTCAATATAACGAAGAATCTAAAGCTCAATCTAATTGTGTTAGGACTTATATTGAGAAACCACACAATATAATAATATCATTAAGGAGAAATACAATGTTTGGTGGGGATAGAATTACCGTAGAGTATTTAATTACTACTTTGGGGTTCGAAAGAGTACAGAACAGAAAAAAATTCAATCAATCTACAGATGATTGGGATGAGGAGTTAATGAAAATACTTGACAACAGATTAAGTAGACTCTATGAAAAAGGAATATTCCAACTTACAAAAATGTTCAAAGAGTTCAATAATGGTAAAGTTATAGAAAGAAATGCCACATTTATTGAGAATAGATATGGTGTAATTAAAAGTATGACACCTGATTGGGACGAACAGTATGAAAATATTGATTCAGATTTTGACCTACCGTTTTGACATTTAGAAAAGTTTATCATATATTTGTATTGTAAAACTTTTTAAAATAAAAAAAAATGGCAAAAATTGCGGGTGGTTACGAAACCAAAAACACGGTAAATCGACCTGGAGTACACTCCAAAACGAAGAGCTCTAAGAACAAAAATTCAAAAAATTATAAAAAGAGTTATCGCGGACAAGGGCGATAATAAAAAAACACACATTAAGACTTTTCTTATTAATAAGTTTAATTAGTCTTAATGAGTTTAAAATTACAAACATGGCAAATCACGTAAGTAACAACATTAGAGTTGTTGGAAATGAAAAAGTAACTAATAAGATGAATGAGTACATCGATTTACTTGATTCTTTAGAATACTCAGACACAGGAGGATTCGCAAAGGTATTTTATAGCGACCCTGAACTTGGTGAAGGGGGAGGAACCATGAATTCATGGGCAACCGAAAATATAGGTCCTAAATGGGCGTACTTTGAACATACCATAGATGATAATGAAATTAAAGTCACATCTGCATGGTATCCAGTTAGAGAATTTATGATGCATCTTTATAATCTACTTGTTAAATTAGACCCTGATGTGGCAATAGAAAATAGATATGAAGATGAATCATACGACCCAGTTGGAGGTACTTTAGTTCATAAAAACCAAATATTCACGGACGAAGATGAAGACTTTGAATATCCTGATGAAGATGATATGGAGGATGAAGAGTCATATGAAAACGCTATGATGGAGTTCTATGACAGTGTGGGTACTACACAGGATGCTTTTATAGAAAGAGGTTACGCATTTATTAATGACGGGGAAGGAGACCCCTTCGTGTTTACGGAAACGAAAACCGAAAAAACCACATAAATTGAATTTAGAACTACCCTCAGAGTGGGGGTAGTTTTTTATTATATAAACAACCAATAAACACTTAAAAAAAAACTAATGAAATTAATTAATCGATTGTTTATGTTAGGAGTAATGATGGTCTCAACTACGAGCCTATTCTCCCAAATTACAGGTAAAGTTGTTGACTCTAAGACAGGTAATGAGCTCATCGGAGCGAATGTCTATCTTGAAGGTAACACACGAGGAACATCAACTAATGTATCAGGTGAATTCACTCTCGACAGTGAGGCTACAGGAAACTTAGTTGTACGTTTTATCGGGTATGAAACAATAACTGTACCAGCACTAAAAGATATGGGTACCATATCATTAACCGCTACGGCGTTGGGTTTGGATGAAGCATCCGTAATCGTAAACGTTGTTGACTTTGCGAAAGTGAGGGAAACACCAGTTGCGGTATCAACTATTGGTCCATCAGAGATTGCTTTGAAGGTCGGAAACCAAGAATTCCCTGAAATCATGAATAGAACACCTGGTGTCTATGCTACGAAACAAGGTGGTGGTTACGGAGACTCAAGAATATCTCTTAGGGGTTTCGACCAACGTAACACATCATTCCTAATTAACGGTCAACCTGTTAATGACATGGAAAACGGATGGGTATATTGGTCTAATTGGCAAGGTCTTACCGATGTTGCTTCAGGTATTCAAATCCAAAGAGGATTGGGTGCAACACGTTTGGCGGTTCCATCTGTTGGTGGTACCGTTTCTATTTCTACCAAGGCGGCAGAGAAGGAACAAGGTGGTTCTGTATCTGAAACTATTGGTAATGATGGTTATACCAAAACAAGTGTAAACTACAACACAGGTAAAAATGAGAATGGATGGGCGTCATCATTCTTGTTGAGTAGATGGGCAGGTAACGGATATGTTGACAACACCAGTGGTGAAGGTTGGACATACTTCGGAGCTGTTGGATATCAACCTGAAGGTTCAAAACACGCTTTAAACCTATCTGTCTTAGGTGCGGGTCAATGGCACCACCAAAGAGATGTTTGGGTTTCTATCAGAGATTTTCAAACGTTTGGAGAACAGAATGACGATGGTATCAACGCTCGTTGGAACACAAATGGAGGTACTTTAAATGGGGAGGAGTTCTCTATGAGAAGAAATTTCTATAACAAACCACTTGCAACCTTTAACTGGGATTGGGATATCAACGAAGATTTAACATTGAATACTTCGGTTTATGGTTCTGCTGGTCGTGGTGGAGGAACAGGTCCTCGTGGAAGAAACTACGATGTCCATCCTTATAGAAAAGATTTGTATGAGTTCATGTATGAAGATAGTACAACTCAATTCCGCAACGATGACGGTACAATTGATTTCGATGCTATTGTTGCAGACAATCAATCAGGAGCTCAAACTTATGGTATTGATGCTGACGGAACAATTCCAGATTCAACTTTAATGGACAGTCCTTTTTACGGACAACTCATTGGTTCAAATGGATATAATGAAGGAGGTGTTAACAGTGGTGGTATGATTCGTAGAGCGTCTATGAACTCACACGACTGGGTAGGTGCTATCTCTAATTTAGAGTACGATAAAGACAAGTGGAGAGCTTCTATAGGTATCGACCTCAGAAAGTATAAAGGATACCACTATCGTACAGTAAACAACCTTATGGGATTTGATGCGTACTACTCAACAGGTAACGACAATAGCGTAGGTCAGTTTGTTAACACAACTGTAAATGCTAGTCCTTTCAATAATACAGGTCTTAACGGTCCAAAAATTGACTACTATAACGTAGGTAATGTTGGATGGGCAGGTGTTAATGGTCTTGTCGAGTATAATGATGATGGAAGAGTTAATGCTGTGGTACAAGCAGGATTATCAAATCAGTCGTTCCAAAGAGAAGACTACTTTGACCAACCAGACAACCCAATTTCAGAAACCGCTAATTTAGGTGGTGGATACATTAAGGGTGGTGCAAACTATAATATTGATGAAAAGTCTAATGTATTTGCTAACGCGGGATTCATCTCACGTCAACCAAACTTCTCAGCAGTATTCCCAAGTTATGCTAACAACATTAATGATGACTTACAAAATGAGGAGATAACTTCATTTGAATTAGGTTATGGATACTTAGGTGATGAACTTACTGTTAATGTTAACGCATATGCAACAACATGGGGTAACAGATTTAGAGCACTATCATTAACTAACGCTCAAGGAGTTGATGGATTTGCACAGTTCAGAGATATTGACGTTCAACACAACGGTATCGAGTTAGAGTCTACATATAGACCTACTAACAACTTAAAACTCACAGGTATGTTATCATTGGGTGACTGGAAGTACACAAAAGACTTTGAAACCACATTGTTTGATGAAAATCAAGAAGAGATTGGTACAGGAGTTCTTTATACTGAAGGTGCTAAAGTTGGTGATGCGGCACAAGTTGTTGGAAACTTAGGTGTTGACTACAGAGTAACTAGAGGTGTGAATGTAGACTTAGGCATGAGATATGTTGACGGACTTTACGCTGACTACTCAATCACAGGTTCTGACTTCTTCACACCCGATAACCAGGGGGCGTTGAAGTTACCATCATACAATTTAGTTGATTTGGGTGTTACCACTCGTTTTGACTTGTTAGGTAACAACGCAACGTTTAGAGTTAACGTAAATAACTTATTCGACACTACATACATTGCGGAGTCAAATACTAATATTCACGCATCTGAAACATCAGATACGTGGAACGGTATTGACACACGTAACTCAGTGTGGTTTGGATTTGGTAGAACTTGGAATGCATCTTTAAGATATAACTTCTAATTTACGATAATATTATAAAACATATGAAAGAGGGGTTCAGTTTCTGAACCCCTTTTTTATTATTAAAAAAATTTAAAATATTAGGTATACTAATACTTATAATTTGATATTATATAATATCAAATAAACTCATTAAAAAAACATAAACAATGAAAAACACATTATTAACATTGTTGTCATCCTTCTTACTACTAAGTTGTGGACAACAAACGGAAGTGGATACCGTTATTGTCGGCGCAACTGGAGGGAAAATAAAATTTACAAATAAAACTGAAGTACCTATTTGTTATGCTTTATGGACAGACCCAAGAGTTGAGGGATTTCCCGCATCTAACTATGGGGTAATTGAGCCAGGTGAATCTCATGAATATTCTAAAAATTCAGGTGACTATTCAGTTACTGCATGTATGTCAGGAGATATGGGAGAACATCACGATTGGTTAGATACAGATTTTCCTGGTATCAGTACAATAACAGGTGTATTAGAATTAGGTTTTCAACTTTGGCATGAGGATGAAATTGATTGGGAAAATATTAAAAATATGTCAGGTGATGACTTAAACGCAACTTTCGGTAAGGATTACACATGGGGTACTCATAGTAATTTTACACATGGAGGGGAATTATCTCATTTTGAATTTGAAGGAGGTCCGGCATGGATTGAATCTACACCAGACCCTGATAATAGTAATAGAAGATGGAGAGTAGGTCACCAAAGTGAAGGTGAAGTAGTATCTACACCATTTAAAGTTCATAAATCAAACTAAGTCATGAAAAATATTTTATTTACTATTTTATCTGCTACATTTTTATTTGGATGTGCTCCTGAACCTGAAGAAGTGGTTGTACTACATGAAGGTTCTTTCTCATTTTGTGGGGCGTCAGGTGCTGTACCTACAGGTAAAAAAATAACTGTACAAGGAACTGAGTTCGACGAAGGTTGTGCAATTTGTCCTGTTATGAACGGACTATCAATTTCCAACTTGGCTATGGAAGGTAAAAGTGAAACTTGGGGAGAGTTTAATGTAAAAGAAAATCAACAAACTCCTGATGGGACAGACGGAACAACATGGTCATTCTTTTGGTTCTTTACATCAAGTGATACAGTACCACAATTTAATCCTGAAACTAACGGATGGGAATGGTTACCACCAACTAATCGTAAGTTTATTGTTGACACAAATTCACCAAGTACCAGTATGAGTAATATGTTTGCAATGCCATGTGACATTATAGACACACTTGACAACGGTATAATATTATCCAAATGTTACGGTCCTTTAAATGAGGCGGCAATTCCATTAAGATTTGCTATTCCTGTAGATTCAGGTATGACTTCTGTTACTGCTGCGAAAGAAGGGTCACCATATCCCGTTGGTACTCCAATTCCGGTTAAATAATTTACAATAATATCATAAAAAAATGAAAAGGGATTTGGTTTTTCGAATCCCTTTTTTTATATTTTTAGAAATTATAAAAATTTAGTACAATGAAAAACAATATTTTAACACTCCTATTAGTATTAGTTACCACACCCAAAATATTTTCACAGGTACCCTATTGGTGTACTCAAGTTTCCATCACCCACGAAATTATTGATAACCAATTAATTTTAAAAGGTCATAATACTGTAAGTATGGAATACTCAACAGACACAACCAAATTTGTCTTCAACGTTAACAATGAGTTCTATGACATTACTGACACATGCTTCACCTACCCAAACGATAGTGTTATTTTCAATGTAAACAAAAATGAAATTTTTGATATTTGTCACTACGCACTAATTTATGCGGGATATCCAGATATTTTGTCCCATATTTGTCCTGTCAGTTGTATAAATATGATTTGGGATGGTATTGAGTTAAATGAGGTAGATGAGACTGTTAATATTGAAGAAATCAATAATCTTTATGAAACTTCAAACAGTAAAATATATGACATAAATGGTAGGGAGTTATCTAACATTGAGAATTTACCATATGGTGCAATATATATTAAGGGAGGTAAAAAATATTGTAAGAGATAAAAGTTGACTTATTTAATAAAAATTAATATTTTTTTAAAAAAAACCAATGAAAATTAAGTTAGAGTATATATGGTTAGATGGGTATGAACCCGAACCTAATCTAAGAAGTAAGGTAAAAATAATTAATTCACCCACACATGAAGTAAACGGAAAAAAAGTTCACGGAGTTGGGTTAACTGATTGTCCTCAATGGGCATTTGACGGGTCGTCAACTCAACAAGCTAAAGGACACTTTTCAGATTGTGTACTTAAACCCGTTAAACTTTATCCAAATCCTTTAAATAAAGGTATGTTAGATAGTTACTTAGTTTTATGTGAAGTAATGAATCCTGACGGAACACCACACGAAACTAATACAAGAGGATTGTTTACAAATGAAGACGAAAATCTTTGGTTTGGGTTTGAACAGGAATACACACTTATGAAAGATGGTAAACCTTTAGGATTTCCAAAAGACGGATTTCCTGAACCACAAGGAAAGTATTACTGTGGTGTAGGTAAATTACAAGTAAGTGGTAGAAGTTTTGTTGATTCACATTTGGAAAACTGTCTAATGGCTGGTATTGACATTACAGGTACAAATGCTGAGGTTATGTTAGGTCAGTGGGAATATCAGGTATTTAGTAAAGGTAAGGTTAAAGCTGGTGATGATTTGTGGATTTCTAGATACATTCTACAACAAATGTCAGAGGAATATGATTATCATATTGAGTTTCACCCAAAACCAGTATTAGGTGATTGGAATGGTTCAGGACTTCATTGCAATTTTTCAGATAAAATAATGAGAGAAGATGGTAATAAGGAATATTATGAAACTATTCTTGAGTTATTTGAATCTCGTCATTTGGAACACATAGAAAACTACGGTTCATGTAATGAATTACGTTTGACAGGTCTTCACGAGACTCAAAATATAACTAAATTTAGTTGGGGTATATCGGATAGAGGTGCATCAATTAGAGTTCCTCTTGAGACCTCTAAAACGTGGAACGGTTATTTAGAAGACCGAAGACCAGCTTCTAATGGAGACCCATACAAGATAACCAAAGTGATTAGTGACACCATTGATTTATGTAAAAATGGTCAAGACCAACCACTTGAAATGTCTGAAGAACTTTCGATAAGTTGATTACAGAAAAAAATAATACTTATGATAGTGTCCCCGATGATTTACTAAAATTGTCGGAGGACATTATTGGTTTTAAACCCTCTATACTTGAGACAGACTTTTATACTGTGGAGTTACTACAGACTATACTTAAATCAAACAAAATAATATGGTCTAATAAATACTACAATGGTTCAACTACTATTTATAATAACGGACTAATAGAATTTGATAATAAAATACTTTTTTATTTCGTAAAAAAAGTAGATGAAAATATATATAAATTATTCTGTCTATCTAAAGAAGGTTCAACAGACAGTATAATATTTTACTTAAATAAATTTAAGAAATACAAAACAATATCATGAAATTAACATCTGAAGAATTAAAACAAAAAATTAACAGCGGAGAAAAGTTTATAGTAGACTTATATGCTGATTGGTGTGGACCATGTAGGATGATTGGTCCGATAGTGGAAAAAGTTGCAAAACAACTTGAGGAAGAAGGTAGTGAAGTTAGTTTATATAAATTTGACATAGAGCAAGACAAGGAAATGGCTGTTAGTTTAGGGGTTAGGTCAATACCGGCAATTAAAGGATTCAATGGAGGTGAAAATGTCACAAACAAAATCGGTGTTATAACAGAAACACAATTACGTGAAATGGTAAAAGAAATATTATAATGAAGTTTGCAATTTTATATACTATGGACGGTTGTCCTCACTGTGAAAACCTAAAAAACATCATATATAAGGAAGGTATTGATGTTGACGTAAGAAATATTAACGAACACGAAAAAGAATACCAACAATTCGTTGAATCTTCTGGTAGTGAGTTCTTACCTGCGTTTACTTTAGTAGAAACTAAAGATGATGGTAAACACAAGATTATACTTAACGTACCTGACGAACAATTCAACACAGTTGAGGAGGCCGCAGAAAAGATTAAGGGGTTTTTATCAGAGTAATATCATCTCTGAAGTTTTATCTCTTTTCATCCAACACTTATCCTTAGAAAGAATTTCATTATTGAAATCATATTCATCTAAAGATAAGTGTTTTTTTATGTATGAATATTTAAAATCAAACAAATCTAATATTAAGGATTTTGTCCACTCTATTTTCGGTATGTTAGACTCACTATGTATTTCAAAAGACATTGTTTCCCAATCTAATTTATCTATATCGCCAGTGTAAAATAGTTTAAATCTTATATCTTTACAGAGTTGTTTTTCAAATAAATTATATGCGATGTATTTAAGATAAATTACATATGATTTTGAACTCATTAAATTTCTACCAAAATAGTTTGTTGAAAAATATGGCTCGTAGTACTTCATACTTAAACCATGGTAATCTTTGAATTCAGGTAGTTTTATGACCTCATCGTAAATCTTATGATTATTATGTTTTACCAAATTATTTAAATGGTCAATTTCAAAACGACCAATTAAGGGGAAGGTATCAACCAACGGTTCAGATAGTAGGTCACTTGTGAATGTGACATCAATATCTATTACGTGGATATCAGGTTTTGAATTATAGTTTATTAAGTCTATCACATTAAAATTCCTTTCCACTTCAGATAATCCATTTAAGAAAGAACTGAATACTTTAGAATAATTTAGAGGGTTTTGAATAGTTGTTTCTCCTTTCAATACAATGAATTGAGATAAATCACAAAGAGTGATGTTACTAATATGTGTTTTATCAACAACGTTAAATTCTTTTATTATCTCATTAACTAAGATATTACACAAGTTAGTCCCATACAATACACTTTCCATTCCTATTAATTTTTTTAAATAATAGGTGTAAAAAAACATACAATAAATAAAAAAGAGTCTAAAAAGACTCTTTTAAATTAATGACCTAAAAAATATAGGTTATTGTTTTTTCTTATAATACTTTTCAACAGTTTTTGTTACGGCTTCTTGTACTGCTTGAGTATTTGTTTGAGCTTGAGTCTGAACAGTTTGTTGAGACTGTTGAGCCTTTTTTTTACATCCACATCCCATTATTGATAATTTTTTATAGAGGTTTATTATTCATTATATAAATAGTCCGTAGATAGAATATTTCTATAATCTTAAGTATTTATCATAAAAGTATCACAATTATGAATCTTAGTAAAGTATTGTTAGAAGGAAGAAAAGATGAATTCCTATCAAGATATAAAGATAAATTTAATAAAGAAGATTTAAAAAAGATATTTTTATTATCAAGAGAACTGTCATCTAACCAAAAGTTTTTAAACTTTTTAGGTAAGGTCATTTCATCTGAAAATCTAAATGATGATTTAGTTAAAGCGAAAATTGCGGTAGAGAAGTTTATAAAATTTCAAAAAAATTTAGAAATAAAAGATATTAATCAATACAATACTTTAAAAGATATTACAGATGCGATTGAAAAACACGAAAACAAGGTAAGGAGGGACGTTAAAAAAATAGATGGGGCTGACATAGTGTATGAAGACGACAGGTTTACTGTGATAACGCCAAAGACACATGAGGCTAGTTGTTATTACGGAGCGGGTAGTAAATGGTGTACAGCAGCTAAAAGTAGTGATAGTCACTTTATGTCCTACAATAGAGACGGTAAATTATTTTATTTTTTAGATAAAAAAGCTAAATCAGGTAGTAAGTTTTATAAAGTTGCAATGTTACAAAAATATGATGGAAAACAAATTTTCTATAATGCGCCTGATGATTCATTTAAAGTGGGGTGGATTTTAGGGACACCTGAGTTTGAAAAGATTGATAATGTTATACAAAGATACATGTCAACAAATTACGCTAGTGATATCGAATTATTTAAAGACGAAATTAAAGCGAAACAAGAGTTACAAAGACGAGCCCAAAGAGATGATAGAATAAGAAGAGAAAGATTACTAAGGAGGATGGACGATATAAGAGAAAGAGATGCGTGGAATCCTGAAAACAACGAATTAGATGAGGTAGGAAGAAAGGCAAATGCTGTGATGAGTGGTTTAAGAAATGAGTGGTTAGTGAATGAAGTTGGTGAAGATGAGGACATATATAATTTAATACCTGAGACTAATAGTTTTTATCCTGGAGAAATTTTAGCATTTAAATGGATGGGTGAAAATGAAACAGATAGTGAATATATTGTGGGTGAATGGGATGATGTTTACGAACTCGCAAAATCTAGATTAAACGACTTGGTTAATGACATAGGGTTAATGGAGTCATTTAACGAAGACTATTTGATGAATTACATAGACATAGATTCTATTGTTAGTTATTTTGAGAGTTGGTATGATGATTATGTTAGAGATGATTGGGAATCTATATTCGATGAAGATGAACTACCGTTATCTACAGAACAAAAGAAAAGACACGAAGAATTAGACCAAGAGATTGAAGAACTTTATAGAAAGACAAGAGATACTGACTCGTTACCTTATAGTAGTGATGAAAGGGGTGAAGTATATGATAAAATAGATGAGTTAGAAGAGGAGAGAGATGATTTAACATTAAGTCCTGAGGGAGAACCCACTGAGGAAATGATAGAAAAAAAGGTGGATGAGTATTTAAGTGACGTTAGGTCTAACCCACAAAATTATATTAAAGATTACGATTTAGACCTTGAGGAATTCTTAAATAAAGATGAGATAATTGAGGATGCGGTGGATACGGATGGTGTTGGTCACAATATATCACATTATGATGGTGTAGAATATGACATTAGAATTGATGGTCACGATTATTATGTATTTAGGGTAGATTAATTGATTAATTAAAAGTTTTTTTTATTCTTAAGGTATAATATTTAATTATGAAATTACCTTTAGATTGGATTTTACAAGAGCCTATAGATATGGAACATAAAGAATATGTTTTATTAGATTATATTTCTAAAATAAATAAAGAGTTAGAGAACTTTAATTTATACCCAACATTTCAAGAATTAACATTACACTTAGCTAACTTGAACTCTATTTCAGGTAAATTAAAAAGAATTCACTTAAAAAATGAGCCTGAAGATGTTGATGATGAAATACTACTAGCTAATATTGTTTATAAAGAACTTTCAGGATTTGAATCTAACGAATTAAAAGAGATAGTTAAGATATCTAAAGACGCTAACGATAGACTTAAAGACTACTTTTTAATTGCAAAATCTATCTGGTCTATTGTATTTGAATCGGTTTTAATACAAAACACGAATAAAGATTTCAAATTCACCAAAAAGAACTCAACAAAAGGTTATATAAAGTTTGATTATAAAGATGAGAAGTTATTATATAAATTTAACATAAGAAAGATTCATCCTAAGTATGACGAAAGAAAATGTATTTTCACACTTGTAGAAAGGGGAGAAGAAATAAAAAAGAAACTCACAAAAAGGTCATTGGTTTTCGAAGCTAAGTTTGATAGTGAGTTCCCATTAGAGGGTTGTCTACTATCAATTATTAAGAGAAAAGTAATTAACTATATTGCTCAGACAATAAAGTTAGATGAATTGAAAGAAACAAATGCCAAAGAAAAGTAGATATCCTGACCACATTGTGTGGGATGAGGAGAACGAAAAGTTTCACGCAAATATCTTACCCTACGCTTCAAGTATATCAGGTCCAAAGATTGAGATTGATGATATTGACTTGTTCAAGCAAAAAGGTGCAAACAAACTACAGAAAATATTCAAATCAGAGTTTGAACAAATTGTAGAAAAATACAATAAATTGGTTGACGAAGTCAATCTAAATGATATGATATATAACTCAACCTATTCCTTTGAGCCAGTTGTTGGTAACATATATCATTTATACTATGGAAATAACGAAGAAAAGTTCTTATCTTTAATATCACCAAACGAATGGGATAAAAAACATATAGTATCAGTAAAACTTAATTCAGAATTAAAATGGGTTTCAATAAGCGATTTATAACAAAAGAAATAATTGAAATGACTGAGGACAATTATATGGAAAACTTGTTCAACTCAGACGCGCTAATTTTTGGTGATGACTGGTCACACGAGTTTTACAAAATGTTCACAGACAAAAAACCAATAAATGAAATAAAAGAAAATCTTAAACATTATGAAAACAATTAAGAAAAATAGTGAGATAAAGAGAGTCTCAGATAAAGAGGCGATTCACCTTGTTAAGTTCGGATGGGAGTACTGTCCTAAAAACCTTTGGAAAGAAGGTAAAAAAAATAAACCAGTGGTAGGTTTAAATGATACTACTGATAATATGTCAGAAAAAAAGAAAAGAAAACTCCGAAAAGAGAATAAAAGAAAAAAATACGAAAAATAAATGAATATCTTTAGATTAATAAGGTTAAAGTCATTACGTAAAAAGAAAGAAAAATTACTAAATGAATCTAATCTTTATTCTACAATAAATAGAAAAAAGTCAGACCAACTATATAAAGATGCGATGGATATCGAAGATAAAATGTTAAAATTACTTGAAAAATGAAAGAGCATGTCAACCATCCTGAACATTACGGAGGTGAAGATAATCCATATGAGGTAGTAAAAGTGGCTGAAAATTGGGGAATAGACAAAGATGCTTACTTATTTAACGTATTGAAATACATAGGTCGTAGTGGAAAAAAAGATGATAATCCCCCTTTACAAGACTTAAAGAAAGCTTTATGGTATTTGGAAAGAAGAATAAAAACAATTGAAAATGAAGATGGAAACAAACACGATTTATACGTCAGACTCTATAAAGAAAATGGAGGTGATGGAGGAGGGGTCGATTGACCTTATTGTTACATCACCACCTTATGGTGTTGGTATTGATTATGATAGTTGGGACGATGACAAATACTTTGAGGAGTATAAAGTCTTCGCGAAGGAATGGTTAACTCAAGCTTATAGAGTATTGAAAGACGATGGTCGTATTGCTATTAACATACCTTATGAAATAAACAGACAGGATAAAGGAGGTAGAATTTATTTCTCTGCTGAGATGTGGATGATAATGAAAGAGATTGGTTTTGGTTTCTTCGGTATTGTTGATTTGGAGGAGAGTTCACCACACAGAAGTAAGACAACCGCTTGGGGAAGTTGGATGAGTCCTTCTTCGCCGTATATTTATAACCCTAAGGAATGTGTAATTTTGGCTTACAAAAACTTACACAAGAAAAAGGTAAAGGGTACGCCACAATGGAAGGGAGAGCACCAAATGGTGGAAGATACTAAAAAAGGTGGGATGAGAAAGAAACTCGTTTACGAAGATAAAGACAAGAAAGATTTTATGTCTTTAGTTTTTGGACAGTGGAACTACTTTGCTGACACCAAACAAAAAACAAAGGCAACATTTTCTTTAGATATACCTTACAGAGCAATTAAAATACTTTCATATAAAGAAGATATAGTACTTGACCCATTCAACGGTTCAGGAACAACTTGTTTAGCGGCGGAAATGTTAGGTAGGGAATGGATAGGGATTGACATCTCAAAAAACTATTGTGAAGTTGCTAAACAAAGAATTAAAGATTATAAGTTGGAACAACAACAACTTAAAATAAAAGTTGATGAATTAACAAACTAAAAAAAATGGTTTATTACGAAACTACTGAGCAATTAATGGCCCTTGCTAAGGAGAGAGGAATAAAGACGACCAAAGACGGTCTATTATATTTTAATACTGGTAAGTTTACTGGAAGGTCACCTAAAGACAGATATTTTTCTGAGGGAAAATACACAGATAATACAATCGATTTTGAAAGAGTCATAAACCAAAGGGTAAATAGAGATAGTTATCTTTCATTAAAAAATGAAATTAAAGATTATATTGAAGAAACAAAAACTTTTAGTGCTAGGCAAGTAGCAGGTTATAACTATGAACACAGCGCGACTTTTAAAATAACGAGTACTGAGCCTTGGGCAATTATATTTTTCAACAATATGTTAATTGACCCACAAAGTTTTGTAACAACATTCTCAACCACATTCACTGAATGGGAAATATTACATTGTCCTGATTTTGTAAGTAAAAATAGACCCAAGGATGTTAAAAATGAGAATTTCGTAATAATAGATTTTGATGATAGAAAAATTCTAATAGCTGGTACGAGTTATACGGGTGAGATAAAGAAAAGTATCTT